>Ga0315553_10000086_pt1 | contig 74936 bp, 78 predicted proteins | sample SalMarSW160140MG_FD_203099 | JGI IMG/M metagenome (GOLD analysis project Ga0315553, IMG submission 203099) | Salt marsh sediment microbial communities from the Plum Island Ecosystem LTER, Massachusetts, United States - Salt Marsh Sediment SW1601-40 ... | reverse complement strand
GCGCATCTGACCCGGGTGGATCGACGCCCAGTCGCCGTCGAAGTCGAGGATGGCGAGCGCTCCCTTGGGGAAGCCGGCACGGAGCCGCTGTCCGTCGCGGCCGGAAAGCTCGTTGGCGAGCGTGAGCGCGGTCGAGTGCATTGCGGGATTGTGGCCGACAACGAGGATGGTACGCGCGTCGCCACCTTCTCTGCCGATGATTGGCACATAGTTCTGCGCCTCGAAAAGCGCGCGCAGGAAGCGTACCTGCGGCGCGCCGTCGAGTTTCTCGGCGGCGTTCTCCCACGTCTCCCGCGTCCGCTTCGAGTCGGAGGACAGGACGAGGTCGATCGTCTCGCCGCGCTTGGCGAGCGTCTTTCCGGCCGCCTTCGATTCTTTGCGCCCGCCTTTGGTAAGCGCGCGTTCATGGTCGGTCTGGCCGGGCCCGGCGCGCTCGGCAGTGGCGTGACGAAGAAGGATGAGGCGAGGCATTGCGATTACTTAGCAGCGCGCGTTGGGTGACAGGAGGGGCAGGGCACTTCCTTTCTCGTCGTCATCCCGGCTTTGCCGCGGAACGCGGCAAGGCCGGGGCCCATGAACACCACGGTGGCAGGAAAGTGCTCCGCGGTGCGAGAGTCGCCTTCACGGCGTTCATGGCCCCCGGACAGGCTCGTGGGCTCGCCTTCCGGGATGACAGTTCCGGAAGGAACATGCTCAGCCTTCCACCTTTGTCGCCAGCTTGAACCGGATCAGCTCCTCCGGCGTGAAAAGGTAGAGCTTCTCCTTCGGCGTCGACATGGCGCGTGTCCAAACCAGCGGGTCGACGCCGAAGCCGGAGAGCAGGTCCTGCGCCTCGGCGCTCACGACCTGCGCTTGCTCCATGCCATCGGCGAGCGAGCCGAAGGCGGTGGTGAGCGCGAAGACCTGATGCACCCCGATCCACGAGGTCTTGTCGGCGAAGCGCTTGACGCCGGCGGCGAAGACGAGCGGGCAGGAGGAGGCGCAGTAACCGTCGGCGAGGATGCGCGTGTCGAGCCCTTGTTCGCGGATCGTGCGCGCCATCTCCGTCGCATCGCCGACCGACCCGCCCGGCGAATGAAGCACGATCTCCTTCACACCGGCCGAGCGATCTTCCGCCAGGAATTCGAGGAACGCCTCCGCCGTGCCGGGTGTGATCGTGCCCTCTGCGAAGGCGGCGCCATGCGTTCCGAGGCGGAAGTGCATTGGCGCGGCTTCGCTCTCCTCGCGCGGACGCGCCTGCAATCGTTCACTGGTCGCGTCGGGCGCCATCGGACGCGTCGCCGGGAGATAGGGGCGTATCTGGTTGTCGCGCTGGGGCCGCTCCATCTTGACCGGAGAGAGCGCGGGTAGTCCGGCGGAGGCGTTCGCGCCGTCCTCCATCAGCGACCGGTAGTCGATGAAGAGGGCGAAGGCGGTGAGCGCGACCAGTCCGAGGAAGACGTGCTTCAGGATCGCGCCGTCGGGAAGCGCCCTCAGACGGTCGGCAGCGGCTTTCGCGATGTCCATGTCATCCGGCCTCGCCGCGGCCGCGCTGCGAGAGCGGCGTCACCTTGTACGCGTCGGCCCGCTCCTGCGGCGGGGCAGGAGGTATTGGCGGCGTGGGCGGGACGGGCGCGGCCGGAGTTTGGGCCGGCGCGTGTTCGCCGAGGTGCTCGGTGTGAAGCTCCTCGCGGCGCATACGCTCGTAGAGCCGCATCGCCTGCATCATGTCGGCGGCGGTCATCACGTTGTCGACGATCTGCGGATCCTCCTCGCGCCGGATCGCGCTGTGAACGATCGCGAGGATCATGACCAGCACGGCGGGCAGGAGGTCGATCGAGATCGCGCCTGCCCAGGAGGGGAGGAAATCCGGCGCATAACGCAGCACCGCCGCCGGGCGCGACAGCGGCACGAACCGCTCCGGTCTGACGGTTTCCGTTGCGAGCACCTGGTCGGCAGCGGCGGCGAGCGCCTTCGACTGCGCCGCGACGGCGCTGGCGACGTTCCCCACTACCGCCTCTTGACGGTTCCTGAGATCTTCGGTGCCGCCGTCGGCGACCGGTGCGATGAAGGTCGTCGAGAGATCGTCGGCGGCACGGCGAACGGCCGGCGCGACGGAGGTCTGCTGCAGGCTTGCGATGACCCCGGCGAGCGCGACCGCTTCTTCTCCGAACTGGTCGGCGCGTTGCGCCACCGGCCCGTTGGCGGAGACGAGCGCGCGCATGCGCGAAATGTGCTCGCCGCCTTCCTCGTAGAGCATCTTCACGGTTGCGCGTGAGCTGATGATCTCGTCGCCGAGGCCGCGCAGATCGTTCGACATTTGCGTGAGGAGTTGCACGACGGTGCCGGAACCGGAGGTGCCGGTCAGCGCGCCGGACGCGCGCTCCTCCGAGGCGAGCCGCGCGAAGCGGTCGGAGGCGAGTTGGATGTCGGGAAGCAGCGATTGCGCGGCGAGCGCGTTCGAATGCGCCTTGTCGAGAGCGTCCGCGTAGCCTTCGGCGGCACGCGAGAGGTGCTGCTCGATCGCGGCGGAGCCGGCGAGCGCCGCCGCGTTCAGCCACGAGGACATCGCCATGATCATGACCGAGCCGAACAGGATCGCGACGATCAGTGCGTTGCGATGCGCGGTGTAGCGGACATGCGGCATGAGCCGCATCAGGAACGTCCAGAACGCGTAGATGCCGACGGAAACGGCGGCCGAGTAGATGAACGCGCCGAGGAAGACGACGGAGGCCGAGCCGTCCAGAAGGTCGCGCACGCCGATATAGGTATAGACGCCGGAGGCGAGCGCCAGCACCGCCAGCGTGAGCTTGGCCGTCAACTCGAGGGCTCCTAAACCCTCACGCAATGGCCGCGCCATGCGTTACCCCTCCGCACGCGGCCGCAACCGCGTATTGAAGCCCCCGCAGGGCATCATGGCGGCTCGCGCTCGGCTTTTCAATTCCGATCGCGAGATGGAGGGGCTTGGCGCGCCGCGTTTGCGCGGTCTTAATGCCTTACGGGCGACCGTCTTGCGGGCGGAGCGACCAGGGGGGTGGGGCCGTGATCACATCGCGAATTGTTCGACGACTGGCAGCGGCCGTTTCTGCAGCCTTCCTGATCCTCGGAGCCGCGGCGCCTGCCGACGCGAGCGGTGTTCAGCCGAGGCCCGAGTTTCTCAGCGCGTTTCAGCCGGGTCGGGCCCCCGCAGGATTTGCTCACATCTGTTCCCGTTACGCATGGGCCTGCTCAAATCGCGGCGCCAACAGCGAAGGCGACTATGTCGATCTTGCCCGCTCGATCAATGCGGCGGTCAATCGCGAGATCAGGCCGGCGACGGATCAGGAGCTCTACGGCCGGCGCGAATACTGGACGGTACCGAAGAATGCCGGCGACTGCGAGGATTACGCTCTTCTGAAGATGAAGCGCCTGATCCAGGCCGGCGTGCCTCCGGCGAATCTCTTCCTGGCGACCGTCGTCCTGTCCGCGAACGAGGTGCACGTCGTCCTGGTGGTGCGGTCGCGCTCAGGCGACTTCGTGCTCGACAACCTTTCGTCCAAGGTCTCGCCTTGGCGCGCCACGCGCTACACCTTCATCAAGATGCAGAGCGCCTCCAACCGCAGTCGCTGGGATATTGTGCTCCTCGGGCGCCGCGCCACGCGCGAGTAGGCCGAGCGCCGCCGGGACTGCGTCGAGCAAGCCTCGCGCCACGCGCCGCGCCTGCGCGAAGAGTCCGTGCTCGGCAATGTAGGCGGCGTACTCCCGGTAGACCGTATCCTGCATCAGGTGCGCTTCTTCCGTGCGCGCCCGCCAATAGTAGATGGCATTGACGCCGGCGAGCGCGATGCACGATCCCACGGCGTTATCGAATCCGGCGACCGGGACGAACGGCATCCAGATCAGCCAGAAGGCCAGGTTCTTGGTCAGGTAGGCCGGATGCTTGGTGAAGGCGTAGGGGCCGTTTGTGATGATGCCCCGGTGCGTGAGGTTCGAGAAGCGGGGACCGAACGCGACCGTCGACCAGGCGTAGATTGCGGTCAGCGCTAGGACGGCGACGAGCAGGAGGGCACCGAGCACGGAGTCGACCGCGACAAGCTCCTGCCATTGCTTGCCGTGCCCGTAGGCGAGCATGCCGTGGGGGACGATGATGGCGAAGGGCGAGTAGCAGGCGAGCGCCGCCACCCATCCCGAGAGAAGCGGATTGGGGCTGCGAATCTGCGCGTCGAGCACGCGCAGCGTCAGGAAGTAACCGATCGCAGCGAACACCACGTCGATGAAGCGGAGGAAATCCGCGATGACGATGTAGGCCGTCAGCCGGTTGGCGAAGATGTCGTGCCAGCCCGTGTCGAGCAGCCGAAACCCGCGCGCCGCGAAAGCGTTGAACATGAAGGCGAGAAAGAAGCCCTTGATCGCGTAGTTGAGGATCTGCGCCTTGCACATCTGCAAGTCCGCCTCGTCGCGCCTGCCGAGAATGAGCATGCCGAAATGCCAATTCTCGTCGCGCGGCTCGCGCATGTGGCGATCGACCAGAACGACGTAGGGAATGGACAGCGCGAAGAGGTAGGGCGCAATGGCAGTCAACGCTGCCAGGAACGGCTTGAATCCGTCGCCGTCATAGAACGGCAGGAACCGGTAGATCGCCCCGACGGCGAGCCAGGCCGACCAGAGGCCGACCAGCTTCACGGCCGAGCGCTGCAGCGTCTCGCGCCAGGGTGACGCGCGCGAAAAGTCGAGCCCCGAAGAGGGACGCAAATAGGTGCGTCGCACAGCGAGCTCCCAGACGACCATCGCTGCTGCCGGCAGGCCGATCAGCAATGTCAGTGTCAGGGCAGGCCCGGGCGCCAGCACGCTGCGGATGAGAACGGCGGCGACGAGCCCGACGAGACCCGCGATGCCGGTCGCTGCGGAGACGGCGGAACGTGGACGCGTCGGAACCGAGCTACCGTCGCTCGGCCCCCCGTCGCCTTCGCGCGTCAGAGGAGCCGTTGCGCTCGCCGTGTGGCCTCGGTCGTTGAGCGGAGTATGCATTGTGGTTGCCGCAACGCGGCGGGCCTGTATTGCAGGGCGGCCCGCCGCCTCGATCGCACTAGGGCGTATGGATCGGGCAGGTGACGGTGAAGGCGAGCCGAGGCGCATGCGCCGCGTCGCTCCACCGACCGAAGATGAAGTGATCGCCGACCGCGATTGCACCACAGATCGGCCCGATCGTCCCCGTCACGTCGTCATTCGGGAGGTTTCCGGGGCCGATGAGCTGCTGCGCGCGCTCATGCAGGTTGTCGCTGCCACTGGAGCCGCCCGACCCCGAGCTTCCCGAAGAGCCGGAGCCGCTGGACGAACCGGAGCTTGAGCCGCCACCAGAGCTGGAGCTGGAGCCCTCACCCGAGCTTGAACCCTCGCCGGAGCTTGAGGCTTCACCGGAGCTTGAACCCTCGCCGGAGCTTGAGGCTTCACCGGAGCTCGAGCCTTCGCCGGAGCTTGAGGCTTCACCGGAGCTTGAGCCCTCGCCAGAGCTTGAGGCTTCACCGGAGCTCGAGCCTTCGCCGGAGCTGGAGGCTTCACCGGAGCTTGAGCCCTCGCCGGAGCTGGAGGCTTCACCGGAGCTGGACCCCTCACCAGAGCTCGAGCCTTCGCCGGAGCTGGAACCGCTCGACGAGCTTGAGCCCTGCGAGCATCCGCTGCCGCCGCAGTCCGGATGGCCGTCATTGTTGTGATCGCTGCCCATCTGCCCCGGCTTGCCCTGGTTCGCTTGGGCCGGCGGCGTGCCGACACTGGGTATGTTGAGAACGAAAAAGGCAGCCGAACTCATGAGTGCGGCCACCGCAACGCCCCTGACGAGACGCATCCTTTCGCTACGCATGTTCTACTCCAGCCGGAAGAATTCCGACCGGCGACACATACGAGTTTCGAATCAAATTGTGAGAAAGCGATTTACTATTGGTTAAGGTGTTCAGATAGTTAGCCGCACAAATGCCTGCGGCGCTTTTTTCAGCCTGTACCAGGAAGAATTGCCGCGGATCCTGTGGCGAGTGGGCAACCGCGGCAGCGGTTGCTCTTCACGAGGGCTGGCTCGTGCGGGCCGGCGGCCGGCCTGTGGAGACCGGCGGCGGGTAACCTTTACATGCGATTGATGTGCCGCGCTGGCGGCGAGATTTGGGGAGCGAGTCCGCTTGCCCGCGCCGCAGCGGGATGTTGGAAGAACCGTTAGCCGGCGCGCCGACGTCTCTCGCGACGACGGCGGAGGGCACGCGTCTGCGCAGCACGTGTCGATTGATCGACCTGCGCCGGGGGCGCCGGCTGAGGCGCGGCGGCGGCGCGCTCCGCCGCAAGCACGGCAAGCTCGACTCGGAGAAGCGCCGCGAACGTCGCGCGCCGCGTTTCGAGATGTTCGGCGATCCCGGGAAGTGCCTGATCGAGTGTCCACATCGAAGCGCGAACGGCGCGGATCAGGTTGACGTAGAGTTTGGCGGCGTCTCGCAGGCGCAGGCGCAGCGCCTGTGCCGCCAGCGCTTGCCCGGCGCGGAGCGCCTCGCACTCCCGTTCGATCGTTGAGACGATTGCGGATTCGGCGCCTTCGAGCGCGTGAAGCAGCTCTCTAGCCTGCGCCTCGGCTTGCGCCCGGAAACTCTGTACTACGTCGCGCATACCCGAAGGCTGCCATAGCAAGGTTAAAGATCGGCAAATACAGGCGCTAAGCTAACGTGTTAAGTTTGCGGGTCTTTTCACAAATGCTTCAAACCATTCCGCTTGCAACCCCGGCGCCTTCTCCCGTATATGCCCGCGCATCGGGGAGTGAGGGATGCTGTCGACCATGCCGGTGCTGTCTAAGGTAAACGGCTACAGGCCGAGCGATCGCGAGCCGTTCATGAACGAGCGGCAGCGAGAGTACTTCCGAAAGAAGCTGACCCAGTGGAAAGAAGAGATCCTGGAGGAGAGCCGGGAGACGCTCGAGGCCCTGCAGGCGGAGAGCCATAATCATCCCGACTACGCGGATCGAGCGTCGTCGGAGACGGATCGCTCCATCGAGCTTCGCGCGCGCGACCGACAGCGCAAGCTCATCTCCAAGATCAATGCCGCGCTGAAGCGGCTCGATGACGGGACCTACGGTTATTGCGAGGAGACCGGCGAGCCGATCAGTCTGAAGCGGTTGGACGCACGGCCGATCGCGACGCTGTCGATCGAGGCGCAGGAGCGTCACGAGCGGCGCGAGCGCGTCTATCGCGATGAATAAGGAAGGCGCGCGTCGTGCGCCTTGCCGCTTCGCCGGCCGCAACGGGTCGCTGAGGCTTGCCGATCGCGGAAACTGACGTTGCGAGCATCGCCGGCTTGATACTTCGCGCCGGCGATACCGCACGTTCGATCCCGCCGATCTCCGACGATATTCCCGACTTCGATCTCGCCGACGCCTATCGCGTCTCCGTCGCGATCACGCGCGCGCGCGTCGCGCGCGGCGAGCGGCCGGTCGGCTGGAAGATCGGCTTCACCAACGAGAAGATCTGGGACGAGTACGGTGTGCATGCGCCGATCTGGGGCCCGATCTACGATTCGACGACCGCTGCAGCCGACCCTGCCGGCTCGGTCTGTCCGCTCGGCGGCCTATGCGAGCCTCGGATCGAGCCGGAGATCGCCTTCCGCATCGCCACGCCGCCCGACCCTCATATGGACGAGCGCGCGCTGCTTGCGTGCATAGACGCGGCAGCGCACGGCTTTGAGATCGTGCAATCGGTCTTTCCGGGCTGGCGCTTCAAGGCGACCGACACCGTGGCGGCTTTCGCTCTCCACGGCACTTATCGGCACGGGCCTTTCGTCACCATCGCGGCGGAAGAACGCGAGCGCTGGCTGGCGGCGCTCGCGGATTTCACGATCGTGCTTTCGCGCGACGGCGCGGAGATAGACCGCGGCGTCGGCCGCAACGTCCTCGGCGGCGGCCCGCTGACGGCGCTTCGCCATTTCGTCCGCGGCCTGGCCGACACGCCGTTCGGCTTGGGACTTCGCATGGGAGACATTGTCACGACCGGCACGGTGACACGCGCCTTCCCGGTCAAGCCGGGCGAAAGCTGGAGCACACGGATCGACGGCCTGCCGCTGCCGGGAATGACGCTGAGCTTCGCGTAGGACGAGGGGCGGCACCCGCTTCGCTTACAGGGCCCGCACGCCTTCTCAAAGACCTTTGGTGTCGCCTGTCAGCTCGCCGAGAAGCCGCGCCATCTCGTCCTCGAGCGGATCGGAGGCTTCGCGGCGGCGCGCGTTGAGGCTGATGACCGACGTCTCCTCGCGGCGCTCGGGCTGCGAGGCGGGCGCTTCGCGCTTCTCCGGCCCCGGTGCGACGCTCGCGCTTTGCTTCTGTGCCGGCTCGGGCTGCTTCTCGGTGCGCTCGCTCTTGGGCGCAGCCGCCTGGCCTTCGGCGTCGGCGCTCTTCTTTTGGCTCTGTGCGGCGTCAGCTTTCTGCGGCTCGGTCCGCTTGGCCGGTCGGGGAGTCGGGCCCGTGGATTGAATCTCGCGCGCCAGCGCCTCCTCGAGCCGGTCGGCAAGATCGCCGAGCGTGGCGGAGGACTCGATCTGGGCCTTGCCCCCGACAGAGGGCTCGCGCCGCGACGAAGGGGCCTCTGCGGCGCGCGGGGCGGGGGTCTCCGGGGTTCGCGTGGACGGCGCTGCCTCCGCGCTCGGCTGCGGCGCGGCCGGCACCGCGGCCGCCGCATTTCGCGGGGCGGGCGTCTCGGCGGGTTGCGGCGTATCGAAGCGGAGCGCCTTGACGATTTCGTCCTCTAGCGTTTCGGGCACCGCCCACGGAACCTTGGCGGCGGGCAATCCGCGAGGCGCCTCGCCGTTGCGAGCGTTCGCGCGCCCCGCACGAACAGGACGCTCGGCCTGGGGCCGTGGCGCTGGCGAAGGGAGCGCCGCCGAAGCGGGCGCGGAAGACGGCGCTGGAAGCGGCGCCTTGGGTGTGGCGCGCACAGGCGCCGGCGCATCGCGCCGGGTGAGCTCGGTGGCCGCGGAGCGCTGCGGGATCACGCGCGGCGTCTCCTTGCTTCTTGCCGGTGAGGCGGCGAGTGAGGCTTCGCCGTTCCGCGCGGTCGTCCGCGAAGGGACGGCAGCCAGCCCCGGCCGCTGTAGCGGCGGACGGGGCTCCGGCGCCGGGCGGGCGCTCGGGCGGGGCGTCTCTGAGCTCTTGGGCACGGCAGCGGCGATCGCCGCGTCGAGCGACTCGCCGGTCGCCGGCGGGACGCGGACGGCGCTCGCGGCGGGCTGCGGCGCCTCCTGCCGCGGAGCTGCAGCAGGCTTGGGCACCACCGCTGCCGGAGCTGTCTGCGGGGCGGCGGCTGCAGCCTTCTGCGGCATCGTCTGCGGCCGCATCTTGCTGACGTCGTTGTCGATAACGAGATCGGCCGGCCCGCCGATCACGATCAGATGTTCGACGTCGTCGCAGCGGACGAGCACCAGCCTTCGCCGCTCGTCGATGTCGCGCGATTCAAGCACTGCGATGCGCCCGTCTTCCAGAAATTCAGGGCGCTCACGGCGGCCGCCTCTTCGTCGGTTGAAGAATATGGCCATCAGCGCCAGCACGGCCAGTGCAGTGACGACAATCGTGGCAAGCACGATCAATACTATGCCAACCGGGCCGGGTTGGGTCATGTACATCTCCCCTCACCGCGTGGCGGCGCACCTGATATGACAATAGACGGAACAGCCTTGGCGTTCAAATTCCCTATCATGTCAAGCGCCGTTGAAAAGCGAATCGCGACCATACAAGCTCAGGCGGGTCCGGCCGAGCGAATCGGATAGGCTCTCCCGGGGGTCGGTAGAGATGCGGCACGACGGGACGGGAGCAGCGGACGGGGCGCGATCCGCCGGCAGGCGCTTCGCTTTGGTGGCGGCGCTGGTCGTCGTGCTCCTGGCCGCGGCGAGCGGCTACCTTCTGCTTCCCGAGCAGCCTGCCGCGATTCTCGTTCTCGCGCTCGTAGGAATCCTTTCCACAGTTGGTGTCGTCGCATTGCTCGCCGGCGCGGCCGGGATTCTGAGCTGGCGAAGCCCACCGGAAGAGCCGGCCGAATCAGGTGGGGCGGCTCAGGGGCTCCTGGAGAACATGGCGGAGGGCGTTTTGATGACCGCCGCCGACGGAACGCCGCTTTGGGCGAACGCCGCCTACCTGAAGCTCACCGCCGCGGCGGACGACAGCGATCTTCATTCGATCGAGCGGCTTTTCTCCGACAGTCCCGACGCCGCCGAGGCCGTGCACCGTCTCGCCGTCGCCGCCGATCGCGGGCGCCGCGCCAGCGAGGAGGTTCGAGTGCCCGGCGGCATCGGCGGGAGAGGGAGCGGCGCGCGCTGGTACCGCGTGCGCGTCAATCCGGCGGGCGGACCCGAAGCGCGAATCGGTTGGCTCGTCGCGGACATCACCCGCGAGCGTGAGCACCAGGAGAACATCTTCCAGGAACTGCAAAACGCCATCGACTATCTCGACCATGCCCCGGCCGGCTTCTTCTCGCTCGAGCCCGACGGGCGTATCCGCTACATGAACGCCACACTCGCTGAGTGGATCGGCATCGACCTCGCTGAATTCGAGCCGGGTGCGGCGCAGATCCGCGACATCGTGTCGGTGGAAGGACTTTCCGTCCTGCAAGCCTCGAACCCGAGCCCGCTCGAATCGAAGACGCTCGACATCGACCTCGTGCGCACCGACGGGACGCGGCTTCCCGTGCGCTTGATCCACCGCGTGCCGGTCGCCCCCGACGGCACGATCGGGGCCTCTCGCACGCTGGTTCTCGACATGCGCCCGGGCGACGACCGCGAGGCCGGGCGGTTGGCGGAGATGCGCTTCGCGCGCTTCTTCAACAACACGCCGATGGCGATCGCCTCCGTCGACCGCGAGGGCCGCATCGCGCTCACCAACGCGCGCTTCGTCATGCTCTTCGGCAAGAACGGCGCCGCAGGACGCAAGCTCGCCGAGCTGGTACAGGAATCGGACCGCGCCAACGTCGCCGCCGCGATCAGCGCGGCGGTTGCCGGCCAGAGCGCAATTCCCGCCGTCGACGCGGCGCTCGCCGATGTCCCCGATCAGAGCGCCCGCTTCTTCGTCTCGCCGATACTGGAGAGCGACGCGAGCGAGGACGCGGCGGTCATCTATGCGCTCGAGACGACCGAGCAGCGCGCGCTCGAGCGGCAGTTCGCGCAGAGCCAGAAGATGCAGGCGGTCGGCCAGCTCGCCGGCGGCATCGCCCACGATTTCAACAACATGCTGACCGCCATCATCGGCTTCTCAGACCTGCTTTTGACGAGCCACCGGCCGACCGATCCGTCCTTCCAGGACATCATGAACATCAAGCAGAACGCCAACCGTGCGGCCGGTCTCGTCCGCCAGCTGCTGGCGTTCTCTAGGCGGCAAACGCTGAGGCCGACCGTCATCGATCTCGACGAGGCGCTCTCCGACATCTCCGTGCTCCTGGCGCGCCTCCTCGGCGAGACGATTGCCCTCGACGTGAGCCACGGGCGCGACGTCTGGCCCATCAAGGCGGATCTGAACCAGCTCGAGCAGGTGATCGTGAACCTCGCCGTCAACGCGCGCGACGCCATGCCGGACGGCGGCAAGCTCAAGATTCGCACCGCCAACGTGACCACAGCCGAGAGCCGCAAATTCAAGGAGAAGGGCTTCAAGCCCGGCGACTACGTGCTTCTCGAAGTCGCCGACACCGGCAGCGGCATGCCGGCGGAGGTGAGGGAGAAGATTTTCGAGCCGTTCTTCACGACCAAGGGTGTGGGGCAGGGGACCGGCCTCGGACTTTCCACCGTCTACGGCATCGTCAAGCAGACCGGCGGCTACATCTACGTCGACTCCAGGCCTGGCGCCGGCACCACCTTCCGCATACTGCTGCCGCGCCACGACGCGCAGCCGGAAGAGGCGAAGAGCGGCGAGGGGCAGGCGGCCGGACCCTCCGATCTGACGGGGAGCGCCCGCATCCTCCTCGTCGAGGACGAGGAGGCGGTGCGCGCTTTTGCCGGTCGGGCGCTCGAGGCGCGCGGCTACACCGTCCACCAGGCGGCGTCGGGCCAGGAGGCGCTCGACCTGATTGACGGCCTCGACGCGCCGGTCGACCTCGTCATCTCCGACGTGGTGATGCCCGGCATGGATGGGCCGTCGCTGCTTCGCGAGTTGCGCCGGCGCCAGCCGGACCTGAAGATCATTTTCGTCTCCGGTTACGCGGAGGACGCTTTCGAGCGGCACCTGCCGAAAGACGAGAAGAGCTTCCAGTTCCTGCCTAAGCCATTCTCACTGAAGGAGCTGGCGACGACGGTGAAGGCGACTCTGGAGGCCTAGCAGGCGCCTGCCGTCTTCGCGATCGGGCGGACGGCTCGCGCCTCCCGTTAACAAATGCTTCGCGCAACCGGTGGATTGTGGCACTGGGGCGGTGCTCGGACCTTGGGGGGATTCGTGAATCTAGACGCTGGGACGTTGATGACGGCGCTTGTCGTCGTTTGCGGCTTGATCACTGCCCTCCTTGCTTTGACCTGGGTGCAAAACCGTGGCGTTCCCGCTTTCGGCGTTTGGACGCTGTGTTTTCTGCTCTGCTCCGCCGCCGCCGTGTTTGTCGGTCTCCGCGACCGGTTTCCCGGGCTTGCGGGGATCGATATCGCGAACACGCTTCGCCTGCTCGCCTATGGTTTGGCCTGGCAGGCGGCGCGCTATTTCGGCAGACGCAAAGGGAACTGGCCGCTTGCGGTCGCGCCGGCTGTGCTGTGGCTGGCGGCGCTCTGGCTGCTCCCCTTCGGCGATGATGTTCGTCTGCGGGTTCTCCTGACCGCGCCGCTGGTCGCCGCCTACACGTTTGCGCTTGCCGGTGAGTTGTGGCGAATCGCGCCGGAGCGTTGGGGCATCATTCCATTTGCGGCGTTGATCCTCGCGTTCCATGGCGCCTTTTTCCTCTGGCGCTTTGTTGTGGCGCTCTTCGTGCCGGGTTCCGTCGTTGCCGCCGACGTCGGTATCGCGGCGCCGCTCAATCCGTTCGGCCTCCTTCAGATGCTGGGGGCGGCAGTCGTGCTCTCCTTCCTGCTCCTTTCGACCGCAAAGGAAGCGATCGGCAATCAGCACCGCGCCGCCGCCCTGCTCGACCCGCTGACCGGCGTCAGCAACCGCCGCGGGTTCACCGATGAGGTCGGCAGGATGCTCGCGCGCGCCGGTCGCAACGGCTCATGGACGGCGCTCATCCTGATCGATCTCGATCGCTTCAAGGCCGTCAATGACGGCTGGGGTCACCCGACCGGCGACCGGCTCTTGAAGGCACTCACCGACACGATGACGGAAGTGATCCGCGCCGGCGACGTGCTCGGCCGGCTCGGCGGCGACGAGTTCGCGGTGGCATTGGCCGAGAGCCGCATCGATCAGGCGCTGGTTTTGGCCGAGCGACTGAGGCGCGCCGTGGCGGCGCTGAAGATCGAAAGCGGCAAAGGCGAGATCGGCTTTACGGTCAGCGTCGGCGTGGCGAGCCTCCGTGGAGAGCAATCGCTCGACACTTTGATGGGAGAAGCCGACGCGGCGCTCTACCGGGCGAAAGCCACCGGCGGCAACCGCGTGGAGTTCTCCATCGACCGTCGCGGAGACGAGGTTCCCGAGAGCGGGGAGGGGGACAGAGTGCGTCGCATGAGGGCGGCATCCGCCGGTTAAAGTTCCCACTTTGTTCTTGACAGTTTCGAGAACAAAGCAGATACATGTTCTCCACCGGCGGCATCTGGGCCGCCACCTTCCGAAGTCGATTGGGGGATGCCATGGTAGCGCCGCTGCGAGTCGTCGAGAACAACAGGGACGGGATGGACAGGACCAAGGCGCTTGACGCTGCGCTCTCCCAGATCGAGCGGGCGTTCGGCAAAGGCTCCATCATGCGGCTCGGGCAGGACGGCACGGTGGTGGAGATCGCCACCATCCCCACCGGCTCGCTCGGCCTCGATATTGCGCTCGGCGTCGGCGGCCTCCCGCGCGGACGCATCGTGGAAATCTACGGGCCGGAATCGTCCGGCAAGACGACGCTCGCGCTTCACGCTGTGGCTGAGGCGCAGAAGCGGGGCGGCATCTGCGCCTTCATCGACGCGGAGCATGCGCTCGATCCGACCTATGCGCGCAAGCTCGGCGTCAAACTCGACGATCTCTTGATCTCGCAGCCCGATGCCGGCGAGCAGGCGCTCGAGATTGCCGACACGCTGGTCCGCTCCGGTGCGGTCGACATTCTCGTCGTCGATTCCGTCGCCGCTTTGACGCCGCGCGCCGAGCTCGAAGGCGAGATGGGCGACCAGCTTCCCGGCCTGCAGGCGCGGTTGATGAGCCAGGCGCTGCGCAAGCTCACCGGCTCGATCTCGCGCTCCAACACCATGGTGGTCTTCATCAACCAGATCCGCATGAAGATCGGCGTGATGTTCGGGAGCCCCGAGACGACCACCGGCGGCAATGCGCTGAAGTTCTATGCCTCGGTCCGTCTCGACATCCGCCGCATTGGCCAGATCAAGGAGCGCGACGAGGTCGTCGGCAACCAGACGCGCGTGAAGGTGGTCAAGAATAAGCTCGCACCGCCGTTCAAGCAGGTCGAGTTCGACATCATGTATGGCGAGGGCATTTCCAAGACCGGCGAGCTGCTCGATCTCGGCGTCAAGGCCGGTATCGTGGAGAAGTCTGGCGCTTGGTTCTCCTATGACAGTCAGCGTCTCGGCCAGGGACGCGAGAACTCCAAATCCTTCCTGAAGGATAATCCCGACATGGCCGCGGTGATCGAGCAGGCGATCCGCGAGAATGCCGGCCTTTTGGCGAGTAAGCTCGAGGGCGACGATTCAGACGACTCGGACGACGCCGAGGCGGCGGAAGGGTAGGGGCGCCCGCTCGCCGGGAGCAGGCGCGCCGCAGTCCGTTCAGATGTCCTTGCCGTTTGGCTTCGGTTCCTCGACCAGGAGCCCGCGCTCGGCGAGGAAGGGATTGATCTCGATGGCTTTGCGCAGGACCGATTGCGCCGTGTCGAAGCGCCCGTAGCGCATCAGGATGAGCGCTTGGCCGGCAAGCGCCCCGAAATGCTTCGGCTCGAGATTGAGCACGCGCTCGATGTCGGCGAGCGAGCCGTCGTAATCCTCTTTGAGGAAGCGGATCGTGGCGCGCTGGTTCCACGCCTCCGCCCAGTCCGGTGTCAGCGCGACGAGCTTGTCGAGAATGGCGAGCGCGCCGGAGAAGTCGTAGACGCGTCGCCGCTCCATTGCCTGATCCATGAGATCCCGCGCTTCCGCGTTTGGCGCGCGGAACCAGAGGGCCCAGATCTGGAAGGCGATCGCCCCGGCCTCTTCGCTGCTTCGCGCTGATGCAAGCGCGGCGAAGAGGCGCTCGCGCTCGGCGGCCCGCTCGACCTGATCGCCCTGAAGCGGCAGCCCGCGGCTCCAGTCCTGCGCTGCGGACGGGGTGGCGAAGGAGAAGGCCGCGAGGAGCGCCGCAAAGAGCGCGGCGACCGCAGCAGGCCCCGGATTTTGGATTGTGCGCATTGGGCTCCCGTTCTTCAGCCTTGCGCCAAGCTAGCGCGGAAGGGTTCGGCCGAACATTCCAGGAGCTCTCGCGGCTTCTCAAAGCTCCGTGACGGCCCTCCCGCGCCGTTGGTGCCGCGAAGCGGCGTTATGCAGATGTTCACCAATGCCCGCGCGCCGCGCGAACGTCCTCTGGCTGGCCACGGATGACGGCGTGAGGCCGCTCTCTCGGTGTTGTTATCGGCTGCAACGTTCCGGAAACACGATTTGCGTTTGAAGCTGGAGGTGCGTCGCCTACCTGATCCCCATGAGAGGCGGGCGAATGGAGATTATTTGAAATGTCTGCACCCGGTCTCTCGTCAGCCGTGAGGTTCGCTTCCGCTGTGGTCGCTGGCCTCCTGATCCTCTCCTCGGCATCCTATGCGGAGAGCCGGGGGCAGCTTTACTCGGGCCAAGCGCACGGCACCACGCGCTCGGACGCGCGTGCGTCCTATTTCCCATATTCCTCGTCTCCGCCTTCGACGCCGCGGGACTTTTCGAGCTCGCACGTCTGCATCAACGGCTACCGCTGGATCACGCGCACGCCCGCCGGCCGCAGTCCCCTGTGGGAAAGCCCTAGCGACTTCGCTGTCCCGGTTCGCTGCCACTGAGCGCCGCTCCGCGCCGGGCCTGGCGTCGCCGTCCTCCTCACAGGACGGCGACTTAGCGCTGCCGCCGTTTCACCCGCCGCCCTGACCGGGGCGTCTGCTGGACAGTCCTCGCCCGGCCAGTCTAAATGCCGCGGCTTCAGCCGCCCCCTGGCGGCGCTTCCAGTGTCTTGAGATGCCGAGCGTCAACGAGATTCGCACTGCGTTCCTGGACTACTTCGCCGGCGAGGGCCACGAGCGTGTGCCCTCGGGCCCGCTCGTGCCGCGCAACGACCCGACGCTGATGTTCACCAATGCCGGCATGGTCCAGTTCAAGGACTATTTCACCGGCAAGTCGAAGCCGCATTTCCCGCGCGCCGTCACCGCGCAGAAGGTCGTGCGCGCCGGCGGCAAGCACAACGACCTCGACAATGTCGGCTACACCGCGCGCCACCACACCTTCTTCGAGATGCTCGGCAACTTCTCCTTTGGAGACTACTTCAAGGAGCGTGCGATCGAGCTTGCCTGGAACCTCGTCACCAAGGAGTTCGGGCTGTCGAAGGACCGGCTTTGGGTGACGGTCTATCCGACCGACGATGTGGCGCGCGGCCTGTGGAAGAAGATCGCCGACCTGCCGGACGAGCGGATCGTCGGGCACGAGGAAAATCTCTGGGCAATGGGCCCGATCGGTCCGTGCGGCTATTGCTCCGAAATCTTCTACGATCAGGGCGAGGCGGTGATCGGCGGCCCGCCCGGCTCGACGGAGGAGGACGGCGACCGCTTCCTCGAGTTCTGGAACCTCGTCTTCATGCAGTTCGAGCAGGTCGACGAGACGACGCGGGTCGATCTGCCCAAGCCCTCCATCGACACCGGCATGGGGCTTGAGCGCATCACCGCCATCATGCAGGGCGTCACCAACAACTTCGACATCGATCTCTTCAAGACGTTAATCGCGAGCGTCCATGAGCATGTCGGCCGCCCGACCGAAGCGGCGAACGAGGCGAGTCCACGCGTCATCGCCGATCACCTGCGCGCGACGAGCTTCCTGATCGCCGACGGCGTGTTGCCGTCGAACGAAGGGCGCGGATACGTGCTTCGCCGCATCATGCGCCGCGCCATGCGCCACGCGCATCTGCTCGGCACGTCGGAGCCGGCCATCTTCAAGATGGTGCCCACGCTCGTCCACGAGATGGGCCAAGCTTACCCCGAGCTCGATCGCGCCGGGGGCCTGATCACCGAGACGCTGCGGTTGGAGGAAGGCCGCTTCCAGAAGACGCTCGCCCGCGGCCTCTCGCTGCTTGAGGACGAGGTCAACAGCCTCCAATACCGCGTGGGCGATCACCTGGCGCGGATTGCAGAGGAGGTCTCTGGAGCGGATGCAGACGCGGTCGCGACGATTCGACGACACGCCTTGAACAACGTGAGAGCCGCCGTCGAGATCGCCGAGACGCAGCTGAGCGGCCGGATAAGGGACGAGGTGCTCTCTGCGCTTTCGCAGAGTGAAGTCCTCGACGGTGAGACCGCCTTCAAGCTCTACGACACCTACGGCTTCCCGCTCGACCTGACGCAGGACGCGCTGAAGACGCGCGGCATCGGCGTCGACATCACGAGCTTCACCGACGCCATGGAGCGCCAGCGCGCCGAGGCGCGGAAGAGCTGGGCAGGCTCCGGCGAGGCGGCGACCGAAGGTGTGTGGCTGGCGCTTCGCGACCGCTTCGGCGCCACGGAGTTCCTCGGCTACGGCGCGGAGTCCGCCGAAGCGCAGGTGCTCGCGCTCGTCAAAGACGGTGCGGAGATCGACCAACTCGGCGAGAGCGAGGAAGGCGCGATCGTCGTCAACCAGACGCCGTTCTACGGCGAGTCTGGCGGTCAGGTCGGCGACACCGGCGAGATCGTGTCGGAGAACGGCGCGCGTTTCCGCGTCTCCGACACGCAGAAGAAGGCGGACGGCCTCTTCGTGCATCTGGGCCAAGTCGAGCACGGCGGCTTCGTCTCCGGCCAATCGGTGAAGCTTGAGATCGACGCCGCGCGTCGCACTGCGATCCGCGCCAATCATTCGGCGACGCATCTTCTCCATGCGGCGCTTCGCTCGACGCTCGGCACACACGTCGCGCAGAAGGGCTCGCTCGTCGCGCCTGATCGCCTGCGCTTCGACTTCTCCCACCCGAAGCCGGTGTCGGAGGACGAGATCGCCTCGGTCGAGGAGATGGCGAACGCGATCGTGCTGCAGGACGCGCCGGTCGAGACGCGGCTCATGGATCGCGACAGCGCCATCCAGTCAGGCGCGATGGCGCTCTTCGGCGAGAAATACGGCGACGAGGTGCGCGTTGTCTCGATGGGCAGGACCATCGACGGCGAGAACCCCGGCAAGGTCTATTCGGTCGAGCTTTGCGGCGGCACCCATGTCGGGCGCACCGGCGAGATCGGGCTCGTCACGCTCGTCGGCGAGGCGGCGGTCGCCGCCGGAGTCAGGCGCATCGAGGCGCTCACCGGCGCGGCCGCGCGCCATCATCTCGCCGCGCAGGACAGACGCGTGCGCGACATCGCCGGGAAGCTGAAGGTCAGGCCGGACGAAGCCGTGGCGCGGGTCGACGCCCTCGTCGAGGAGCGTCGCCGGCTCGAGCGCGAGCTCGCCGAAGCGAAGAAGAGCCTGGCGATGGGCGGCGGGGGCGCGGCCGAGGCTGCGGTCAGGCAGATCGGCGCCATCAATGTGCTTGCGCGCGCGGTCGAAGGCGTCGCGCCGAAGGACCTCCGCGGCTTGGTCGATCAGGGTAAGCGCCAGGTCGGCTCCGGGATCGTCGCCATCGTCGGCGTCAACGACGGCAAGGCCGGTCTGGTCGTCGGTGTCACCGACGATTTGACCGACAGGTTCAGCGCGGTCGATCTCGTGCGCGTCGGCTCGGCGGCGCTTGGCGGCACCGGCGGCGGCGGCAGGCCCGACCTCGCGCAGGCGGGCGGCCCGAACGCGCACGCAGCCGATGCGGCGCTTCAGGCGATCGCAGGGAAGATCAAGGAGATCGCGGCTTAAGCGCGATCAGGCCGGCTTCTGACCGCTCGGCTTCGGCGCCTTCACACAGTCCGCGTGCGCATCCGCTGCGGGCTGCAGCGCTGCCGGCTCGCTGGCGGAGATGAGCTGGCCGTTCTCGTCGAAGAGAAGCAGCACGGTCTCGCGAACGCCCGCACCGGGCAGCTCACGGACGCCGAGCTCTTCCACCTCTCCGTCCGCGCGAAGCGTCATCGCCACGACCCGGATGCCGTCCGCATTGCCGTCGGGCGTGTCGCCGTAGAGCAGCGTCAAGGCGCAAGTGTCGCCATCGAAGCGTGCATTCGCAAGCTCCACGCGGTCACCGCCGGAGACGATCATCGGCGCGCCGCCCGTGCCCGTGACGAGATCCGGGCCGGTGAAGGCTGCAACAAGGGAAAGCCCGACGATCGGGAACGCCGCACCGAGAAGGGCTCGAATCATCCTGGGACCCCGCAACCGATCCATTCGTAATGTTTATCAGGAAAAAGCGGCCCCGGTAAGGCCGCGCCGTGTCGGCTGCACTATCCTGCTGACGCCATTGCCTTTTTCAGGTTGTCGTCGACCTTGTCCAGGAAGCCGGTGGTCGAGAGCCACGGCTGATCGGGGCCGACAAGAAGCGCCAGATCCTTGGTCATGAAGCCTTCCTCGATGGTCGCGACCGTGACCTTTTCGAGGGTCTCGGCGAACTGGACCAGCTTGTCGTTCTGGTCGAGCTTGCCGCGATGCGCCAGCCCGCGCGTCCAGGCGAAGATCGAGGCGGCGGAGTTGGTCGAGGTCTCCTTGCCCTGCTGATGCAGGCGGAAGTGACGCGTCACCGTGCCATGCGCGGCTTCCGCCTCCAACGTCCTGCCATCCGGCGACATCAGCACGGAGGTCATCAGCCCGAGCGAGCCGAAGCCCTGCGCCACGGTGTCGGACTGCACGTCGCCGTCGTAGTTCTTGCAGGCCCACACATAGCCGCCCGACCATTTCAGCGCCGCCGCCACCATGTCGTCGATCAGGCGATGCTCGTAGGTTAGCTTGCGCTTCTCGTATTCCGCCTTGAACTCCACCTCGAAGACCTCCTGGAAGATGTCCTTGAAGCGCCCGTCATAGGCCTTGAGAATCGTGTTCTTGGTCGACAGGTAGACCGGAAAGTCGCGCGCCAGCCCGTAGTTCAACGAGGCGCGGGCGAAATCGCGGATCGAGTCGTCGAGATTGTACATCGCCATGGTCACGCCCGCGCCCGGCGACTTGAAGACCTCGCGCTCGATCGTCTCGCCGTCCTCTCCGACGAATTTCAGCGTCAGCGTGCCCTTGCCGGGAAAGCGGAAGTCGGTGGCGCGGTACTGGTCGCCGAAGGCGTGGCGGCCGATGACGATCGGCTTCGTCCAGCCGGGCACGAGGCGCGGCACGTTGCGGCAGATGATCGGCTCGCGGAAGATGACGCCGCCGAGGATATTGCGGATCGTGCCGTTCGGCGACTTCCACATCTCCTTCAGGCCGAATTCCTTCACGCGCGCCTCGTCGGGCGTGATCGTCGCGCATTTCACCCCGACGCCGACTTTCTTGATCGCGTTCGCCGCGTCGATCGTGACCTGGTCGTTGGTCTCGTCGCGGCTCTCGATGCCGAGGTCGAAATAGAGCAGCTCGACGTCGAGATAGGGGTGGATGAGCTTGTCCTTGATGAACTGCCAGATGATGCGCGTCATCTCGTCGCCGTCGAGCTCGACGACCGGGTTGGCGACCTTGATCTTCGGCATCAAAGAGGGCCTTTCATCGCTGGATTTGCGCGGGTTTCGCGCCGGGAGGACGGAGCCCCGCCTATAGCAAAGGCTGGGGCCACCCGCCAACCGGCGCCTATGCGCGCAAAGCGCGATGTTCTTGCGGTTTCCGTGGGCTCTGGGAACGCAAAGGAGGAAAAGCCGGGCGCGATGCGCTAGAGAACCGGGCGCGCCGCGCCGGCGCCCGGAGAGTCCATGGCCGAGAGCCAGCAATCGCCCGCAATCGTCCTCGTCGAGCCGCAGATGGGGGAGAACATCGGCGCGGCGGCGCGGGCGATGGCGAATTTCGGCCTGAGCGACCTTCGCCTCGTCAGGCCGCGCGACGGCTGGCCGAGCGCGAAGGCTCAGGCCGCCGCGAGCGGTGCGACCGGCATTGTCGACGCAGCGTGCGTCTTCGATTCCGCCGAGGATGCGATTGCCGATCTGAGCTTCGTCCTCGCTACGACCGCGCGGACGCGCGATCTGCCCAAGGCCGTGAGCGGTCCGCGCGAGGCGGCAGGGAATCTGCGGGAGCGCGCTGCCGCCGGCGAGGCCTGCGGCGTGCTTTTCGGACGCGAGCGCTGGGGACTGACCAACGAGGAGATCGGGCTCGCGGACGCGATCGTGACCTTTCCGGTGAATCCGAAATTCGCCTCGCTCAACATCGCGCAGGCGGTGCTGCTGGTGAGCTACGAGTGGCTCGCCGCCGGCCTCGACGGGGAGTTGCCGACGCGCGAAGCCGTGCCTGATCTCGATTTCTCGCCGGCGCCGAAGGAACACCTCCTCGGCCTGATGCGGCATCTCGAGCAGGCCCTCGAGCCGACCGGCTACTTCCGCACCGCCGACATGAAGCCGACCATGGTGCAGAACCTCCGCGCCATCCTGCAGCGCGCCGGCTTCACGCGCGACGAGATCGATGTGCTTCACGGCGTGATCGGCGCGCTGGAGCGAAGACAGAAGATCGAGGCTGGAGATGAGTGACGGCGGGCCGGTGCTGGTCTTCGATTCCGGCATCGGCGGGCTGTCTGTGCTTCACGCCATCCGCGCCGCGCTGCCCGACATCCGCCTCGTCTACGTCGCCGACGACGCCGCCTTTCCCTATGGCGAGTGGGAGGAGCAGGCGCTGTGCGAGCACATCGTCGCGCTGATGGGCGATCTCATCGCCGAACATGATCCGGCCGCGGTAGTCATCGCCTGCAACACGGCTTCGACCTTGGTGCTGCCGCCACTTCGGGCGCGCTTCGATATCCCCTTCGTCGGCACCGTGCCGGCGGTGAAGCCTGCGGCGGAACAGACGCAGACAGGCGTCGTCTCGATCCTTGCGACACCCGGCACGATGAAGCGCGACTACACCCGCGACCTGATCAGGAGCTTCGCCCAGAGCTGCCACGTGCGGCTCGTCGGCGCGCCGGCGCTTGCTGCGATCGCCGAGGCGCGCATGCGGGGCGAGCCTTTCGACGGCGACGAGATCGCCGAGCAGATTGCGCCGTGCTTCGTGGAGGTCGAAGGCCGGCGCACCGACATCATCGCGCTCGCCTGCACACATTACCCCTTCCTCGCCGATCTGATGGCGGAGATCGCGCCCTGGCCGGTCACTTGGCTCGATCCGGCACCGGCGATTGCACGGCGTCTCGCAAGCGTGCTTGCGGGAAGGAGGGTCGGGCGCAACGCAGAGGGCTACGCGGTGCTGACCGGCGTAGCCGAGCCGTCCGAGACGCTGATCCGGCTGCTGGCCCTGCATGGTCTGCGGCTAGACGCCGAGCTGGCGATCTGAGCACAGGCGCGCCCCGCGGCGGGGGAGCGCGGGCGCCGGCGGCGGCCTACCTCGCGGCGAGAAAGCTGCCGACCTCGAGCGGAACGATCTCGTTGCGCGACATTCGTCGTGGGCGGTTGACGGGTGAATGAAGTCCCGGTGAAGGCGCCACCGCGGGGCGCGAATTTGACAATGCCGGGCAAAGACCCTACGTGATCGCCCGCGTCGCGGGTATCCGCGGCGACGCACCCGTGGGGTCTTCCGAAAATCCGGAATGGCGTGCTCCGCCAACCCCTGTCGGCCGTGGCTCTCCGCGGCAGAGGATGGGCGCGTTTCGTAGACCACGAAACGGTAAGGATGATCGATGAGCAAGCGTAGCTCGGCGAAATACAAGCTCGACCGCCGCATGGGCGAAAACGTCTGGGGCCGCCCGAAGAGCCCCGTCAACAAGCGCGAATACGGCCCTGGGCAGCATGGCCAGCGGCGCAAGCAGAAGCTTTCCGACTTCGGCACGCAGCTCAAGGCGAAGCAGAAGCTGAAAGGCTATTACGCCAACATCTCCGAGCGGCAGTTCCGCAAGACGTATGAGCAGGCGGAGCGGATGCGCGGCGACACTTCTGAGAACCTGATCGGGCTTCTGGAGTCGCGGCTGGACGCGATCGTCTATCGCGCCAAGTTCGTGCCGACGCCGTTCGCGGCGCGCCAGTTCGTCAGCCACGGCCACGTTCGCGTGAACGGCAAGCGCGTCACCATCTCGAGCTATCGCTGCAAGGTCGGCGATGTGATCGAGGTGCGCGAGAAATCGAAGCAGCTCGGGCTCGTGCTGGAGTCGATCGAGCTCGCCGAGCGCGACGTTCCCGACTACGTCGAGGTGGACCACGGCAAGATGACGGCGCGCTATCTGCGCCAGCCGGCCCTCGCCGACGTACCCTATCCGGTGGTGATGGAACCCAACCAGGTTGTCGAGTTCTATTCGCGTTAACGCCGCGTTTCGGTCGCGAGTTTACCAAACACCCGCCTTACCCGGCGGGTGTTTTGCTTACTCTGGTATAGTTGCGTCATGCTAACACGTCGGCAGTTCATCACGGGACTTCTCGGCGGCGTCGCGCTCGCGGGCGGCGTCGGCAGCTACGCCTTCGGCTTCGAGCCGAGGTTCCGGCTTGTCGTCACTGAGTGGGACGTCGAGACGCCGCGCTGGACTTACGACCGGCCGCTCAGGATCGTCATCGTCACCGACATCCACGCCGTCCGGCCATGGATGCCGCCGGAGCGCATCCGCGAGATCGTCGCAACGGCGAACGGGCTCGGCGGAGACCTCATCGCACTGCTCGGCGACTTTGTCTCCGGGCTCGGCCAACGGTTTCGAAGCGGGCGCGTCACCGCAGCGGAATGGAGCCCGCCTCTAGCCGAGCTGCAAGCGCCTCTCGGCGTCCACGCGATTCTAGGCAATCACGACTGGTGGTCGGATCCCGAGGCAATAAAGGCGGCGCTCGCCGAGGTCGGCATTCCGCTCTTTCAGAACCGCGCCGTGAAAATCGGTGGCGAGACACCCTTCTGGCTCGCCGGCACCGACAGCATGGTCGCGCATCGTCTGCGCCACGGTGAGTTTCTCGGCGAGGACGACCTGCCGGGGACGCTCGCGCAGATCACCGACGACGCGCCTGCCGTGCTCATGGCGCACGAGCCCGACATCTTCGTCGACGTCCCCGAGCGCTTCGCGGTCACGCTTTCCGGGCACACGCACGGCGGCCAAGTCTCGCTCCCATTTCTCGGCCGGCCGATCGTGCCTTCTGCCTATGGCGAGCGCTTCGCCTACGGCCACATACGCGAAGGCGGGCGGGACCTTGTCGTCTCCGCCGGCCTCGGCTGCTCGGTCATGCCGGTTCGCTTCGGCGTGCCGCCTGAGATCACCGTGGTGACCCTGCGCAAGCCAGCCTCCGCCGAAGTCGCGGCCTGAGGTCGGTCAGGCGTCGGGTTTGGCCGCCCTCGGGTCGTTGCGACCGAAGAGGCGGTCTCGTTCCGTCAGCGCGATGACGACGAGGCTTGCGACCGACATCGCCACGAAGCCGAGGCTCAAGGGGAGCACGCTGTCGTCATAGGCGAGACCGACGAGGGCGCCGAGGACGCCGCCAAGAACCGTCTGCACCGTGCTGAGCACCGAGGAGGCCGTGCCCGCCACGTGGCCGAGCGGGTCCATGGCGAGCGCGTTGAAATTCGTGCCGATGAAGGCGAAGAGCCCGAATGTTATGAGGTTCGTCCCATAGAAGATCCAGAACGGCACGTGGCCGTGGCCGACAATCGCCGCAATCGAGAGGAGGGCGGAGATCGACGCGAAGCCGACGAGCGCTCCATGCGAGAGGAGCCGCATGCCGAAGCGCTCGACGAGCCGCGAATTGGAGAAGGATGCGAAGGCGATCAGCACCGCGGCGCTTGAGAAAGCCACCGGAAAGAGCGCGCCGAGCTTGTACTCCTCCTGAAATATCTGCTGCGCCGAGTTCAGGTAAGCGAAGAGGCACCCGAAGATGAGCCCGGTGCCGAGCGCATAGCCGGCCGCGACGCGGTTGGTGACCACGATCCGGAAGGCCTCCGCGACGGGCCCGATACGAAGCTCGCGGCGATCCGCGTCGGCAAGCGTTTCCGGGAGGCGGTAATAGCACCACACGGCCACCACCAGGCCGAAGCTCGCGATGAAGCCGAGAATGGCGCGCCACCCGGAGACCATGAGGATGATCTGCCCGATACCCGGCGCGATGATCGGAATCGCCATGAACACCATCATCGCAAGCGACATGACGCTTGCCATCCGCCTCCCGCCGTAGGTGTCGCGGATCACGGCGATCGCGATCACGCGCGTGGCGCCGGCGCCGATCCCCTGCAGCCCGCGCATGGCGAGGAGCATAGCGAAGCTGTCGGCGAAGGCGGACCCGACGCATCCGATAATGTAGATGATGAGGCCCACGAGCAGCACCGGACGCCGCCCGAAGCGGTCGGAGATCGTGCCGTAGACGAGCTGCGAAAATCCGAAGAGCACGATGTAGGCGGTGAGCGGCAGCTGTCGCGTGTTCTCGTCGGCGACCGAGAGGCTTCTGCCCATCTGCTGCAGCGCCGGGAGGATCACGTCGATGGCCATGGCGTTGAGCGCCATCAGGAGCGCCACGATGGTGACGAACTCCCAATAAGGCAGGCGCGCGGCGCGCGGCTCGGCCAGGCTTTGGCTCATCGGCTTCCTGTCTCAAGGGCGCGCGCACGTCGGGCCGGAGTCGGCGAAAGGCCTCCCGGACCGGGAAACGCGCGAAAGGCAAGGATGGGTCTGGTTACGCCTAAATCCCGGATTCGTCCACCGGCAGCCCGGCCATCTGCCAGTCTCTGAGGCCGCCAAGGTTGAAGACGGCGAGATAGCCGAATTCCACGAGCTTGTTTCCGGCGAACTCGGAGCGCTTTCCCGACGCGCAATAGAGGATCACCGCCTTTTCCGGTCGGAGCGCCGCCTCGCACTGCGGCGACGCCGGGTCGGTCTTCGCCAGGAATGCGGCGAGCGGGATGTTGATCGCGCCCGGTACGATCCCGCTCGCTCGGACTTCGCCGGGTTCGCGCACGTCGATGACCACGGCTTCGCCGCGGTCGATCAACGCCTTCGCGTCGTCGGCGAGGATACGCGTTACGCCTGCTACCATGGAGGTCCGGTTGCCGCGAAAGCGTCAGGCCGTGGCGAGAACGCCCTTCTCTTCGAAGAGGCCCTTCAGCTCACCGGCTTGGAACATCTCGCGGATGATGTCGGCGCCACCGACGAACTCGCCCTTCACGTAGAGTTGCGGGATGGTCGGCCAGTCGGAGAAGGTCTTGATGCCTTGCCTGAGATCGTCGGACTCGAGCACGTTCACGCCCGAATAGGCGACGCCCATGTAGTCGAGGATCTGCACGACCTGACCGGAGAATCCGCATTGCGGGAAGGTCGGCGTGCCTTTCATGAACAAGACGACGTCGTTCGATTTCACCTGGTCCTTGATCCAATCGTGAATGGCGTCCATCGCATACTCCTCGGGCGGCTCACAGGCCCGCCCTATCAGTCGGGTGCGCTCGTCTGCAGCGCCAGCGCGTGTAGCGCACCACCCATGTTTCCCTTCAGCGCCTCATACACCATCTGGTGCTGCTGCACACGGCTCTTGCCGCGGAATTGCTCGGAGACCACCTCGGCGGCGTAGTGGTCGCCGTCGGCGGCAAGCTCGCGGATGGAAATCTGGGCATCCGGCAGCGCAGCCTTGATCATGTTCTCGATTTCGCGCGCGTTCATGGGCATTGGCCTGGTCTCCGGACCCCGGAATCGTGTTCCCGAGCCCCCTCAATTTGGGCGCGGCGCGGGGGCTGGTCAATCCGGGCTCCGTTCCGCCACTGCAAAGCGGGTGCCAGAACAGGCGGTTAGGCGGGGATTTGACCCATATAGTTCGGGAACCAGCTTTCGTGCTGCGCTCTGAGGTCGGAAATTGGGAGCGTCCGCGCCATCCCGAGCTTCAGCGCCGCACCGCCGGTCGTTCCGATTGAGGCGAGCGAGACCCCGGCGCTCTCGGCGCGTTTCAGGAGCGTCTCCTGCCCCTCCGACGCGCAGGTCAGGAGATAGCGGCCCTGGTCCTCACCGAAGAACGCGGCGGCCGACTCGCTCGCAGGCATGTCCACCGTGGCGCCGATGCCGGAAGCGATCGCCATCTCCGCCAGCGCCACGGCGAGGCCGCCGTCGGACAGATCGTGGACCGCGGTCACAATTCCGTTAGTGATGAGTGCGCGGACGAAGTCGCCGACGCGTTTCTCGTGCGCAAGATCGACTGGCGGCGGGAAGCCTTCCTCGCGGCCGAGCACTTCGCGCAGATAGATCGATTGCCCGAGATGCGTGCCCCATGACGAAGGCGCGCCGACAAGCAGGATCGCCTCACCCTCCGCCTTGAAGGCGAGCGTGGCGCTTTTGCGCCAATCGGAAAGAAGCCCGACACCGCCGATCGTCGGCGTCGGCAGGATCGCCTCGCCGTTGGTCTCGTTGTAGAGCGACACGTTGCCGGACACGATCGGGAAGTCGAGCGCCCGGCACGCCTCGCCTAGCCCCTCGATGGCGCGCACGAAGCTGCCCATCACCTCCGGCTTCTCCGGATTGCCGAAGTTAAGATTGTCGGTCACCGCGAGCGGCGTCGCGCCGACGGCGGTGATATTGCGCCAGCATTCCGCGACCGCCTGCTTCGCGCCCTCGAAAGGGTCGGCCTCCACGTAACGCGGCGTCACGTCGAGCGAGAGGGCCAGAGCGCGCTCGCTGCCGTCGAGCCTGACGACGGCAGCGTCGCCGCCCGGCCTCTGCACGGTGTTGCCCTGGATCAAGTGGTCGTATTGCTCGAAGACCCAGCGTCGCGAGGAGAGGTCGGGCGAGCCGATCAGCGTCAAGAGCGCCTCGGCGCCGTCGCATGGAGGGAGCGCCGCGCCATTGAGCGCGACAGGGCTCTTCGGCGCCGCTCGGGGGCGGTCGTATTCCGGCGCCTCGTCGCCGAGCTCCTTGATAGGCAGGTTCGCCACCTCGTCGCCGTGGCGCGAAACACGGAAACGAAGGTCGTCGGTCGTGCGCCCGACATCGGCGAAGTCGAGCGCCCACTTCTTGAAGATCGCCTCGGCCTCGCCGTGCTTTTCGGGGCGGAGCACCATGAGCATCCGCTCCTGGCTCTCCGACAGCATCATCTCGTAGGCGGACATGCCGTGCTCGCGCGTCGGCACCTTGTCGAGGTCGAGCGCGATGCCGAGGTCGCCCTTGGCGCCCATCTCGACGGCCGAGCAGGTGAGGCCTGCGGCGCCCATGTCCTGGATGGCGACGACGGCGCCCGATTGCATCAGCTCCAGACAGGCTTCGAGCAGCCGCTTTTCGGTGAAGGGGTCGCCGACCTGGACGGTCGGGCGCTTCTCCTCGATGCGATGATCGAACTCCGCCGACGCCATGGTGGCACCGCCGACGCCGTCGCGGCCGGTCTTGGCGCCGAGGTAGACGACGGGAAGCCCGACGCCCTCCGCCTTGGACGTGAAGATCGCGTCCTTCTTCGCGATGCCGAGCGCAAACGCGTTGACCAGGCAATTGCCGTTGTAGCGGCGGTGGAAGTTCACTTCGCCGCCGACCGTCGGAACGCCGAAGGAATTGCCGTATCCGCCGATCCCGGCGACGACGCCAGCGACGAGATGGCGCGTGCGCGGATGCTCGGGATCGCCGAAGCGAAGCGCGTTCAAGGCTGCGATCGGCCTCGCGCCCATGGTGAAGACGTCGCGCAGGATGCCGCCGACTCCCGTCGCCGCACCCTGATAGGGCTCGATATAGGAGGGGTGGTTGTGGCTCTCCATCTTGAAGACGGCGACGAGTCCCTCGCCGATATCGATGATCCCGGCATTCTCGCCCGGCCCCTGGATCACCACCTTGCCCTTGGTCGGGAGGGTTCGGAGCCATTTCTTCGAGCTCTTGTAGGAGCAGTGCTCGTTCCACATCGCTGAGAAGATGCCGAGCTCGGTGATGGTCGGCTCGCGCCCGATCAGGTCCAGGATGCGCTGGTATTCGTCGGGCTTCAGTCCGTGCTCGGTGATGAGCTCGGGCGTGACGGCAATGTCGTTGCGGAGGTCCATGACTCGGCCTGCGGCGCCTTGGGTATCGCGCTTCCTAGCGCGTGATCCCGAAAAGCGGGAACCGATTTTCGGATAGGGTCACGCCGGACACGATGGATAGAGCCGTCATTCTGTTCGATCGGAGTGACGGCTTTAGCGCGTCGCCGCCGCGCAAAATACCGCCGAGTCAGACTTTTCCGCAGGCGGTCATTGCGCCGTCAATTGTAGGTGTCGTAGGCGCCCATCCCGCGTTCGGCGAGGCGCCGAAGGGTACGGAAGCCGGCGTCGACCTCGGGCAGGCTGGGAACCGAGAAGCCCACCCGAACGCCGTGATAGGCGCTCGCGGAGCGTCCGATCTTGTACTCGTCCTCCTCGTCGATCAGGATGTTCTCCGCCGCTGCGGCGCTCTTGAATGTGCTCGACAGCCAGGGTTCCGGCAGGGTCAGCCAGAAGAAAGGGATGGTATCGTGCAGGCGGATGTCGAGTCCCTGGAAGATTTCGCGGGCGAGCGCGGCTCGACGGGCGATCTCGGCGAGCGCCTTTTGTTTGAACGTGAAAGCCGCCTCCGAAAGTACAAGCCGCGCGTTGATCTCTGCCATTAGGAAGGGCATGCCGCCGGTGATCATCTTGTGGGCTGTCGAGACGCGGCTGGAGAGGTTCGGCGGGCAGGCCACCCACCCGCCGCGCAGTCCCGCGCCGACTGCTTTCGAGAGGCTGCCGACATAGAAGACGCGGTCGGGCGCGATCGTCGCGAGCGGCGCGTGCGGGTCGTCGAAAAGCGCGCCGTAAACGGCGTCCTCGATGATCCAGACCTGGAATTTGCGCGCGATGGCGGCGATGGCGCGGCGGCGGTTCTCCGGCATGACCGCGAGGGTCGGATTCTGCGGCGCCGGCATCAGGAAAAGCAGCTTCGGGTGCTGCTGCGCGCAGAGCCGCTCGAATTCCTCGGGGATGAGACCGTCGGCGTCCGCAGCGGCGACGATCCCGCGGCGTCCGATGAGCGCGGCGCTCCGTCCAACCGAGGCATAGGTGAGGGGCTCGAAGGCGATCTTGTCGCCGGGCACTGTCGTCGCGCCGATCACCGCCATGATTGCGGCATGCGCGCCCTGCGTCGGCACGACGTCGCCCCGCGACGGCGCCCAGTCGCGCCGCGCGAGCCAGCGCGCGCCGGACTCCTTCCAATGCTCGGGAACGGTGCGGATGTAGGTGGCGACGGCTTCCCGCTCAGCGCGGCAGACGTCCGCGTTGATCTCCGCCACCGTCTCAGCGACGCCGATCTCGGGCGCGGCCGTCATATCAAGACGAAGCGCCCCGGCGCTCAGCACTTCGGCGCTCGGTGCCAGGTCCTTTAGGGGCACGGCACGCACCGCGGCCTCGCCTCCGCGAAGCGGCAGTACGTAGGTTCCGCGCCCGACCTCGCCGTTCACCAGGCCGCGTTCACGCGCCAGCGCATAAGCGCGGCTCACCGTCCCGATCGTGACACCGATATCGAAGGCGAGATCGCGCTGCGGCGGAAGCTTCGCGCCGGCCCCAAGGTCGCCGCTGTCGATGCTGTGCTCGATCTGATCGGCGAGCCGCACGTAGAGCGGACCTTCGCCGGAGGAAAGATCGGGCAGCCAAATTGTCATCATGACAATTATCGGATTGAACTCCTGCACGAGTCAAGTGCATAGGCACATTCTGTGAGAGCAATGCCGACAATGCAGAGGAAAATATGAGTACAATAGGGACAATTCAGAAGCCGACTCGTTTGGTCCCGGCGCGCACGGTCTCCTTCCTCGACATTTCGGCGATCGCTGCTTGGTTGTCGCGTGCAGCCGAAAGGCGGCGGACACGGCGCGCATTGCTCGCGCTGAACGACGCGCAGCTGAAGGATATCGGTCTCTCCCGCTCGCAGGCCTTTTCGGAAGCGGTCCGGCCTTTCTGGGAGTAGCGCGTCTCGAGGCGCCGCCTCAGCAATCTCTCGCGCCGCCGGTCCAGCGCATGACGTCGCGGCGGATGGCGTCGGCTTCGCCCGTCTGCATCAGCGGGCCGAAGAGCCTCACGTCGGTTCCGCGCTTCGCCCCGCGCACGTCGATGATGAGCGCCGGCAGCCCGTGCGGCGCTTCCTTCGGCACGATCAGGATGCGCGTCGAGGAGGAGCCCGCCTCCGGCGCGTACGAGTAGTCGGCGAACGCTTTCCGCTGCCCGCCGAACCAGCAGGCGCGGACCTTGTCGGTGATGTGGTCGGCTATGGTCGACGAATCGAGGCCGGCGTGGAACTCGATATAGTCCTTCGGCGTGGTCTGGCAGGCAGCCAGCAGGAACGCGAGCGCGGCGACCGCCGCAAAGCGCCTCACGCAGCCTTCTCCACGAAGCCGGCGGCGAGGGCCTGAAAGAGCGGCAGCCCGTCCGTGCCGCCCTGGGCGGCTTCGGTCAGGTCTTCAGGATGCGGCATCATTCCGAGCACGTTGCCCCTCTCGTTCAGGATTCCGGCAATGTAGCGGCGCGATCCGTTCGGATTGGTGTCCTGCGCGTAGCGGAAGACGATTCGGGCTTCGTCTTCCAGGCGGTCGAGCGTCTCGTCATCGGCGAAATAATTGCCGTCGGCGTGCGCCACCGGACAGCGGATGACCTGGCGCGGGCGATAGAGGCGGGTGAACGGCGTTTGCGTGTTCGCGACTTCCAGCATCACCTCGCGGCAGACGAACTTGAGCGAGGCGTTGCGCATGAGGACGCCCGGCAGGAGCCCGACCTCGCAAAGCGTCTGGAAGCCGTTGCAGACGCCGAGCACGAGGACGCCGTCCTGAGCCCGCTTCACCACCTCCGGCATGATCGGCGAACGCGCGGCGATCGCGCCGGAGCGCAGATAGTCGCCGAAGGAGAAACCGCCCGGGAGCACGATCAGGTCGACCTCGGGTAGGCTCGTTTCGCCGTGCCAGACGATCTCCGACGTCCGCCCCGACGCGCGCTTCAGCGCTGCGGCCATGTCGCGCTCGCGGTTCGTGCCGGGGAAAAGGATGACGGCGGATTTCATTCCGCGATCTCCACGCGGTAGTCCTCGATCACCGTATTTGCGAGGAGCTTCTCGCACATGGCCTTCAGTCGCGCTTCGGCGTCGCTGGAATTGGCAAGTTCGATGTCGAAGACCTTGCCCTGGCGCACCGCGTCAACGCCGGAGAAGCCGAGCGCTCCGAGCGCGCCTTGAATCGCCAGGCCCTGCGGATCGAGAACTCCTTCCTTCAGCGTGACGAAGACGCGTGCCTTCATGCCCGAGAGTCCCGAGAAAGCGGAGTTATTTCACCAGCACGGGGCCGCTCTTCGGCAGCCGCTCGTTCTCGTTCAGGATGCCGAGCCGACGCGCCACGTCCTGATACGCCTCCAGCATCCCGCCCATGTCGCGGCGGAAGCGATCCTTGTCGAGCTTCTCGTTGGTGTTGATGTCCCACAGCCGGCAGGAATCGGGCGAGATCTCGTCGGCGACGACGATCCGCATCATGTCGTTCTCCCAAAGCCGCCCGCACTCCATCTTGAAGTCGATCAGCCGGATTCCGACGCCGAGGAAGAGGCCGGAGAGGAAGTCGTTGACGCGGATCGCCAGCGACATGACGTCGTCGATCTCCTGCGGGCTCGCCCAGCCGAACGCGGTGATGTGCTCCTCCGACACCATCGGGTCGTTGAGCTTGTCGTTCTTGTAGTAGAACTCGATGATCGAGCGGGGGAGGGCGGTGCCCTCTTCGAGCCCCAGGCGCTCCGCAAGCGATCCGGCGGCGACGTTCCTCACCACGACTTCGAGCGGGATGATCTCGACTTCGCGGATCAGCTGCTCGCGCATGTTGAGCGCGCGGATGAAATGGGTCGGGATGCCCATCCCGTTCAGATGATTGAAGATATACTCGGAGATGCGGTTGTTGAGGACGCCTTTGCCGTCGACGATCTCATGCTTCTTGGCGTTGAAGGCGGTGGCGTCGTCCTTGAAATGCTGGATCAGCGTGCCTGGTTCGGGACCCTCATAGAGGATCTTGGCCTTGCCCTCATAAATGCGGCGGCGACGGTTCATGGCTCTCATTGGGTCAGGATATGTGGACGCTTGTGGGGCACCGACAAGGGCGGAATCGCTGCCGATCCGTCCGCATGGAACCTAGCGGAAAGGCCGGAAAGAAACAATGCGGCCGAATCCCGGCCAACCGCCTGAAACCAGGCCCTGCCACCGGGTCGTTGCGCGTTTCGGCCTCCCCCGCTAGGGAAGTCCGACCGCCGAGGAGAGAGATGGATGACCACCTTCGACAAACGCAAGGAAGGCTTTGAGAACAAGTTCGCCCACGACGAGGAGCTACGGTTCAAGGCCACGGCGCGGCGGAACAAGCTGCTCGGCCACTGGGCAGCGGAAAAGCTCGGAAAGACCGGGGAGGAGGCGGAATCCTACGCCCGCGAGGTCATCCGCGCCGACATGCAGGAGGCCGGCGAGGAGGACGTTTTCCGCAAGGTTCGCAGCGACTTCGACGCCGCCGGCGTCGACCAGTCCGACCATCAGATTCGCCGCACGATGGAAGAGCTCTTGATCGAGGCCGCCGCGCAAATCGAAGCCGGCAAGTAGGACGAAGCGCTTGGCTGACACAAAACTCGGCTCGCGGCTCAAGGCCGGCGAGACGCTTTTCACCGCCTGGTCTGCAATCCCCGATCCGCTCGTCGCCGAGTTCCTGGCGCGAAGCAGCTTCGACGCCGTCACCCTCGACATGCAGCACGGCTGCCATTCGACCGAGAGCGTCATGCGCGGCTGTGCCGCGGTCACGCTCGCCGGCAAGCCGGCGATTGTGCGCATCCCCGTCGGACGCTTCGAGATGGCCAGCCGAGCGCTCGATTTCGGAGCGAGCGCGGTCATCGCGCCGATGGTGAACTCCGTCGCCGACGCGAAGGCCTTCGCCGCGTCGATGAAGTTCCCGCCGCTCGGCGAGCGCTCATGGGGCCCGACGCGGGTTCTGGCACTTCACGGTCACGCGAACATGCAGGGCTATCTCGAGAGCGCCAACAGCGAGACTCTGGCGATCGCCATGATCGAGACTCGCGCGGCGCAGGCCCTCCTCGACGACATTCTCGCCGTGGACGGGATCGACGGCGTGTTCGTCGGGCCGTCGGATTTCTCGATTGCGCTCTCCAACGGCGCGAAGATCGCTCCCAACGACGCCGACATGCTGGAGGCTTCCGCCGAGATTGCCAGGAAGGCCGCAAGCGCCGGAAAGGTCGCTTGCACGCTCGGGGCCAATGCCGAAGCGGGCCGCCGCGCAAGCGAGCTGGGCTTCCGCCTGATCGCGCTCGGCAGCGACTTCAGCTACTTGACGATGGGGGCGAACACGCTGGTCGCCGCGTCCAAGGGCGCGGCCTGACGGCGGATCAGTTCGCCGGCGTCGGCTCCTGCGGCGCTATCTGTTCCGCCTGCGGCAGGCTCGGGGCGCCGTGACGGTTTCCCAGGCCGCCCCAGAACACGCGGAGACCGACCAGAAGCGCGAAGACGATCAGTCCGATAACGAGCGCCATCATATAGTTGCGGCGCGGCACGGGGGCGATGTCGGGGATCGCGGGCCGAGGCGAATCGAGCTCATCCTCGTTCGCCTCGCGTGAGGGGCCACCTACGTCCACCCGCCCCCTGGGAGACGCCGTCCTGCCGCCGCGTTCGTCAGTTCCCATGCTCTCCTCAAGGGCAGAAGGCCCGCCCGCCGCTTGCCGGCTAGAGATACCACCGGCGGAACCGCAAAATCCAGAACGGCGAGGGGAGGCGCTGCCATCGCGGCGCCTCCCAAGGCCTTTCCCGTACGGCGTCGGCTAGTTGGCGGGCGCCGGAGCGGGCTCGGGCGCCATTGCAGGGGCCGGTTCCGGAGCCATCGCCGGAGCAGGCTCGGGCGCCATGGCCGGGGCAGGTTCCGGAGCCATCGCCGGAGCGGGCTCGGGCGCCATGGCCGGAGCGGGCTCAGGCGCCATCGCAGGCGCGGCTTCGGGTGCCATTGCCGGTTCCTCGGTCGCAGCCGGCTCCGTCGGCGACATTTGCTGCCTGCCGTACATGTACCAGCCTATGATCAAGACCGCGATGATGAGCGCACCAACGATGAAATAGAGCGTGCTGTTCGACCCGCCCTCTCGATTAGCAGCCATGCCGTATTCCTTTCCCAAGCAAGCGGCTTCGCCCGAAAACGCTGGGAATTATTGCCGCGTCCTACGGTTCCTTACGAAACCGTAATGCGGAGGAGCACTACGCCGTCGAAGAGTCCGGAAAATGGCGATCCACAGGCATTTTTCGCGCACTGCGGGTCCCGTCGACGCGACGCACAACCCCGCCAAAGCCGGGGCGTCAGGCGGTTTCGAAGACGCGGCGGAAGATCGTGTCGACGTGTTTGGTGTGATAGCCGAGGTCGAAAATCTCTCGAATCGGGCATTCGGGAAGGGCAGCGCGGACCTCCGAATCGGCAAGGAGCTCGGTCAGAAAGTCGGCGCCCTTCTCCCAGACCTTCATCGCGTTCCGTTGCACCAAGGCGTAGGCAGCCTCACGCGAGAGTCCGGCTTCGATCAGCGCCAGAAGCACGCGCTGCGAGTGGACGAGGCCGCCGAGGCTGTCGAGATTCCTCCGCATGCGCTCCGGATAGACGACGAGCTTGTCGATCACGCCTGAAAGGCGCGCCAGCGCGAAGTCGAGGGTGACCGTCGCGTCCGGCCCGATCATCCGTTCCACCGACGAATGTGAGATGTCGCGCTCGTGCCAGAGCGCGACGTTCTCCATCGCGGGGAGGGCGTAGGCGCGCACCATGCGGGCAAGTCCGGTGAGGTTCTCCGAGAGCACCGGATTGCGCTTGTGCGGCATCGCCGACGACCCTTTCTGGCCCGGCGAGAAATACTCCTCCACCTCCAGCACTTCGGTGCGCTGCAGATGGCGGATCTCCGTGGCGAGTCGCTCGACCGACGACGCCACGACCCCGAGAGTGGCAAAGTACATGGCGTGGCGGTCGCGCGGAACGACCTGCGTGGAGATCGGCTCCGGCTTCAGCCCGAGCGCTTTCGCCACGTGCGCCTCGACCCGCGGATCGATGTTGGCGAACGTGCCGACGGCACCGGAGATCGCCGCAGTGGCGACCTCCTCGCGCGCGTGCCGAAGCCGTTCGCGCGCCCTTGCGAACTCGGCATAGGCGAAGGCGAGCTTCAGGCCGAAGGTCGTAGGCTCGGCGTGGATGCCGTGCGAGCGGCCGATCGTCAGCGTGTCTTTGTGCTCGAAGGCGCGCCGCTTCAGCGCCGCAAGCAGCGCATCGGTGTCGGCGAGGAGGAGGTCGGTCGCGCGCGTGAGCTGCACGTTGAAGCAGGTGTCGAGCACGTCGGAGGAGGTAAGGCCGAGATGCACGAACCGCGCCTCCGGCCCGACGATTTCCGCAAGATGCGTCAGGAAGGCGATGACGTCGTGCTTCACCTCGCGCTCGATGGCGCCGATGCGCGCGATGTCGAACGTCGCGTCGCGGCCCTTCTCCCAGACCTTGGCGGCCGCCTCCTTCGGCACCTGCCCGAGTTCCGCCAACGCGTCGAGCGCGTGCGCTTCTATCTCGAACCAGATGCGGAACTTCGTCTGAGGCGACCAGATTTCGGCCATCTCCGGTCGGCTGTAGCGCGGGATCATCTAGGCTCCGTTCGTGCGTGAGACGCATAGCAGAGCGGCGCGATTCTTCAACGCGGCGGCGCGCCTAGCGCAGGATTCTCCGCGAAGCCCTGCAGGACGCGAGCGCCTTAGGCCCAGCCGCCGCCCGCCTTGCCCGCGGCGCTGCGGATGGCGGCGATGCTCTTTGCGTAGCTTTCCCCCCCGCCCTTGAAGATCGCCGCGCCGGCGACCAGCACGTTCGCGCCGGCGGAGACGACTGCAGCGGCGGTCTCCGGGCCGACGCCGCCGTCGGCCGTGATGTCGATGTCGCGCCCACCGACGAGCGCCTTCACCTGCCTGATCTTCTCCAGCATCGCCGGGATGAAGGCCTGACCGCCGAAACCTGGGTTCACGGTCATCACGAGCACGACGTCCAGCCGATCGACGACATGCTCGATGGCGCTGACCGGCGTCGCCGGATTGATCGCCACTCCGGCGCGCTTACCGAGCGCGCGAATCGCCTGCAGCGAACGGTCGAGATGCGGCCCGGCTTCGGCGTGGACGTTGATCGAATCCGCACCCGCCGCTGCGAAATCGGGCAGATACGGGTCCGCCGGTGCGATCATCAGGTGCACGTCGAAGGGCTTCTTGCTGTGCGCCCTCAGGTCGCGGACGACCGGCACGCCGACGGTGATGTTGGGGACGAAATGCCCGTCCATCACGTCGAGATGAATCCAGTCGGCGCCCGCCGCGTCGGCGGCTTCCACCTCCTCGCCGAGGCGGCTGAAATCTGCTGAGAGGATCGAGGCGGCGATTTTCAGGGGTCGGGCCATGGCGAGGCGGCCTAGCACGAGAGCTTCGGGCGCGTCGATGGAGATCGAACTCAGCGCCCGCCGTAGCGCTCGCGCCACGTGGGGAAGCGGTCGTTCTCGGCTGGCGTCGCTTCGAAGACGGCGCGGGCGATAGCACGGGCAAGCGTTGCGGCGGCCGCGGCGCAAAGCGGCCAAAGCTCCGGCATGCCCCCCTCGAGCGGCCGCGCGCCTGCGGAGAGCGCGAACACCGTGTCGCCGTCGAAAGGCGTATGCGCGGGATAGATCGCCAGCGCCATGCCGTCATGCGCGGTGATGGCGAGGCGCTTCGCCTCGGCGCGCGTCAGCGCGCAGTCGGTGGCGACGACGGCGATCGTGGTGTTGGCGCCGGGCTCGCTCGGGAGCTTCGTCACGACCGCGCCGGCATCCGGCGGCAGTTCGGGCGGAAGGCCGAGACCGCCGAACTCTCCGTCGTGCTCGAACGGAGCCGCGCGGAAATGCGGCGTCGTTCCGAGCGTGACGCGGCCGACGGCGTTGACGGCCACGAAGGCGGCGACGCGGCTGCCGTCTGCGAGCATGGCCTCCGCCGCCCCGAACCCACCCTTGAGGTCGGCGGTGGTGGTGCCGGTTCCCGCACCGACGCTGCCGACCGCCACGTCGCCGCCCGCCGCCTCGCAGGCGGCGCGGCCGAGAGTGCGATACCTCGAGGCGAGGTCAGCCGGCTTCTCACCGCCGTTGTTGAGATCGAAGAGCGAGGCGGCAGGGGCGATGGGCACGCGCAGCCCGCCCACCGCGAAGCCGCGGCCGTGCGCCGCGAGCCAGTCCATCGCCCCGTCGGCGGCGGCGAGCCCGAAAGCCGAGCCGCCCGAGAGCACGACCGCGTCGATACGCTCCACGCTGTTCTCCGGGCTGAGCGCCGCCGACTCGCGGCCCGCCGGCGCTCCGCCCGCGACATGGATCGCGGCGATTGCCGGCGCCTCCGGCAAGAAGACGGTGACGCCGGATTTCAGCACCGAGTCGCTGGCGTGGCCGATCGAAAGGCCTGGAAAGGGGCTCATCCGAAGATGCCCGGGAACAGTCCGAGAAGGCCGACGAGGATCAGATAGAGCGCCACGATGTAGTTCAAAAGACGCGGCACGACGAGAATGAGAATTCCGGCAATGAGCGCGATAATGGGCGCAATCGTTGCGGTGGTAATTGTGAGCTGCATCTTGGTCTCTCCGTGGGGCCGCGCGTGGCGCTAGTCGCCGGGCGGTTACGAAAGAACCGATAGGCGCAGTTCTGCGTTCCCGAAAGCCGGACGCGGAAACATAGCCCTGCCAATTCGAATTTTCTCCGACATGGAAAGGGCGCGGAGCCGGCTGGGACCTGCATGAAGAAAAGCCCCCGACGCCTGGGCGCCGGGGGCTGAAAAGTGCGGCGTCGCTTGCGCGAAGCCGATGGTGTCGATCAGCTTACATCGACGACATTTCGTCGTACTTGCCGTCCTTCCACTCGTAGAAGACATAGCCGGGCAGCGAGACGTCGCCCTTGTCGTCGAAGTTGAGCGTGCCGAGCACCGTATCGAACGTGCCGTTGTTCAGCGCCTCCACGACCGCGTCGAAATCGGTCGAGCCGGCGGTCTCGACGGCCTGCTTCCACGCCTGAATGGCGGCGTAGGTGTAGAGCACGTAGCCCTCAGGCTCGATGCCCTTGGCGCGGAACTTCTCGACGAGGTCCTGCGCGCCGGGCGCCTTGCGCGGGTCGGGCGAGAAGGTCATGAGCGTGCCGTTGCCGGCGTCGCCGGTGATGGCCCAATACTCGTCGGTGACGAGCGCATCGCCGGAAACGAGGATCGTGTCCATGCCCTGCTCGACCATCTGACGCTTCATCAGGCCAGCCTCGGTGTGATAGCCGCCGACATAGAGGACGCCGATGCCGGCCTGCTTCAGCTTGGACACGAGAGCCGTGTAGTCCTTCTCACCGGCCGTGTAGGACTCCACGAGCGTCGGCTGCTTGCCGGCCGCTTCCATCGCCGCCTGCGTCTCGTCGGCGAGGCCTTTGCCGTAGGCGGTCTTGTCGTTGATGATGGCGATGTTCTTGTCGCCGAAGTGATCGGCGAGATACTTGCCGGCGACTGCGCCCTGCTGGTCGTCACGACCGCAGACGCGGAAGACGCCGGGGCCCGGACGCTCGTCGGTGAACTTCGGATTGGTCGAGGCCGGCGAGATCTGGATGATGCCCTCGTCGGCGTAGACGGCAGAGGCCGGGATCGAGGAACCGGAGCAGAAATGCCCGGCCACGAAGACGACGCCCTCGCCGGCGAACTGGTTGGCGACGGCCACAGCCTGCTTCGGATCGCAGGCATCGTCACCGATCGACAGCGACAGCATCTCGCCGTTGACGCCGCCGGCGGCGTTGATGTCCTCGACCGCCTGTTCGGCGCCCGCCTTCATCTGCGCTCCGAACGACGCGTACTGACCGGTCATCGGGCCGGCAGTCGCGATCTTGATCTCGGCCAGAGCCGATCCGGTCATCGCGAAAGCAAGCGCGGCGCCGGCAACCAGAAGTCTTTTCATGATGTCTCCCTCTAACTCGCGACACCGTCGAAAACGGTGCCATGTTTGGGCATAGATTTAGCAGATCGGGGCAAAAATGCCCCACCTGCTGGGTATTTAGCCCACTTTCCCGCGGAAAGGGAAGGGCGGGAAGAATTGTGGCAAACGACCCTCACGCCCGCTCCCGCCATCCGATCGGGCCGGCGCGCTCGTAAAGGAAGTTGTATTGCGTGCTCATCTGGCGCGCCCGGGTGGTCTGGCGGCCGAGTGCCGCAGCGGCCATCAGGATGACGAAGTCGACGGCGGCGAAATAGAGCGCCGTCCCGAAAGTCGCCGGCGGCAGGAAGAACGATCCGTGAAACAGGCTGAAATGAATGAAGCGGGTGGCGATGGTGAGCAGGACGACATAGGCCAGCAGCGTCCGCCAGGACGTCCAGGTGATCGCCGTCGCGCGGCCCGTGAGCCAAGCCGCCCCGCCGCCGAGGAACGCCGTCACCAGCAGGAAATCGACGAGCGAAACTTCCCAAATTGCCATCGCGACGCCCTCAGTGCTTGCTGCCGCCTTCGAGATAGGCCGCGCGGACCTCTTCCTTCGCCAGAAGCTCCGCCCCAGTGCCCGACATGGTGATTGCGCCGTTCACCATGACATAGGCGTGGTCAGCTAGGCGCAGCGCATGGAAGGCGTTCTGCTCGACCAGGAACACCGTCAGGCGCTGCTCCTTGTTGAGCTCGTGGATCACCTCGAAGATCTGCTTCACGATGAGCGGCGCCAGGCCGAGCGACGGCTCATCGAGGAGAAGGAGCCGCGGGCGGCTCATCAGGGCGCGGGCGATGGCCAGCATCTGCTGCTCTCCGCCCGAAAGCGTCCCGCCGCGCTGGTTCTGGCGCTCCTTGAGCCGAGGAAAGAGCTCGTAGACGCGCTTCAGATCCTCGTCGAACGTGGCGAACTTGGTGATCGCCGCGCCCATCTGCAGGTTCTCCAGCACCGTCATGCGCGGGAAGATGCGCCGACCCTCCGGCGCCTGCGCGATCGAGCGCTCCATGATGAGATGCGTCGGAAGCGTGGTGATGTCCTCGCCGTCGTAGACGATGGTGCCTTCGCGCGCCTGCGGGTTGCCGCAGATCGTCATCATCAGCGTCGACTTGCCCGCGCCGTTTGCGCCGATCAGCGCAACGACCTGACCTTCGTGCACGTCGAGGTCGACCCCGCGCAGCGCGATAATCTTGCCGTAGTACGTCTTGACGCCACGTACCGAGAGGAGCGGCGCGGCGCCGTTTCCAGCGCTCATTCTCCCGCCTCCAGATGCTCTTCGACTTCCTCGTCCTCCACGCCGAGATAGGCGGCGATGACCTTGGGATCCTTGCGCACGGCCTCAGCCGGGCCGTCCGAGATCTTCACGCCGTAGTCGAGCACGACAATATGGTCGGAGATCTCCATCACGACGCCCATGTCGTGCTCGATCAGAAGCACGGAGACGCCGTGCTCGTCGCGTACGAAGCGGATCAGCTCGTTGAGCTCGGCGGATTCGTTTGCATTGAGGCCCGCCGCGGGCTCGTCGAGACAGAGGAGATGCGGCTCTGAGCAGAGCGATCGGGCGATTTCCAGCCGACGCTGCGCGCCATAGGGCAGGTCGGAGGCGGGGTCATCGGCGCGGTCGAGAAGGTTGATCTGCTTCAGCCAGTATACGGCGCGCTCGATCGCAGCCTCGCGCGCGCGGCGGTACCCGGGAAGATTGAAGATGCCGCCGATGGTGTAGTTCGAGGCGATCATCAGCTTGTTGTGCTGCGCAACGAGGAGGTTCTCCAGCACCGTCATGCCGCCGAAGAGGCGAATGTTCTGGAAGGTGCGCGCCACCTTGGCGTGCCACGCGATCTCGTGGTCCGGCATGCGCTCGAGCAGGAACACCCCGTTCCCGTCTGCCGCGTCCCACTGCCGACCGGAGGAGGTGAGCTCGCTGACGGCGTGTGGCCCGCGGCCCTCGCCGTGGCGAAGCACGATCCGCCCCTCCGTCGGCTTGTAGAAGCCCGTGATGCAGTTGAAGACGGTGGTCTTGCCGGCGCCGTTCGGACCGATCAGCGCTGTGATGTCGCCGCGCCCTGCGTTGAACGAGAGGTCGCCGATCGCCACCAGCCCGCCGAAGCGCATGGTCAGATGCTCGACCGTCAGGATCGGTTCGCTGTCCCAGCGCGGCGCGGCGGCGTCCGACATCAATGGCCCTCGCCCTGCGCGACCATATCGGCGCCGATGCGTTTCTTTTCCTTGAGCACGGCGGAGGGCTCGCGACTGGTGACCAGCCCGCGGGGCTTCCACACCATGATGAACACCATGGCGAGACCGAAGATCAGCATGCGGTAGTGCGTCGGCTCGAAGTTCGGCCCGAACACCTCTTTCAGGAAGTTGAGGTTACGCAGCATTTCGATGCCGCCGATCATGACGATGGCGGCGAGCACCACGCCGATCTGCGAACCGAGGCCGCCAAGCACGACGATCGCCAGGATGATGGCGGACTCGATGAAGGTGAAGCTCTCCGGTGAGATGAAGCCTTGCCTCGTGGCGAAGAAGGAGCCGGCGAAGCCCCCGAACATCGCTCCCATGGCGAACGCCGTCAGCTTGGTGTTGCGCGTGTTAATGCCGAGCGAGCGGCAGGCGATCTCGTCTTCGCGCAGCGCTTCCCAGGCGCGTCCGATCGGCAGACGGCGCAACCGGTGGGTGACGAAGTTGGTGACGAGCGCCAGCGCCAGGATGATGTAGTAGAGCCAGATGAAGCGGTGGAGGCTCGAATATTTGAGCCCGAAAAAGGCGTCGAACCCGTCGTCGCCGCGGCTGAATTCCAATCCGAAGAAAGTCGGTTTCGGGATGCCGGAAATCCCGTCCGGCCCGTTGGTGAAGTCATACCAGTTGAGCAGGATGATGCGGATGATCTCGCCGAAGGCCAGCGTGACGATGGCAAGGTAATCGCCGCGCAGCCTCAGCACGGGGAAGCCGAGGATGAGGCCCCACATCGCAGCGAGAAAGCCGGCGACCGGCAGGCACACCCAGAAGCCAAGCCCGCTGTAATGGGCGAGTAGCCCGAAGGAATAGGCGCCGACGGCGTAGAAGGCGACGTAACCGAGGTCGAGCAGGCCGGCGAGGCCGACGACGATGTTCAGTCCCCAACCGAGCATGATGTAGGTGAGGATGAGAATCGCAAGGTCGATGAACTGGCGCGCGCGCCCGCCGGCGAATTCCAGAAGCAGGAAGGGAAGGGCGACCGCGACGACGAGAAGGAGCGGCCCGAGCACCCGGCCGATCAATGCTAGCGCGCTGGCAGACGGCGCCAGCCGGTCGATCCCTGTGGTAATCGGCCGGCTGGTCTTGAAGACCAGGAGGTTGAGCACGAGCCGCGCGACGAAGACGACCAAGATCGCGATGATCAGCACGTTCCATCGCGTGGTCATCTCCAGCGTGCCGACGCCGATCTCCGTTCGAAGGCCGAGGAAGAAGAAGCCGAGGGCGGCAGCGACCAGCGCGACGAGAACGGCGTCCTTCAGCGAGGCCGCGATGACGGGGCCGTGCCACGGCATCGCGTGTGCGGGTGGTTCACCGGCTGCTGCCGATTTCCAGGCTTCGACGTCGCGCTGCTCGCCGAGCGAGGAGGTGGTCGTTACGCTGCCGGCGGCATCGTCCGCCATACGTCAGACCTTTTCCACGTCCGGACGGCCGAGCAGGCCCGACGGCAGGAAGATCAGCACGATGGCGAGAATCGAGAACGCCGCCACGTCCTTGTATTCGACGGTGAAATAACCGGACCAGAAGGTCTCGATCAGGCCGATCAGGAGGCCGCCGAGCATGGCGCCCGGAAGCGAGCCGATGCCGCCGAGGACGGCCGCGGTGAAGGCTTTCACGCCGGCGAGGAAGCCGATGTAGAAATCGATCACGCCGTAATAGAGCAGGAACATCAGCCCGGCGACGGAGGCAAGCGCCGCGCCCATCACGAAGGTGAGCGAGATGGTGCGGTCGACGTTGATGCCGAGGAGCGCGGCCATCTTCTGATCCTGCTCGCAAGCCCGCTGCGCGCGCCCGAGCGGCGTCTTCGCAATGAGCAGCGAAAAGCCTGCCATCAACACCACCGTCGTCACGATGATGATGATCTGCATGTAGGAGAGCTGCACGACGATCTGGTTCGGGCCGGTTCCTTCGGCGATCTGGAAGCCGCCGGAGACGATCGGCTGCAGCGGCTTCACCCGCGCGCCCTGCGTCACCTGGACGAAGTTCTGCAGCACGATCGACATGCCGATCGCGGTGATGAGCGGCGCTAGGCGGAAGGAGCCGCGGAGCGGCCGGTAGGCGAGGCGCTCGACCGTCCAGCCCCACACCGACGTGAAGACCATCGCCACCACGAGCACGATGAAAAGCGCGAGCAGCATGAAGGCGAGGCCCGCAGACGCCGTCAATCCGAGTGCAAGGATCATCATCAGCGAAATGAAGGCGCCCACCATGAAGATGTCGCCATGCGCGAAGTTGATCATGCCGATGATGCCGTAAACCATCGTGTAGCCGATGGCGATCAACCCGTAGATCGATCCGAGTGTCAGCCCATTGATGAGCTGCTGGAGAAAATACTCCATACGTCCCCACCCCCTGACGGTTCTACCGTCGTCCCCCGAGGCTGCCCCGAAGCCAATCCGGCTCTTGAGGGCAGCGCACGGTAGCAAGGCCTCGTAAGGCGCACAACTCGCGCACCGTAAGCGGGTGCGGAGCGCGTTCAGCCATGCAAGCCCTATACCGGCGCGCCGTCAATCGGCGAACGCTCGGGCTCGCTCCAGACGCGCGCGGTCCCAGCCGCCAAGATCGGCGGCTGCCTCATAGGTCGACCGCAGGAAAGCCGCGACCGCAGCGTCGGGGTCGCCGAGCGTGCGCGCCGCGTCATAGGGGAGCACGAACTCTCCCAAGCCTGCGTCGTAAAACGCCGCCTCCGGCGCGCTGCCTGCCGTGGAGAAGCCGGCCGGCGCCGGATAGGCGTAAGCGTAGAAGGCAGGGCGCTCGAAGCCGCCCGCCGTCCCAGGCCAGAAGCCCGCACTCCACACTTCGTGCGAATAGGCTTCACGCGTCACCCAGTCGGCGAGGTTCGACACGCCGCCCGGATGCTCCGGCGCCGCTCGCCCAGAGAAGCGCGTCATCGCGAGATCGAAGCTGCCCCAGAAGAGATGCGATGGGCTCGACTTGCCGAGGAAGCTGTAGCGGAAGCGCTTCAGCGCCATGTCGGCGATCAGCAGGATGCGCCACATCCGCTCGGCGACGGACGGCACGTAGACGCATTGCTCGTTGTTCTCCGCGAAAGGCACCGCCGTGACGACCTCGACCGGCACCGGCCAGATGTCGAGGTCGATGCCGAGTGATCTAAGCCGGCTCATGAAGGCGTCGTAGAAAGCGGCGACCGAGCGCAGGGCGGCGAGCTGCATCTCCTCGCGCCGGCCGTCGCTCGTCGCGATCGCCAGGCGATGGTCGAGAAAATCGAAATCGATCTGGAACGCGCCGTCGCCGTCAGGAATGGGCGAGGTCGTGAGTCCACGCGCGGTCAGATAGAGCGCGACATGCCACCAATGGTTCTCGCGCGGCGAGCGGGCGAGCCGCACCTTACCGACGATCTGCGTCCACATCTGCAGCGTCGCGGCGGTTTCAAGCCAGCCTTCGACCGGCGCCTCAGGCCACTTCGCCGCTGACATCGGCAACTCACGCTCCCAGTGCGGCGCTGTGGTGGCCGCTTTTCAGGAAACCGAGCACGATGCGGTTGAAGTCGTCGGGCTTCTCGATGTTCGACAGATGCGCGCTGTCGAGAACGGCCTTCTGCGCTCCCGGGACGTGGTCGACCAGGTATTGCCCTTGCTCCGGCGGCGTTGCCGGATCGTGCGCGCCCACCACGACGAGAACGGGCGCTTCGATCGTGCCGAGCTGGTCGCGCTCGTCCATGTCGCGAATGGCGGCGCAGCAGCCGAGGTACCCCGCTGCCGGCGTCGATAGGATCTGCGCGCGGATGCGGTCGACCTCGACCGGTGCGCGCGCGCGGAAGTCCGGTGTGAACCAGCGCTCGACCACCGCCTCTGAGATCGCCGCCATGCCGCCGTCGTTAACCGATTTGATCCGGCCCTCCCACATCTCGCGCGGCGGCATGAAGGGTGCCGTGTTACAAAGCGCAAGGCGCGAGAAGCGGCGCGGATGATGCTTGCCGAGATGCATCCCGGTCATCCCGCCCATCGACAGGCCGCAGAATTCGACCTTCTCGATTTCCAACGTATCGAGGAGATCGATCACGTCGTCGGCGAGGCGCTCTAGCGTGTATTCGCCGCTCGGGGCGTCCGACTCTCCGTGGCCGCGCTGGTCGTAGCGGATGACGCGGAAGCCGAGCCCTTCAGCCTCCTTCGCCTGAACGTCCCACATATGGAGATTCGTGCCGAGCGAGTTGGAGAAGATGAGGGGAGGGCCGTCGCCGTGTCCTTCGATCTGGTAGTGGATACGCGCGCCGTCGCTGGCCGTGATCTCCGCCATCAGCTCTTCTCCGTTTCCTGCCGCGCTGCCTCGAGCGCCGCATCGATCATCACCTCGGTGCTGCCGAGATAGTGCCGCGGGTCGAGCGCACGATCGATGTCTTCCGCGTCGATGTTGCCGGCAATCGCCGGCTCCGCCTTCGCCACCTCACCCAGCGGGCGGTTGCTGGCGAGCGCGAGCTTCGACGCCGCTTCGACGCGATGATGCGCTTCCATGCGTCCGATCTTCGGCGCAAGCACCATCATCAAGCTCTCCGCGAGCGGCAGACCGAGCGTCGCATCGAGATTCTGGCGCATCCGCGCCGGATCGACCTCGAGGCCGGAAAGCATATCGCGCAGCTTTTCGAGGCTCCCCGCCGAGAGCACGAAAAGCTCGCGCAGCGTCTCCCATTCCGCCGCCCAGGCGCCGGCGGCGCGCTCGTTTTCCTGCTCGAGCCCCATCGTCAGCGTCGCCATCATGCCGGCGATGCGGCGGTGATTGGCGCGGATCGCGGTCGCCCCGACAGGATTGCGCTTGTGGGGGAGCGTGGAGGAGCCGCCCTTGCCCGGCGCCGACGGCTCGAAGACTTCTGCGACTTCGGTCTGCATCAGGAGCGCGACGTCGGTGGCGATCTTGGACGCGGCGCCGGAGAGCCCCGCGAGAGCCGTGGCGAGATCGAAGATGCGGCTGCGCTCGGTATGCCAGGTGATCGGCGCTTCCGTAAGGTCGAGGCGCGCCGAGAGCGCGCTCCTGACCTTTGCGCCATCGGCGCCGAGCGCGGCGAGCGTTCCGGCCGCGCCGCCGAATTGCAGCGCGAGGGCGTTCTCGACGCGCTTCAACCGCTCCGCGGCGTGCGCGAGGCCGGAGAGCCAGACCGCCGCCTTGAAGGCGAAGGTGATCGGCAGCGCCTGCTGCATCAGGGTGCGGCCGGCCATGACGCTGTCGCGATGCGTCTCGATCAGCGCTACGAGCGCCTCGATCGACGCGGCGAGGTCGCCGCGCATCGCCGCGATTGCGCGCTTCGCGCAAAGCGCAAAGCCGGTGTCGATCGCGTCCTGGCTGGTCGCGCCCCAATGCACGTAACCGCGCGCTCGCTCGTTGACCTTGGCTGTCAGCGCCTTGACGAGGGGGATGGCGGCGTTGCCGGCGAGTGCCGCTGCCTTCCCGATCTCGGCGATGTCGTAGAGCCCGGCGTCGCAGGCCGACTTGATCGGGGCCACCGCCGTCGCCGGGATGATCCCGACTTCCGCTTCCGCTGCGGCCAGCGCCGCCTCGAAATCGAGCATCGCCTGGAGGAGCGCAGGGTCGGAGAAGGCCTCACCGACGGTCGCCGACGCAAAGATCGGCGAGAGCAGGGCTGAGCCGGCGGAACCGTGGTCTGGCATCGGCTGCAGGTACGCCGTTGCCGACATTCCTGGCAAGCCCCGCAGCCGGAGTTCAAGGAGCTCCCAGGGTTCGGCGGGACTTCAGTCGGGCAGGTCGAGCTGGAAGCGCTCGAACCTATGCAGCTCCTCCTCGATCGGCTGCTTGTGCTCTTTCGCCCGGCCCTTGCCCACCCAGGTCCATTTCTGGATACGGAGCTTTCCCTTCTCGCGGTCGGTCTTGAGGTCGAGCGCCGCCACGATCTCGTCGCCGACGAGGACGGGCAGGGCGAAATATCCGAGGACGCGCTTCTCCTTCGGCACGTAGGCCTCGAAGAGATGGTCGTAGCCGAAGAAGAGCTTCAGCCGCTTGCGCTGGATGATGAGCGGGTCGAAAGGCGAGAGGGTATGGACGAGTGGCTCGGCTTGGTCGGTCGCGTCTTCCAGCGCCTCCGGCGTCGCCCAGTGTGCGACCTTCTCCGCGCCTTCGATCGCCACCGGCAGCAGCTTGCGCTGGCGCACGCGCTTTTCGATCAGCATCCGCACCGCCTTTTTGCGCGGCGCATTCATGTAGCAGGTTGAGTCGGCGCTCACGACGCCTTGCGCGCGGATCGCCCGATCGAGCACGTATTCCGTGATCTGTCCTTCCGTCGCCGGGCGCGGCCGCGTTTCCCAGTCGAAATGCCGGTCGATCAGATCGTAGGTCTTGAGCATGCCGGCGCGCTCGCTGACCGTCACGTCGCCTCTGTAGAAGGCGAGCTGCAAGGCCCGCTTTGACGGCTTGCGGCTCGCCCAGGCGTGATCCTTCTCGACGAGGACGTCGTCGTCGATGTCGCGGATCATGAGCGGCCCGTTGTTGCGCAGGAGCCGCATGACCTTCCGCATGTCGGCTTTGGTGACCCGGCCGAACCAGCGGTTCCGCTCCTCCCGGTGCGCCTTCATCGTCCGCATGAAGAAACGGAAATCCCGTGTGGGGATGTAGGCAAGCGCATGCGCCCAGTATTCGAACACGGATTTGTCGACGCTCTGCGCCCGGCGGAGGTCCTCGCGCCGATAGTCCGGGATACGGGTGTAGAGGATGTGATGGTGTGAGCGCTCGATCACGTGGATCGTGTCGATCTGCACGTAGCCCAGGTGCTCGACCGCGGCACGCGTCGCTTCCGGCCCACTGCCGAACGGAACCGGCACGTCGAGCCGCTGCGCGCGGAGCCAGACCCGCCGGGCTTCGGCGAGGGAGAGTGGCTTGGGCTTAACGATGCGGGCCATTCTGGGCGGCGGGGGCGACAATTCGACGGTGCGGCAGGCGGATTCCTGCCCTATATAGCGACCGTTCTCCAGATTTTGCCGAGTCCGCATGCCTGCCGTCCCCACTTCTATCGACGAGACCCTGAGCCTCCTTTCCTCCGCCGGCTACATCGCCGACCGGTCGCTGGCGACCGTACTTTATCTCTCGCTGAAGATGGGCCGCCCGCTCTTCCTCGAGGGCGAGGCGGGGGTCGGCAAGACCGAGATCGCCAAGGTCTTGGCCGAGACGCTCGGCCGCAAGCTGATTCGCCTCCAGTGCTATGAGGGGCTCGACGTCGCCTCCGCCGTCTACGAGTGGAACTATGCGGCGCAGATGGTGGAGATCAGGCTCGCCGAGGCTGCCGGCGATGTCGACCGCGATACGTTGTCGAAAGACATTTTCACCGATCGCTTCCTGATCAAACGCCCGATCCTGCAGGCGCTCGAGCCGGATATCGCCGGGCCGCCGATCCTCCTGATCGACGAGCTCGACCGCGCCGACGAGGCTTTTGAAGCGTTCCTGCTCGAAGTCTTGGCCGACAACCAGGTGACGGTGCCGGAGGTCGGCACCATCCGCGCGGAGCATCCGCCGATCGTCGTCGTCACGACGAACCGCACGCGCGAGATCCACGACGCGCTGAAGCGCCGCTGCTTCTATCATTGGGTCGACTATCCCGACGCGGAGCGCGAGCTCGAGATCGTAACGACGCGCATCCCCGGGATCCGCGAGCGGCTTGCCGCCGAGGTCGTCGCCTTCGTGCAGCGGCTGCGTCGCGAGGATCTCTTCAAACGGCCGGGTGTTGCCGAGACGATCGATTGGGCCGGCGCGCTGACCGAGCTCGACCAGGTAGCGCTCGATGCCACGACGGTCTCCGACACGCTCGGCGTTCTGCTGAAATATCAGGATGACATCGCCCGCATCGAGAAGAGCCAGACCAAGGCGCTGCTCGACGAGGTGAAGGCCGAGCTCGCCGCGGCGGAGTAGGACATGTCCGACGGCAACGCTCTCCCTGAGGGAGAGGGTGTCGCCGAAGGCGACGGGTGTGGGGGTCGAGGAGTGAAGATTACGCGCCGCATCCCCTCATCCGACTGCTTCGCAGCCTCCTTCTCCCCATGGGAGAAGGGTGCGCGCGTCCCAATCGGCAGCCAGAACTCATGAGCGAAGAAGCAGCACATCCCCAATCCGGCGGGCGGATTGCCGACAACATCGTGCATTTCGCCCGCGCACTGAGGAAGGCCGGCATCCCTGTCGGACCGGCGGCGGTGATCGACGCCATCCGCGCGGTCGAGACTGCGGGCATTTCCTCGCGCGACGACTTCTATTGGACCCTTCACTCTATTTTTGTGAAGAAGCGCGAGCATCGCGTCATCTTCCACGAGGCGTTCGAGCTTTTCTGGCGCCAGCGGGGGCTGATCGAAAAGATGCTTGCGCTGCTTTCCCCGGTCGCGCCGGTCAGGGCGGAGAAGGAAAAGCCGCGCCCCGGCGAGACGCGCGTGCGCGAGGCGCTCAACTCCGAGTCCCGCCGCGACGAGAAGCACGAAGAGGTCGAGATCGATGCCAAGCTCACCGTCTCCGAGCGCGAGGTACTGCAGCGCAAGGACTTCGCGCAGATGACCAATGCCGAGATCGCCGAGGCGAAGCGCGCTCTCGCAGCGCTCTTCCTTCCCGACGACCGGCTGAAGATGCGGCGGCTACGACGCGCCACTCACGGCCGCTTCGACCCGCGCCGCACCATGCGCGCGTCGCTCAAGGTGGGCGGTGACATCATTATGCCGGCCTTCCGCGCCCGCGCCGAGATTCGCCCGCCCATCGTCGCGCTTTGCGACATCTCCGGATCGATGACGCAATACTCGCGGCTGATGCTGCACTTCCTCCACGCGCTGTCGGAGCGGCGGCGCGTCCAGACCTTCGTCTTTGGGACGCGGCTTACCAACGTGACACGCCAGCTTCGCCTGAAAGATCCGGACCAGGCGCTCGAAAGCTGCTCGGACTCGGTGAAGGACTGGTCGGGCGGCACGCGCATCGCCTCCAATCTTCGCGCCTTCAACCGTGACTGGTCGCGCCGCGTGCTGGGCCAGGGCGCGACGGTGCTTCTGATCACCGACGGGCTCGAGCGCGAGGACAAGGGCGAATCGGGCGTCGACCTTTCCGCCGAGATGGACCGGCTGCATCGCTCCTGCCGGCGGCTGATCTGGCTGAACCCGCTACTTCGCTACGAGGGTTTTTCGGCCAAAGCGCGCGGCGTCCGTGTTATGCTGCCTCATGTCGATGAGTTCCGCCCCGTGCATTCGCTCGATGCGATTGGCGATTTGGTCAAGGCGCTGTCGAACGGCTCGCACATGAGCGCCGATCCGCGCCGCTGGCTCGATGCGGCATAGGGCAGGGGCAGGACGATGACCGCACTCGAGGCGTTCGAGCTTTCCAAAGAGGCGGTCAGGCGGCGTTTCCATCGTTGGGAGATCGGCGTCGACGGCGCGATTCACGCTGTCGCCATCGTTGCGGGACTCGTCGGCGCCGTGGCGCTTTTCATGATCGCGTCGCGCAACGGGCGGGCGCAGGATGTGGCAGCCGTCGGCATCTACTCACTCGGCCTCCTGGCGATGCTCGGCTGCTCCTGCGCCTACAACCTCGGCCGCTTCAGCCGCCACGCCGCCTGGTTGAAGCATCTCGACCACTCCGCCATCTTCCTGATGATCGCGGGCACCTATACGCCTTTCGCCCTCATCGACCTCGAAGGCGCCTGGAAATGGAGCCTGATCGGCACCGTCTGGACGATCGCGGTCGCCGGCGTAGGGCTGCGGCTTCTTCACGGGCGGCTTTTCGAGAGGATATCGGTCGGGCTCTATCTGGCGCTCGGCTGGCTCGGCCTTGTCGCGCTGCCGCCGCTGATCCATGCGCTCGACTCGCCGGCCCTCGTGCTTCTCGCCGTGGGCGGCGGGCTCTACACGATGGGCCTCATCTTCCATCTCTGGGAGCGGCTGCCGTTCCAAAACGCCATCTGGCACACCTTCGTCGTCGCCGCTGCGGCGACGCACTTCGCCGCCGTCGTCGTCAGCGTCGCTTCCGCTTCCGGCTAGCGCGCGGAAGACCGCCCGCCCGGGCCGTCCCCGGAGTTCAAATCCGGAACGCGGGGCTTTACGGTTGGCAGGGAAAGTCCGCCATGCAATCATTCAGCGAACGGCCGTGGTTGGTCGGGGGCGCGCATTTGCGCGGCGAATAGCGAGTGGGGAACTAACGACCAATGGCACCTGTGGCATTGCGCGAAGTCCGTAAGTCCTTCGGCACGGTTGAAGTCATTCACGGCGTAAACGTTGATATCACCGACGGCGAATTCGTCATTCTCGTCGGCCCGTCGGGCTGCGGGAAGTCGACGCTTCTTCGCATGATCGCCGGGCTGGAGCAGATATCCAGAGGCGACATCATGATTGGCGAGCGCGTGGTCAACAACGTGCCGCCGAAAGAGCGCGACATCGCCATGGTGTTCCAGAACTACGCGCTCTATCCGCACATGACGGTCGCCGACAACATGGGCTTCTCGCTGAAGCTCCGGCGCACCGAGAAGCGCCTCATCGAAGAACGCGTCAACAAGGCGGCGGAGATTCTCGGCCTGACCGAGCTCCTTGCTCGCTATCCGCGCCAGCTCTCCGGCGGCCAGCGCCAGCGCGTCGCCATGGGCCGAGCCATTGTGCGCGACCCGCAGGTCTTCCTCTTCGACGAGCCGCTGTCGAACCTCGACGCTAAGCTGCGCGTCGCCATGCGTACCGAGATCAAAGAGCTGCATCAGCGGCTCCGCACGACGACCGTCTACGTGACCCACGACCAGATCGAGGCCATGACCATGGCCGACAAGATCGTGGTGATGCACGACGGCGAGGTGGAACAGGTGGGGGCGCCGCTCGACCTCTACGACAAGCCGCGCAACCTCTTCGTAGCCGGCTTCATCGGCTCGCCAGCGATGAACTTCCTGAACGGAAAGGTCGTCAAGAATTCCGGCCTCTGGTTCGAAACGTCGAACGGCCGCCGCCTGCCGGTTCCCAGTGACACGACAGCGCGCGAAGGTCAGACGGTCGTCTACGGCATCCGCCCCGAGCATCTGACCGTCAGCGACGACGGAACCGAGGTCGAGGTCAGCGTGGTCGAGCCGACCGGCGCGGAGGTGCAGATCTTCGCCCGCCTCGACGGTCAGCAGATCACCGCGGTGCTGCGCGAGCGGCTCCTGATGAAGCCCGGCTCGACGGTGAAGCTCGCGCCGGAGCGTGACCACGTCCATCTCTTCGATTCGCAGACCGGTATGCGCCTCTGACGCTGCTCGACTGGAATCAAGATCAAAAAGAGCAACAATAAAAAAGAAGCAACAATAAAAAGAAAAAGAGAAGGAGAAGACCGACCACAGAGTTAAGGGTCAAAAGGGAGGGAAGAATGAAAGAGTCGAATCGAATCGGCGTGCTGCGTGGCAGCACGGCGCTGGCTGCTGCGGTCCTCGCAACGCTCACCTTCGTCGGGGCGCCGAGCATCGCTTCGGCGGCATGTGATCTCAAGAACATGCCCGAAGATGGCGCCGAGCTTACGCTGCTGCGCTGGAAGCGCTTCGTGCAGGCCGAAGAAGACGCCTTCATGCAGCTCGTGGCGAACTTCAAGGCCGACTGCGGCGTCACCATCAACGTGCAGAACGAGTCGCTCGACGACGTGCAGCCGAAAGCGTCCGTCGCCGCCAACGTCGACCAGGGCCCGGACATGGTCTGGGGGCTCTACTCGCTGCCGCACCTATTCCCGGACAAGCTCGTCGACCTCACCGATCTGGCCGACCAGCTGGGCAATGATTATGGCGGCTGGGTCGACTCGGCGATTGCCTACGGCAAGTCGGGCGACAAGTGGATCGACATCCCCGTCGCCTACAACGGCAACATGATCAACTACCGTGAATCGGCGCTGAAAGAGGCGGGCTTTGACTCCTTCCCGCAGGACACCGACGGTTTCATGGAGCTTGCCAAGAAGCTGAACGAGATCGGCAAGCCGATGGGCATGGCGCTCGGCCACGCCACCGGCGACGGCAATGCCTGGGTGCACTGGGCGCTGTGGGCGTTCGGCGGCTCGCTGGTCGACGAGAACGACCAGGTCGTCATCAATTCGCCGGAGACGAAGCAGGCCGTCGAATACGTGACAGAGCTTTACAAGTACATGGCGCCGGGCGTCGCCTCGTGGAACGATTCCAACAACAATAAGGCGTTCCTGTCCGAGGAGGTCTGGCTCACCAACAACGGCGCGTCGATCTACCCGGCGGCACGGAACGGCGCCAACCCGCCGGCCGACGCCGACCAGGCCACCAAGGACGCCGCGCCGAAGATGGCCGAGATCTACCAGGACATGAACCACGCCTACTGGCCGGTCGGTCCGGTCGGCAAGCCGACTGAGTTCCACATCGCCTACCCGATGATGATCTTCAAGTACTCGAAGTATCCGAGCGCGGCGAAGGGCTTCATCGAGTATATGTTCAAGCCCGAGCAGTACAATCCGTGGGTCGAGGCGGCGGTGGCCTACCTGACCCCGGGGCTGAACGGCTATCTGGACAACCCCGTCTTCACCGACGACCCGAAGCTGACCGTTTTCAAGGACGTTTCGGTGCGCACGCTGACGGCCGGTTACAAGGGCTCCGTCGGTGAGAAGGCAGCGGCGGCGCTCGCCGACTTCATCGTGCTCGACATGTTCGCCAATGCCGCGACCGGCAACATGTCCGCCGACGATGCCATCGCGAACGCCGAACGGCAGGCGAAACGCATCTACCGCTAAACCAAGCGAGCGCGCCGGGCGGACTGATCCGCTCGGCGCGTTCCGCACAACGCCTCGGGCATCATGGTCGACGCGACCCTCGCGAATTCCGCCGCCGCAACGACAGTGGGGCCGTCGGCATGGACGCGGCTCAAATACAATCGCAACTGGCTCGGCTTCTGGTTCATGCTACCGGCGGCCGGATTCCTGATTCTCTTCCTCGCGTGGCCGCTCGGCCTCGGCGTCTGGCTCTCTCTGACCGATGCGCGCATCGGCGATCCGGGCGTCTTCGTCGGCTTTGAAAACTTCGCCTGGCTGTGGGACGACCCGGTCTTCTGGCTCGCCGTCTTCAACACGCTGCTCTACACCATCGTCGCGAGCGTCGTTAAATTCGGCATTGGCCTCTATTTGGCGATGCTGCTCAACCACCATCTCCCGTTCAAGGCGTTCTTGCGAGCGATCGTCCTTCTGCCTTTCATTATCCCGACCGTGCTTTCGGCGATCGCCTTCTGGTGGATCTACGACCCGCAGTTCTCCATCATCTCCTGGACGCTCGAGCAGTGGGGGCTGATCAGCGCCAACGTCGACTTTCTAGGCAAGCCCTGGAACGCGCGCTGGTCGGTGATCGTCGCCAATATCTGGCGCGGCGTGCCGTTCGTGGCGATTACGCTTCTCGCCGGACTGCAGACGGTTTCGCCCTCGCTCTACGAGGCGGCGACGATCGACGGCGCCACGCGTTGGCAGCTCTTCCGCTACATCACCTACCCGATGCTGACCCCGATCATCGCGGTGGTGATGACCTTCTCCGTGCTTTTCACCTTCACCGACTTTCAGCTGATCTGGGCGATCACCCGCGGCGGTCCGGTCAACGCCACGCATCTGATGGCGACGCTCTCCTATCAGCGCGCCATTCTTGGCGGCTATCTCGGCGAGGGTGCGGCGATCTCCACCGCCATGATCCCGTTCCTGCTCGCCGCCATCCTTTTCTCCTGGTTCGGGCTGCAGCGGCGCAAATGGCAGCAGGGTGAGACCGATGACTGACGTCGCCGGACGCCCGGTCGCCAGGCCGCACCACCTTGCGCCGGAAGACGGCACGTTACGCGAGAGCGATGCGCGCACCGGCTTCCCCTGGGTGAACACGTGGGTGGACAAGCGCCGCGCGCGGCGCGCCGAAAGAGCCGCCGAGGCGATGACGGGCATGGACTATCTGATGTCCACGCCGCGTAAGGTGGTGACCATCTACCTGCCGCTTTCGATCATCGTCTTCGTGCTGCTTTTTCCCTTCTACTGGATGTTCCTGACGGCGATTAAGCCGAACGCCCAGCTCGTCGATATGGATACCTACAATCCCTACTGGGTCGCGCATCCGACGTTTCAGCACATCAAGACGCTCATCTTCGAGACCCACTACCTGCACTGGATGTGGAACACGATGATGATCGCCGTCGTCGCGACCTTCCTGTCGATGATCGCCAGCGTGATGGCCGCCTATGCGATCGTGCGGCTGCGCTATCGCGGGTCGCAGTGGATCGGCGGCGCCATCTTTCTGGCCTATCTGGTGCCGCCGTCGATCCTCTTCATTCCGTTGTCGCTGATCGTGGTGAAATACGGGCTGTGGGACTCGCCGTGGTCCCTGATCCTGACCTACCCGACCATCCTGATCCCGTTCTCCACTTGGCTCTTGATGGGTTACTTCAAGTCGATCCCCTACGAGCTTGAGGAGTGCGCGCTGATCGACGGTGCCGGCCGTCTGCAGATTCTTCTGAGGATCATCCTGCCGCTCTCCGGCCCGGGGCTGATCTCCGCCGGCATCTTCGCCTTCACGCTGTGCTGGAACGAGTTCATCTACGCGCTGACCTTCATCTCCTCGCCGGAGAAGAAGACCGTGCCGACGGCGATCATCTCCGAGTTCGTCGACGGCGACATCTACCGCTGGGGCTCGCTGATGGCCGGCGCCTTGCTCGGCTCCGTGCCGGTTGCCATCGTCTATATGTTCTTCGTCAACCACTACGTCCAGGCGATGACCGGCGCGGTGAAGGAGTAGCGGAAGCCGACGTACCCGCGACGCGTGGCGCACCGTCGCATGCGCGGTGAAGCCGCACATCCGCATGGGCTGGCCGTGATAGACAGCCGCCCTGCAATTCTCGCCGGTCTGGTCCGATGCAACGCGACGGTCAACGCGCGAAAAGAAAGCCAAGCCACCGAGGCGTGCTGATCCTCTGCGCCTGTCTGCTGGGGTTGGCGACGACCGGGGTGATCTATTCGCCGACCCTCTACCGCCTCTTCTGCGCCGCCACCGGCTATGGCGGCACGGTGCGCCGCGCTGCATTGGATGGCGCGACGGAGGCGGTGTCGGGGGAGACGATACAGGTCTCCTTCGACGCAAATGTCGGGGGAAACCTGAACTGGGAGTTTCGCCCTGAGCAGCCCCAGGTCACGGCTGAGATCGGCAAGCCGATGACCATCTACTATTACGCAAAGAACCTGTCCGACGAACCCGTCGTCGCGCACGCTGTGTTCAACGTGACGCCGTTCCTGGTGGCGCCGTATTTCTTCAAGATCCAGTGCTTCTGCTTCACCGACGAAACACTCGTGCCAGGTGAGTCGGCGCGGATGCCGGTGCTCTTCTATCTCGACAAGCATCTGCTCGAGGACAAGCAGGCGCTGGCGATCCGCCGCGTGACGCTGTCCTACACGTTCTACAAGCAGGGCGATGATCGACTTGCCGCCGCGCGCAATCTCAACGCCGGGTCGACGCTGGAAGATGCGGCGATCAAGAGGGGCGGCACGGCAGAGTTCGCCAACGATGCGCCGCGGGACTAGCGCTTCGCCGAAGGTCGCCACGTGGAGGAGTGCATGGGTAATTTCGTAAGGGCCGCGCGCCTGCTGCTCTGTCTCGTCCCACCCGCTGGTTTTGCCGCGCCGGCGTTTGCCCATAGCTACAAGCTCGGCACGGTGGAAATCGGCCACGTATGGGCGCCTCCGAGTACGGAAGAAGGCGCATCGATCTATGGTCCGCTCTTTCAGTCCGGTGCCACGCCTGACCGCCTGATTGCCGCAAGCTCGCCGGCTGGCGACGCGGTCGTTCTCCAGGATCAGCATGGCGTCGCCAGGGGCTGGGGTGACGGCCTGGAGTTGAAGACCGGCGAGCCCGTCTCGCTGGCCTCCTTCGGCGATCACCTGGAAGTCACCGGCCTCAAGCATCCGCTGAAGGAAGGCGACTCCTTTCCCTTGACGCTGAAGTTCGAGGACGCCGGCTCCATCACGGTCGACGTCCTCGTGCAAAAGACGCCGGGCGATTAGCGTCAATCGGTAAGCCTCTCCGGCTTGCGCCTGGCGTTCGGCGCGCCTACGTCACTCTCGGCGCGGGTCTTGCGCCATCGGGAGAAGCCCATGAGCGACGCTCAGATCGATCCTCATCTCGATATTCTCTCCGCCGCGGAGCGCTGGCGCTCGGAAGGGCGCGACGTGGCGCTTGCCACCGTCGTCGAGACCTGGGGCTCTGCGCCGCGCCCGGTCGGGAGCCATCTCGTCGTGGACGGCGAGGGGAATTTCGAGGGCTCGGTCTCCGGCGGCTGCGTCGAGGGGGCGGTCGTCGGCGAGGCGATCGATGTCATCGAGTCCGGCAGGCCGAAGATGCTCGAGTTCGGCGTCGCCGACGAGACCGCGTGGCGCGTCGGCCTCTCCTGCGGCGGCCGGATCAGGGTCTTCGTCGAGAAGGTTCAGTAGCTTACGGAAGGTCCGGCATTTCCGCTTGCCTCCGCCGGCCAGCCATCGCTGAATAGCGCCGCGAAGAACGCGGTGCGGCGCCTATGGGCGTCGTTGCCGCCGATCGGGGGCCTCAAATGTCGCGGTTCATGCCTTTCGGGCCGGCGCTCGTGCTGCTCGCCGGCGGTGCTGCCGCCGCGGCTGATCTGCCCGTGACCGCCGCACCGCCGCCCGAGCCGGCGATGCTGGCGCCGACGCCGATCGCATTCAACTGGACCGGCTTCTATGTCGGTGCGCATGGCGGCTGGGGCTTCGGGCAAGCGCCCTTCGTGGATGGCGCGGTCGCGGGCGGCCAAGTGGGCGTCAACTGGCAGAAGGATGCTTTCGTCGTCGGCGCGGAAGGCGACGGGAGCTGGGTCGACTGGCAGGGCACCGACGCCGTCGGCTCGGTGCGTCTTCGGGGCGGCTTGGCCTTCGACCGTTTCTTCATCTACGCGACCGGCGGCGTGGCCTTCAAGTCGTTCGACGACGTCGGCTGGGTGGTCGGCACGGGCGCGCAGTTCGCGCTGACGCGGCATTGGACGCTCGGCGCGGAATATATCTACTACGAATTCGACCGGGGCGCGTCGGACGGTTTTCGCGCGCGCGTGAGCTATCATTTCGGCGTGCCGAACAGTCCGACCCTCAGTTTCCTGGGAAGCGGCGGCCCGATGCCGACGGCGATGACGTCGCCGACGTCGGTCGCGTTCAACTGGACCGGTTTCTATGTCGGCGCGCATGGCGGCTGGGGCTTCGCCGATGGCGCGGGCCTTAGCGACGGCTTTGAGGCCGGCGGTCAGACAGGCGTGAACACGCAGTACGGACGGTTCGTGCTCGGCATCGAGGTCGACGGCGGCTTCGTAGATTGGGGACCGGGGCATCACGGCGTAGGCTCGGTGCGTGGCCGCGTCGGCTACGCGTTCAATCGCTTCCTGCCCTATGTCACCGGCGGCATGGGGATCGAGGATTCCGTCGGCTGGACGGTTGGTGCGGGCGTCGACTACGCGCTCACCGATCATTGGAGCGTCGGCGTCGACTATCTCCACCACGATTTCATCGGAGGAGACAGGGCCGACGTCATCCGCGGGCGCGTGAACTATCTCTTCAATACCGTCGCCGGACTCTGAGAACTAGCTCGGAAACACTCGCTCCGGCGCGCGGATGCGCCCGGCGTTGCCGAGCTCGATCATGTAGCCGAAGTCTTTCTCCGTATCGAGATAGTAGTGCTCGTCCTCGTCGATCCTGCCCTGCTGCAAGACCGGGTAGCCGCGCTTCGCATAATCCGCGACCGCCTTCGCGCAGTCCGGATAGTAGAGCTTTACGTGATGAAAGCCTTCGCCTTTGGCCTCCAGATGCTCGTCGTAGATCGAGCGGCCTGAGATCGGCTGCATCAACTCCACCTGGCACCCGAACCCTTCGCCCATCGGCGTGACCGCGATCCAGCAGGTGTGCGTCGCCGGCTTGCCGCGATAGATGTAGTTTTGGATCTTGCCCGGCTCGAACTTGTAGATGTGCCACGGCCCGATGCCGGCGACCTCCGAGTGCCGCTTCATCGCCGCTTCCAGGTCCCGCACGACATAGGCGACCTGGATCACCCCGCCCTCCTTCATCTGCATCGCGTCCTCCCGAGTGTTTGTTGATCCGCAAGCATGCGGCCTCGCCGCAAGGGCGGCAAGCGTGAGACGCGCGGACAGCGGGGCGACCTCGGGCCGTTTTGCGGTCGGCGGTGGCGGAACGCCTCCGCGAGGTCTATTTAGACACCGTGATATTCGAACGGGAATGGCGGTCCGATGCAGCTCGACATCCTGAAAGCCCTGAATGAGGCGCGGCAGGCGCGCCGCGCCGCGATCCTGGTGACCGACACAGCGACCGGCGAAGAGCGCCTCGTGCCGGGCGAAGCAGCGGGTAGGGATCCGCTTGCCGCGGAGCTTCGGAAGCGTCTCCTCTCCGGCCGCTCCGGCATGCTGGAGGACGGCCGCACTTTCCTGACAGTCAGCGTTCCCCCGCCGCGTCTCGTCGTGATCGGCGCGGTCCATATCAGCCAGGCGCTGACGCCGATGGGTCGCGTCGCCGGCTTCGACGTGACGATCATCGACCCGCGTACCGCCTTTGCGTCACCTGAGCGCTTCCCCGACGTGCCGCTTCTCGCCGAATGGCCTGAGGAGGCGCTGAAGAAGGTGCCGCTCGACGCCTTCACCGGGCTCGTCGCGCTGACCCACGATCCAAAGATCGACGACCATGCGATCCTCGCGGCGCTTGCGGCGGAATGCTTCTACATCGGCGCGCTCGGCAGCCGGAAGACGCATGGCACGCGCGTGGAGCGCCTGACGGGGCAGGGCGCATCGCCCGCGAGCTTGGAGCGCATCCATGCGCCGATCGGCGTCGACATCGGCGCGCAGTCGCCAGCGGAGATCGCCGTCGCGATCATGGCGGAGGTGATCGCGGCGCTGAGGCGCGGGCGGTCGACCGCGGAGCGGATCGCCGCTTGAGAAGTTGGTGAAACACGAGAGATGAAGTTCGGACCCGTTCCGCTCGAAAACGCCGAAGGCGTGATCGCCGCGCACTCGATCCGCCATCGCTCCGGCGTGGTGAAGAAGGGGACGCGGCTCGACGCGGGGCTGATCGCGCGGCTTCGCGAGGAAGGCGTCGCCGAGGTGATCGCGGCGTGTCTCGATTCCGGCGACGTTCACGAGGATGAGGCGGCGCGCCGTGTCGCCGAGGCTCTGAACGGTGAGAACGTTCGCCTCGACGAAGCCGGCACCGGCCGCTGCAATCTCTACGCCGAAAGCGCCGGCCTTCTGGTCGTCGACCGTGCTGGCGTCGATGCGCTGAACCGTCTCGACCCCGGCTTGACGGTCGCGACGCTTCCTGCGTTCGCGCCGGTCGAGGCCGGCCGCATGGTGGCGACCGTGAAGATCATCCCCTTCGCGCTGCCCGGGCCGGTCGTCGATCAGGCGGGCGCCAAGGCGCGAGTGCCGATCCTCTCTGTCGCCCCATGGAAGGGACTGAAGGTCGGGCTCGCCGCCACCACCCTTCCCGGGCTGAAGCCGTCGGTGATGAACAAGACGCGGCGCGTGCTCGAAGAACGGCTGAAGCCGGCCGGCGCGTCGCTTCTCGACGAAATCCGCGTTCCGCACGACGCCGGTGCGCTCGCCGAGGCGCTGGCGAAGCTGAAAGGCGAGGGGGCCGAGCTGCTGATCGCCTTCGGTGCTTCCGCGATTACCGATCGTGCCGACGTCATTCCCGCCGCGATCGAGAAGGCCGGCGGGCGCGTCCGCCATTTCGGCATGCCCGTCGATCCCGGCAATCTGCTTCTGATCGGTGAGCTTGACGGTCGGCCGGTGCTCGGTGCGCCGGGCTGTGCGCGCTCGCCGGTCGAGAACGGCTTCGACTGGGTGCTGCAGCGCCTCCTCGCCGGCCTCGATGTCGGCGAAGAGGACATCACCGGCATGGGCGTCGGCGGCCTTCTGATGGAGATCGTATCGCGGCCGCAGCCGCGCGAGCCGGTTGCGGCGCCCGGCGCCCGCACCGCAGCGATCATCCTCGCCGCGGGGCGCTCGACCCGCATGGGCGGCCCGAACAAGCTGCTCGCCCGCTTCGAAGATGCGCCCCTCGTGCGCCGCGTGGCGGAGCGCGCGCTCGCCTCGAAGGCCGATCCGGTCATCGTCGTCACCGGGCACCGCGCCGGCGACATCGCGAATGCGCTCGCCGGCCTCGACGTGCGCATCGTGCACAACGCCGATTTCGCCGATGGCCTCGCAACGTCGCTCAAGGCCGGCCTTGCTGCGGTGCCTGAAGAGGCGAGCGGAGCGCTCATGCTCCTCGCCGACATGCCGGGGATCACGGCCGCGATCATGGATCGTCTGATCGGAGCCTTCGAGGCGAGGCCCGCGCCGACGATCGTGCTTCCGACCGTTGACGGCAAGCGCGGCAACCCCGTGCTTTGGTCGCGCGACTTCTTCCCCGAGCTGATGGCGGTGAGTGGCGACACCGGCGCGCGGCACATTATCGCCCGTCACGAGGACGCGGTGGAGCGGGTCGAAATCGGAGCGGTCGCTGGCGTCGACGTTGACACGCCAGAGGCTCTTGCCGAAGCCGGCGGCGTTCTCGTCGAGCGGGCCTGAACGGCGACGCGGCCGCTCAGCGCCTACATCAAATCCGTGCAATTCATGTGATCGGGCGCTTCCACGCCTTCAGGCATGGGCGCGATGATGGTGCATTATTGAACGCAGGCGCTCCCGGTCGACCTGTCCCCCCACGAAGAGGAGCGCGACGAGGAGCCCGCCGACCGCCAGGCCCGCGTCGACGATGAAGGCGCGGTGGATGCCCTCCGGGAGCGAGGGAGCGGTGACGACGATGGCTGTGTTCAATCCGAGCCCGATAGCCCCTCCGGCGATCTGCGCCATGTAGATGATGGCCCCCGCCAGGCTCGATCGCGAAGGATCGAGTGCGGTGATTCCGGAAGTTGTCACCGACGAATAGAACAGCCCGACCCCGGCGCCGGTCACGATCATCCCCGGGATGAGGTGTGCATAGGCTGTGGCCGCGTCGACAAACGACAGGATGAAGATGCCCGCGGCGAGGCACGCCGCTCCAACCGACACGATCAGCTTCGGCCCCAGGCGCGCGTAAAGGGGCCCGGCGACGAACGATGTCAGCGCAAACACGGCCATCATCGGGAGCAGGCCGGCGCCGGCTCCCACTGCCGAGTAGCCAAGCTCCTTCGACATGAATTGCGGCAGGTAGAGCAGCGCCGCGAAGAAGATCGCCGACATGAGAAGCGTTGCCAGGGTGGCGGCCGTGAAGCCGCGATTGCGGAGCACGTCGCTGGGCACCAAGGCGTTGGTGCCGGCCGCTCGCTCCACGAACGCGAAGCCCGCAAGGCTTGCGCCGGAGAGCACGAGCAGCGCCAGGATCCGCGGGTCGGTCCAGCCTAGGTCCGTCCCCATGTCCAGCGACAACAATAGTGCGAAGAGCCCGACGGAGATCGTCGCCATGCCGCCATAGTCGATGCGGCGGGCCTTGGCGTCGGGCTTCTCCAGCGGGATAATGTACCAGGTGACGACCACGGCCAGCGCGGTGATCGGCAGGTTCAGATAGAATATCCATCGCCAGCTGAGGAAGTCGGTCAGTACCCCGCCGAGCAACGGGCCGACGGCGTTGCCGAACCCGGCGGCGCCGATGATCAAACCGCCCGCCAGCCCGGCTTTGCTCGACGGGAGCAGCCCGTAGGTCATCCCCAGGATCGCCGGCCACATCATGGCGCCGCCGATGCCCATCGCCCCGCGCGCGGCCAACATGACGTAGATGTTGGGCGCGATGCCGCCGAGCAGCGAGAAGAACGCGAAGATCACCGAGCCAAGGAAGAAGACCTTGCGCCGCCCAAACATGTCGGCGAGCCGTCCGCCCGTCACGATGAGAACGCCAAAGACCAGCGCATAGCCGTTGATCGCCCACTGGACGGTCGTGACGTCCGACTTGAACGCCGCTTCCATCGCGGGCAGCGCCACCGAGAGCGCCACGAAGTCGTTGGCGAGAACCAGGACGGCCATCGCCATGGCGCCCAGCCCGAGATACTCCGCCCTGCCCAAGGGGCGCTCGGTCGCCTCCGTCGCGGTGGTCTCGTCTGTCACGGTCGCCTGCTCGGTACCCACCGCATCATGCCACAGGGCTGGCCTTGCTTCGCCCCCGGGCGATGTGGATTCACAGCACTGACCCAAGCTGGTGCAGGGATTGTGAAGGGGAGATGCCGGTGCACAAGAAACAGCCAGGGATGCATCTTGTTCAATCAGGTACACCGACCTTGGCAGCACTCTCGGCGGTGGGCTGCTAACTCACTGTAAGCATTTGGTAAATTCGGAGTCTCACGCTAGGATTCGCATTGGGCGATTTGCCCGAACGTCCCCTGCGAAGAGGGTCAACATGCGTGAGACGACCGATCACGACTTTCGCACCGTGTTTTTGAGCGAACGGGCCGGCTATGGCCTCGCCACGGCGAATATCCTCTACCACCTCCCCGAAAAGCCGAAGCTGCTGCAGACCTTCGTGTGGCAGTTCTACGACGTGGCGCCCGATTATCCGCGCCTGATCAAGTTCCTCGATTTCTGGGTGGCTGAGATCGACGGCATCATCCATTCTGTCGAGGTGGCGCACAAACAGCTCGCGACCGCCGCCGAGGTTCGCAACGCCCGCTTCCACGGGCAATTGCACTAGGCGAGCGCGGCTTGGCGCCCGCGAAGAGGGGCGCCCTCAGGTGTCGACCAGTCTTGACCCTCATCGGGGCGCGCCATGCGCCTGACGCCTGAGCTCGTGGCCCTTGTGGCGCAGGGCGTGCGCGTCACCGAAGACTTCGTTCCGCCGCCCGGAATGACGCTCGCCTCCGACGCCGAGCAGACCGAGACGATTGCCGAAATGCTCGCTCAAGGGCCTGGCGGCGGCGAGGTGTGGATCTTCGCCTACGGCTCGCTCATTTGGAAACCGGCGTGCGACGCCGTCGAACAGCGAACGGGCGTTGTTCGCGGCTGGCACCGTTCCTTTTGCCTTGGTTGGGACCATTGGTTCCGCGGCCATCGGGACCGGCCCGGCCTGATGCTCTCGCTCGACCGCGGCGGGCAGGTGAAGGGCATCGCCTACCGGCTGCCGTCTGACGCGATCGAGGAGAACATGATGCGGCTGTTCCAGCGCGAGCTGCGCATCCGCCCGTCTGCGCACGTGCCGCGCTGGGTGAATGTCAAGACCGCAGGCGGTCTGCTTCGTGCGATCACCTTCGTCATCGACCGGAACGGCGGCCGCTACGTCTCCGGCCTCTCCGACGAAGAGACTGCCGATGCGCTCGCCACGGCCGCCGGGCATCGCGGCACGATGGCGGAGTACTTACACAACACCGTCCGCCACCTCGAAGAATTCGGCCTGCGCGACCGTCACCTGTGGCGGCTGCAGGAGATGGTGGCGGAGCGGATCGAGGCGGCGGCGGTGGGCGGGCCGCCGCCCCGTGACGTGAAGTGAGACGGCTGCCGCTCAGTTCGTGGCGACGTTCACCAGCACCGGCTGTTCGCGCCAGAGCTCGGGGAAGAGCGACTTCAAGGCGGCGATCTTCGGCAGGTCGTTGTAGACGATGTAGCCGCTTTCAGGATGCAGCGTTGCATAGTCCTGATGGTAATCCTCGGCCGCGTAGAAAGCCTTGAACGGCGACACTTCCGTCGCGATCGGCTTGTCGTAGACGCCAGCCTTGTCGAGCTGCGCGATATAGTCCTTCGCGGTCTCCGCCTGCGTGTCGTTCGCGACGAAGAGGGCCGAGCGGTACTGCGTGCCGACATCGGGCCCCTGGCGGTCCTTTTGCGTCGGGTCGAGCGCGACGGAGAAGAAGACCTGCAGCAGCGTGCCGTAGCTGATCTGGCTCGGGTCGTAGGTGATTTGAACCGACTCCGCGTGGCCGGTTCTGCCGGTGCCGACCACCTGGTAGTGCGCAGTGTCGGCGTCGCCGCCGGAATAGCCGGAGACCGCCATCGTCACGCCCTTCACGTGTTGGAAGACGCCTTGGATGCCCCAGAAGCATCCGCCGGCGACGACCGCCGTCTCCGAGCCTGGGGCAGAGGCCAGCGGCTCGTCATGCGCGGGAGCCGGCACCACCTGCGACTCCTCCGCGGAGGCAGGCGGAAGGATGCCGCTCAGAGGCACCAGCGCGATCGCCGCGAGCACGGCGAGCGCAGGGGCGACATAGGGCTGTATGGAAAAGGGCTTCCTGGCACGTACGTTCATCGGTCGATCTCCCAGTATTTGCTGGATACTTGGAGCACGACGCACAAGGTGGAAAGCACCTCGCTTCGGAATCACCGCCTCTTGATTGCCGGTGTACCGCGCGTTCAGACCAGCAAAACGGCGGCAATCAGCCAGATCGAGGCGACTGCGCGTGCCAGGAAGGCCCAGCTGTCCGCGCCCCTGGTGGAGCTCCGCCAGACGCCGACGAAAAGCGCGATGTTGTAGGGAATGGGGAGAAGGAACACGACGAGAGCGAAGGCTGCCGGTGCGTGCGCCGCGAAGAGCACCAGCATGAGGACGAGCGAGGCCGCGTTGACGAGCGTCCCGACGGCCAGCATGTCGAACCAGAGCACGCGCGAAAGCGGAAGCGTCCCGGTCGTGAGAGAGCGGAAGTAGCCGATCACCGGTCGGACGGCGCGCGTCTCACGCGTAGCGTGCCGCCGCGCGGGCGCGAGCCTTCGCGGCTTCCTCCTCGCGATTCTTCGGCGGGCTCGCTGTCTCGAGCGAGGCGATGAGCCGACGCGCCGCGGCGGTCACTTCGTCGACGGCGCGGTCGAACGCCGCCTCGTTCGCCTTCGAGGGCCGTGTGAAGCCGGAGAGCTTGCGCACGAACTGCAGCGACGAGGCACGGATCTCGTCCTCCGTCGCCGGCGGCTCGAAGTTGAAGAGCGTTCGGATGTTGCGGCACATGGCTTCCTCCTTCCTTCGTCAGTCGAGTGCGAGCCAGATGTGGCCGCCTTCCTCGCGCCAGGGGACAAGCTTCAAGGGCGCGCGGTTCTTCGAGAGATCGCCGAGGTACTCCATGCCGCGCGACAATCCGTCGTCGTTCAACCCCTCGCACCAGCTGACGATGTCGCCCGTCGCGAGGTCGAAGCAGCTATGGTGCCAGCGGCATCTGATGGCGTCGTCGTCGGAGATGGGGCTTTCCGGCGGAGCTCCGCTGGCGCCGGTCGGTCGCTGCTCGAAGAAGGGAAGCTTCAAATGCGGGCAGGCGTTGTTGAACGCGAAGATCTGCTCGCCTTTCTTCAGGACGACCACATAAAGACTTGGAAATTCGAGAATCTGGTGCTCGCCGTCGACAAGAGAATCGACGGCAATCGCCTTGTGCCATTTCTTGCCGGCAACCTGCATGGTCTCGCGCGCGGCAGTCTCGTTCAACCGTCGTTCGGTGTCCGGCTGGAGCCGCGCGATATCGTAGAGCGTGATCCGATCCGATGTGCCGCGCAGACGGACGCGGACGAAGTCGGACATCTCGACCTCCTCCTTGACGCGCTCGTAGAGTGCTTCGGAGACGAGCAGACGCGTGCCGGCTTCTTTGTTCGCGGCCTCGACGCGGCTTGCGACATTGACGGCGTCGCCGATCGCGGTCAGGCGCTCGTGCCCGGGCGAGCCGATCGAGCCGATCACCGCGTCGCCGAGATGCAGGCCGATACGGATGTCGAAGTCGATACCGTACATTGAGGCGAAGAACGGCTTCATGCGATCGACGGCGGCGAGCGTCTGAAGCGCTGCGTTGACGGCGCGGATCGGCGCGTCGGACTGACCGTCGACGCCGAAGATCGCCATCAGGCCGTCGCCGACGAACTTGTCGATGTAGCCGTCGTTGCGCTCGATGATCTCGCCCGCCTGAGCGAAATAGCGATTCAAGAGGTACATCACGTCGTAGGGCGTGAGCGTCTCGGAGAAGGAGGTGAAGCCGGAGACGTCGGAGAAGAACAGCACGACGGGCTTGATCTCGCCCGCCTTGGTCGCCGTGCCGCGCTGCAGCTGGCTCGCCATCCTGAGGTCCGTCTCGTCGAGCACGAGACGGCGGAAGGTGATGTCGCCCGTCGGTCGGAGCTGGCAGGCGAGGCGGATGCCGTCGCCGAGCCCGAGCTTGGTGGTCAGCTCGCTCTCGAGCTCCGCCGGCGCCGGGCAAGCTTCGCTTCCCTCCAGGATCCACAGACGGCAGGTCGAGCACTTGGCCTTGCCGCCGCAGGCATGGGCGATGGGAAGATGGCCGCGTCGCGCGGCCTCGAGCACCGACTCGCCCACCGCGCAGTCGATCGTGACATTGTCGGGTAGCGATCGCAGTGTCGGCACGCGGGACCCTCCGGACCGGATGCCGGTTCAATAGACCCGGTGAGGGCGAACCTACAAGCTCCGCGCGAGCGCGTCGCGCGGCGGCGCTACCAGCGGAAATTGATGGTGGCGCGGGCAGCGTGGATCGGCTTGCGGGTGACCTCCTGCGAGACAGCGACCCCTCCGCCGGTGGCGCCGCTTGGCTGCAGGTTGTCGTTCAGGTGGAAGTAGCGGTACTCGCCGCCGATGCTCCAGTGCTTCCCGAGCGCGTATTCGGCGCCCGCGCCGAGGAACCAGCCGAAGAGGATGTCCTCTTCCTTCGCGGAAGCCGGAGTTGCGCTGTCGGAGGTTTTCGCTTCGGCATTCAGATAGAAGGCGCCGACGCGGCCGAAGGCGAGGAAGCGGTCGTAGGCGAGGCCGCCGCGCACCGACATGCCGCCGTACCAGTCCGAGGAAAGGGTGGTCTTTGCATTGCCGCCGGATGCGGGATCGGTCGCCGAGCCGTCGAGGGCGAGCACGCCCGCCTCGCCGGAAAGGCCGAGCACGACCCACCGCCACTGCCAGTCGACGCCGATCTCGCCGCCACCGAGCGGGCCGTCGCTGCCGAGGCCGTAGCTGTTTGCGGCGTAAAGCGGCACGCCGCCCGTCACCGCCAGCCCGCTCACGTCGAAATCCTCCGCTTTGCCCCATCCGCCGAAAGCGCCGACATGGAACCCGGTCCACAGGTTCTCGTCGGACGCGACCGTGGGGCTCGGCGCATAGTAGGCGTAGGCGGTGGAGGCGGGTGACTGAAGCGGGACGTTGAAGCCGAACATGAAGTCGTGGACGTTGAAGTCCTTGTAGCGGACCTTCGAGCCGTCGGCGAAGGTTCCCGACTCCACGTCGCCGATCCAGCGAAAGCGATAAGCGACGTAGGGGATGACCCTGCGCGAGAAGCCGGTGAAGGCGATGCCCGCCTCGAAAGAGGGCGACGGCTTCCACTCGTGGTTCACGACGGACGTCGGCGTCCCCTCGAACTCGACTTCGGTCCTCACGCGCGCCCCACCGATGCCGCCGCCGACATAGAAGCGCCCCCAGCCGAGATCGAGCACGTCGGCAAGGAGGCTCAGCCTGAGGTCGACGGTCTGCAGGTTGCCCTTGTAGTTCGGCGTGCCGGCGGGGAGGGCGGCCACGTCCGTGTCGTGGCGGAAGTTGAGACTGCTGTCGATGATTGCGCGGAACGGCACACCCCAGGCGGAGAACTGGTAGCCGAGCCCGGCGCCGGCGCCGAAATACTCCTGCGGCTGGTAGGAGGTCTGGTCGCCGCCCGTCGCCCCGGGAGGGAGCGTCGCGAACGAGCCGGGGGCGCTGGAGATGCTGCCGAGGAAGAACGTGCGGGCGAACCAGCCGGAATCGCCGGTTTGTGACGGTAGCTCCAGCGCTGAGGCCGACGCCGGCAGGAAGACGGCCAGCATGGACGCGCACGCACGGAAGCTTCTCACCTTCGCACCCCCTGAATGACGCGTTAACGAAGCCGGTAAAGAGCCGAAAAGCAACCGCAAACCGGACGTTATTCGTAGCCTCCCGGCCACGGCCCAGGGCTGTGGCCAGTGAAGCACAGACTGAAGCACGCACGCGGGTCGCGGGACGAAGCGACTCTCTTTATCGCCTCGGGCGAGACTGGTCGGCCGCCGCGGCGGCGATTCGGAAAGGTCGCAATGCTCTCAGTCGCTTTCTACCGCTACGTCGACGCCGCCCGCGAGCGCTCGGCGCTCTGGCGGATCGCCGTCAGCATGATCCTGATCCTTCTCGTCTGGGCGCTCGCCACCATTGCGGTGTTCTTCGTCGGCGCTTTCCTGACCCAATTCGGACCGGGCGGGCCTGTGGTCGTCGACCCGGGCGCCTTCGTGCAGCAATTTCTCGCGTCGCCCGCCGGCGTTGCAACGGCGCTTTCGTCTTTCGTCGGGATGACGGCCGGCGTGTTCCTGGCCGTGCGGTGGGTTCACGGACGCCCCTTCGGCACGGTCCTTGGCGCAAGCCGCCGGCTTTCGTGGGGCGATTTCTGGCGCGGGCTCGCGGCCTCGCTCCTGGCGTCGGCGCTGGCCGAAGCGCCGACCTTGCTCGTCGATCCATCGATCTCGCGAAGCGGCATCGGCCTTGGCCCGTGGCTCCTCTGGTTTCTTCCGATCATGCTGCTTCTCTTCGTCCAGGTCTCAGCCGAGGAACTGGCGTTTCGCGGCTATCTGCTGCAATCGCTCGCTGCGCGCTTCAAGAGCCCGCTCATCTGGGCGCTTCTGCCGCTTCTGCTCTTCACCGCGCTTCACTGGAACGCGCAGTCGGCCCTATCGATGGAGGCGGCGATGCTCGTCGCCATCGCGGCTTTCGCGGCGACCGCCACTGCGCTCGTCGTGAAGACTGGTAATCTCGGCGCCGGAATCGGCGCGCATCTCGGCCTCAACATGTTCGGCATCCTCGTCGTCTCGCATGTGAGCTGGCTTTCCGGTGTTGCGCTCTTTCAGGGCAAGCCCATGGATGTCGGCGAATGGTCCGCCTTTGACGCTGTCCTCGTCGCCGTGCTTGGCGCAGCCCCGTTTGCGCTGATGGCGCTCTTCCTGCTCCACCCGCGCTCGCCGCTCAGGGTCGGCGAGGCTTGACCTTCCCGTCGCGGGAACCATCTCCTTGGGGACTGCGCAGGAGTGGAGACATGAATATCGGCGCTGCCGCGAGGGCGAGCGGGCTCCCGGCCAAGACCATCCGCTATTACGAGGATATCGGGCTGGTTTGCTCCGACCGCCGCGACAACAACTATCGCGACTATTCCGACAACGCGCTCCACAACCTCCGTTTCCTGAGGCGGGCGAGAGCGCTCGGCTTCTCCATCGAGGATTGCCGCCATCTGCTGTCGCTCTACGCCGACAAGCGTCGCGCAAGCGCCGACGTGCGCCGGCTCGCGGAAGCGCATATCGACGAGATCGACACCAAGATCGCCGAGCTGAGAGCCATGCGGAAGACGCTCTCGGCGTTGGTCAAGGCCTGCCACGGCGACCACAGGCCGGACTGCCCGATCCTCGAGGATCTGGCGGGGCGGAAAAACGCATGACGAAGGCCGCGCAGCGGTCGGCGCGTTAAGCTTTCCCGGCACGGAGCGTGCAAGACTAGGGAAACGGCTCCCACCGAGCCTCATTGAAGAGACGCTAAATCAAGGCAACCCGTTGAAATTGGAGAGGCGCATGAAGGGAATTGTTGCCGGAACGATCGCGCTCGCGGCGCTTTGTGCAGCCCCCGCGGCCGCACAGGACGGCATGATGACAGCGAAAGCGGTGATGAAGGGCGTCGACGGCGCCGAGCTTGGCACGGTCACCTTCACCGAGACGCCGGCCGGAGTCCTCATCCAAGCCGATCTCACCGGTCTTCCGCCGGGCGCCCACGGCTTTCATCTTCACGAGACGGGGAGCTGCGAGCCGGATTTCGGCGCCGCCGGCGGTCACTTCAATCCGACCGCAGCGGAGCACGGCTTTCTGGTGGTGGGCGGCCCGCATGCGGGCGACATGCCGAACATTCACGTCCCGGATTCCGGCGCTCTGACGATCGAGGTCCTGAACACCAACGTGACGCTCGAGGAGGATGCGCCGGAAACCCTGTTCGACGACGACGGCACCGCTCTTCTCATCCATGCCGGCGTCGACGACTACAAGAGCCCCCCCTCGGGCGACGCCGGCACGCGCATCGCCTGCGGAGTGGTGGAGCGGTAGGGCAGGGGCGCCTAGCCGCGCTTCAGGTTTCCGAGCTGAGTCATGCCCCGCACCGTCGTCGTGAACGACAAGATGCAGAAGGGCTACCGCTACGAGCTGACGGCACGCGCGGGACAGGACTTCGATCCGGAGTTCCGGCCCGAGCTGACGCCCGCCGAGATGCTGAAGCTCGGCGTCTTCGGCGGTAAATATATGACCGACTGCCGCGACGAGTTCCCCGCCTCGTGGTTCAAGGGCGCGAAGCTCGCCGAGGCGCGCGCCGACAAGGCGCTCAACTTCTTCGGCGTGGGGGCCAGCCAGCCGCTCTCCGAATGGCGGCGGAAGGGCTGGATCCACCCCGACGACCCGCGCGGCTGGTTCCAGTGGTACTGCCGCTACTATCTAGGCCGGCGCATGCCCGGCGAGGACGCGCGGCAGATCAAGCGCTGGAAAGCGATCCGCCGTCACGTCGCGCAGATCGAGAATAACTGCGAGAAGGGCGACATCCATTGCCGCCGCCGCCAGCGCCAGGCGCTGCTCCATTGGGCGTACGACAGCCGGAAAATCTAGAAGCGCGGGGCTCTAATCCGCCAGTTGCAGCGCCGGCTTCCCACCCTTTGCCTGCGCTGCTCTGCGGGCTTTCTCGGCGCCCGCCTTCGGCTGATAGGCGGCGAGGAAGACGTCGACGGCGCTCTTCACCGTGCGCTCGATCACCTCAGCCGGTACGCGCGACCGCGTGCCGTAAAGCAGCGGCTTGACGATTCCCGTTTGCGCAAGGTCGAGGAACTGGTTCGCCGCGAGCGAGCAGTCGTCGATCGAAAGCACGCCCGCGTGCACCTGCGCTTCGAGGTAGCGGGTCAGGTCGGCGACGCAAACGGTGGGACCGTCGCGATAGAAGTCGGCGGCGACCTCCGGCATGCGCTCGATGATCGCCATCACGGTGCGCTTGGCCCGGATCACGTGCGGCGCCGTCAGGAAGGCGACGAAGTCGCGGCCGAGCCGCGTGAGCACGGCGGCGACGTCGTGGTTGGCGGGTTCGGTGGAGAAATCCTGCTTCGAGCGCTCGTCGTGCATCAGCGACGTGAAGAGCCGCTCCTTGCTCTCGAAATAGACGTAGAGGGTGCCCTTCGAGACGCCGGCGACGCGGGCGATGTCGTTCATGCTGGCGGCGTCGAAGCCGTGTTTGAGGAAGACCTTGCGCGCGCCGGCGAGAATCTGGCGGCACTTCTGCGGGTCCTGACCGGCGCCGCTTTCTTCGCGCATCGGCGGCGGATCGGTGAGAGGAGCGGTCATTTCCGTCATTGCTGCATTTCCTCGTGTTTTGGGCCTGCCGTTCCGATTTCTCTCGGCTCCGGCCTCGATCTGCTGCGAAAACCCTCCGACGAAACGGTGACGCAATCAGCCCGAAACAAGCTTCAACAAAACTTGTGACCGAACCGTTCGGTTCGATTCCGAGATTCCGCATTCAAGAATTGGAGAGCCGGATGCCAAAGGTTCTCGCGAAAGCCGAGCAGGGCCGCGCCGCGGCCGCGGAAGGCGGCGATTCCCCGAAAGACCAGGAAACCGGCCGCGCGGTCCCGGAAAACCGGGAAGCCGGCGTGGTCCTGAGAGCCGTTTCCCCCGGACCGTCGCTGGAGCGGCCGATACCCGGCGACGAAGCACGATCTGAGCGGCCCTTCGCGCCTCCCCAGGACGCGGCTTCGGACGGTGACGAGCCGGCCGCAGTGCCGAAGCGGAAGGGACGGCGGCTGACGGTGATCGGTGCGCTCGTCGTCGCCGTGATCGGTTTCGGCGGCTATTTCGGCTACGGCTGGTGGACGCATGGGCGCTTCATGGTCTCCACCGACGACGCCTATGTCAGTGCGGACACCGCGGTGATCGCACCGAAGGTCGCCGGCTACATCAAGTCCGTGCCGGTCGACGACAACACCCGCGTCGCCGCCGGGACGCCGCTCCTCATCATTGACGATTCCGACTACCGCCTGGTGTATCGGCAGGCCGAGGCGCAGGTTGCCGTGCAGCAGGCCGCCGTCGCCCGCATCGACCAGCAGATCGCAGCCGGCAAGGCGCAAGTCGCGCAGGCGCGCGCCGAGCTTGCCTCCGCCAAGGCCGCCGCCACGAATGCAAAGATCGAATACGACCGCGCAATCGCGCTCGCCGACAAGTCGTTCGGCACACAGAAGGCGGCCGACTCGGCGAGGGCAGCGCTCTTGCAGGCGAACGCCGCGGTCGACGCCGCCAATGCCGGCGTGACCACGGCCGAAGCGAACGCTGCCGTGCTCGTCGCGCAGAAGACGGAAGGCGAGCGCGTTCTCGACCAGGGCAAGCTCATCGCCGACAAGGCCAAGCTCGACCTCGACCACACCATTGTGCGCGCGCCCTTCGACGGTGTCGTCGGCAACCGCGCTGCCGAGCCGGGCGAATACGTACAGCCCGGCACGCGGCTGATGGCGCTGGTGCCGCTGCAGGACATCTACATCGACGCCAATTTCAAGGAGACGCAGCTCGCCGGCCTGCGGCCGGGACAGAAGGCGGACATTTCCGTCGACGCCTTCCCCGGCCACGACATCGAGGGCACCGTGGAGAGCATCTCGCCGGCCTCCGGTTCGGTCTTCA
>Ga0315553_10000084_pt1 | contig 75449 bp, 67 predicted proteins | sample SalMarSW160140MG_FD_203099 | JGI IMG/M metagenome (GOLD analysis project Ga0315553, IMG submission 203099) | Salt marsh sediment microbial communities from the Plum Island Ecosystem LTER, Massachusetts, United States - Salt Marsh Sediment SW1601-40 ... | reverse complement strand
TGAGAAAACTGGCTCAAATAAAATTCAGGTATTTTATTTAACTAATGAAGCTAAAGAGCTGAATGATGTTGAAGATTTAACGGAAAGAATTAAAGAAATCACTCATGCTGGGGGTATTCGGAATGGCTTAGTCAAAGTATTTGGTAAGATCGAACTCGATCAAGTTGTCGATACATTAAATCCTTCTGTAGTTTATAAAAAAGCTATTATTTTAGGAACAAAGGGGGACTTAGCGCTAACTAAAAGTACTTTCTCAGAATTAGAAAAATTTTATTCACACATATTTCCCTTGGTTATCGGAACGAGCGCGGAAAAGAAAAAACTCCCTGGTGATTTAGGAAAAATTGTTTTAAATTACTTACAAAAAATGAAAGTCTACACAATGAATAAAGGTATAATTGCTGAAAAGCCTTTAATCCTAGATTGTATTCCTAATCAACCAACGATCAGAGATGTTACATTAAAGATACACAGAACTTTTCTCGAATCATTTGATTACGCAATAGTTATTAGAAAAAAGGCTAGGCAAACAAAAAAAAAGGTAGGATTAGAATACGAATTAAAAGAGAATGACATCATTGAGTTACACACTAAATAATTACAAAAGCGTTGGATATCGCTCAACTTAAATAATCATCTATATTGAAACTCATTTTTAACAAGTTTTGGATTATAATTTAAATGAAAAATATTCATTTTCTAATCCTTTCAATAATATTTGGAATATCCGAAAGCTCCTCGTCATATATAGGATCTAAATTAAGCACGCCTTTAGAAATGTTTAAAATGCTTTCAAAAGAGTAAATTAAATTTTCTAAATAATCAGTAATATCACCCTTGTAAATCATAATTTCCAATTCATCTTCAAGATAGTCACCTATTTCTTTTATAGAAAAATTATTCTCAATTCTTAAATTCAAGATTATCTTTTCTAAATTCAGTCTACCGCAATCACAATAGGGTTTATCTTTACAATCGCAGTTGAAAATTTCTTTTGTCCAAATTAAAACATATTTTATAAAATCATCCGAAAAGGATTTCCTTTTTCTGACATAATTTGCATCCATGAGTGATAATACGCTAGAACTAAAGAAATTGTTTGAAGAGTACTTTGCTGGTCTATGTTTTGATAAATCAGCGACGACTTTTTTAGTAAGATAAACATTTCTTAAACTTTTTAAATCAAGCACTATTTCGATAATCTTTTTTTCTTTCTTCTTTAGTGCTTCAATAATGCTCAGACTCATCTCAACAGTTAAAAAAGATTTTGCAACAGATTGACCCAGAAAAGTAGCTTCGTAAAGAACACCGTTATTTAGTCGAATAAGACGTTGATCTATCAATTTATTTAAAAACTCTTCTATTTCATAATTGGCATTAATTAGATAATCATGAAATTTATAAATAGCTGTTTTTTCAACGCCTTCATTAAACACAGATATAAAAGCTAACAATTCAGTTAACGATCTCTCTTCATCGGGGTGCAGCTCAAAATCTTTAATTTTTCCATTAAGTAAGTTAATCGCAATATTTTCTTCAGTAGTTTTATTTCGTGGCGAATAACTTTTCCCTGGTTCAATAAGGAGATAGGCTCTTCCCAGGTCGTGTTTTTTCAATCTACCAGCACGACCTAACATCTGTTCAAATTCTGCTACTGTTAGAACATTTATCCCCATCGAAAGCGATTCGAAAATAACCTGTTTTGCAGGTAGGTCTACACCCGCTGCCAACGCTGCCGTAGCAACAACGACTGCTATAGATTGCTTTTGAAATTGTTTTTCAATTATCAATCGCTCTTCATTAGTCAATCCTGAATGATAAGATTTTGCTCTTATATCTTTATTTTGCAGATAAGTTGTAAGCGATTCGCACTTTTTTCTTGAATTCGTAAATATAATTGATTGTCCTTTGAATCCATAGCTAGATTTTTCTAAATACGCAGCCCGTACTAATCTCGATATATTTTTCAGCTTTATTGATTCATTAAGACATAATATCAAATGGCGTTCAATCGGAACTGGGCGATTATGGTAATTAATCAATTTACTATTTAGTTTTTTGGCTAATATATCTGGTGCGCCTATCGTAGCACTTAAATACAAATATTGAGCATCGCTAAAAACAGATTTCAGTCTAGAAATTAAACCGTCTAGGATAAAACCACGTTCTTGATCACTTAAAGTCTGAATTTCATCAATTATTATAGTTCCTATGAAACCTAAAAAAGTTTTATTACCGCTCCTTAAAATGTGATCTATCGCCTCGTAGGTAGCGATTACTACATCTGCTTCTTCCAGTGAATCTAAGTCTTCCGGTTCTTTCTTTTCTAATAGAGATTCCCCAATCCTCTTTATAATTGTTAAATTAAGGGATTTATACTTAGATTTAAATTCTTCAGTTCTTAAACTTGCTAACGCCCTGATTGGAACTAAATAAAGCATTTTTCTTTTTTCACTAAGGACTCTCGAAATTCCTGCCAATTCGCCTACTAATGTTTTACCTGCTGAGGTGGGTGCCATAATTAATTGATTAGTGCGTTCTTTTAAAAGTCCTTTATCAATTGAAATTGCTTGTATTGGTAAGAGGGTTGAAATTTTCTGAGATTTTAGTAAATCTTTATATTCATTCTGAATTGCGAGTCTATCAACATTATAATTTAAATATTTCTTACTTACTTGTGGATTCCTTTCAACATCGTACAGCGTCATCTCTTTGTTTTTTAACGGATCAAAATCAACCTTAAAAGAATCTAAAACCCTTTTCGCATCTCTGAATTTCAAGATCAAATGATTAAAGAAGTTCTTAATTTTAGGGTTTAGTTTTTCAGATGAAATAAGTCCTGCTCTACTTGCTTGTTTTATTATTAAGTCTAATGCACAGTTTGAGCAAATATATTGGTTTTGTAGTGATTTTATCTTAGTTGTTTCGCTCAATAAAGTAAATTTCTTATCTTCTAAACATTTTTTGCAGAAAGTAAGGTTTTTGATATTACTTTCGCCATATTGAAGATTTTTAAGCATTTCTTTTATTGGAGTGAAATCTTCTGGTTTAGTTTGACTAGAAAAAGCAACAAATTTATTTTTAGCATCAAGTAAGAATTTTTTAAACAGTCTTGGATTAATAGGTTGCGGATTGCCATCTTTTTGGAGCTTAGAAAAACTCACAGGTCGAAATTTATCTTGATAATCTAACCCAAAAACAATTGTTCCTCTAAAAAAGGGATTACTTATATAAGAAATCGATTTGCCTTTTTTCTTAAATGATTTCAGATAGAAAAAGTTAAGATTAAATGACAATTGTTTTTTGTTTTCCCAATTTCTATCAAAAACAATAAAGAAGTCCTTAGTAAATAGAGTTGTCAAAAGAATTATCACTAAACTTATATAGTAGTCTTACCATTGTTGTTCAAACAAAAAAAATCAGAATCTAAAATCCAAATACGGCCTTTATCTTATCGTAAACTTGTTTAATTTGCCTTAGTTTAGCCTCATCGCCCTGATGTAAAAAATGTTCTATCCATTGGGCTAAACCGCCACCATTAGGGCTCATCCATTGTTTAAAATATTCAACTGCTTGACGCTCTACTTCTGACATTGATATTAGTATTAATTTTAATTTCTACTATATAAAATTATAAATTATTCTATTTTATATTTTTATAATTTTAGATAAATTTAGATCCATTAATATATAAACCGATATTAATTAAAATTTATTAGGTGATCATCAAATGACCGATGTTAGAATTAAAACTCCAAATTTAGACGAGATTTTTGAAAAGTGGAAGCAAAGTGCTGTTAGAAGCGATAAAAAAAAGATGGAAAAACAATTTGGCACAAAAGGGGCTATTTTTTCATTAGATGCGATAAGCGCGGCAGAATATGTTAAAGATACACAAAAGGAAGCTGCGATTTATTTTGCGATTAAAAAAACTGAGGGGGAACTAGCTAAGGATACTGATGAAGAAACCGTTCTAGCACCAAAAGTAGGTAGAGAAACTTTTTATTCTTTTAAGGCTCAAGGTAAGATTAATAAAAGCGACTGGAAAGGCGATGAAATAATACCAACCTATGAAACACTCCAGCCAATTCCATGCAAAAAGTGTAATGGGAAGGGTTATATTGAAAGCAAGTGTAAGACATGTAAGGGCACAGGAAAGATAGAAGAACAGTTACAAGTTTTAACTGGGGAAGAACAAAAAAAGGAAGTTAAACCATTTTCCTATTCCTGTGGAGTTTGCTATGGTACTGGTACAAGTAAGGAGCAATGTAAAGATTGTGGAGGACATAAAAACTTGTATAAGTATCAGGTTTTACCAGTTCCTTTTAAGACTGTTATTACCGGAATACCAGTATTACACAGTAGCGCACTAACTAAATATGAAAAAGAAATCGAACGAGATCTCCATCAAATGATAGAAGAAGTCGAGGGTATCAAGTTTAACGATTTTAAAGAACTTGAATCGAAGAGTGAAGCCTCATTAGGGTATTGGAACAAGAACATTAAGAAAACGATAAGCTCTGCAGGAAGTGATTACAAAGATTACTCAAAAGATAAAGAAGCTCAAATAACTACACAAATTTATCTGTTTCCTATGATTCAAATGTTCTGTGAAACAAAGAAGGGAGCTAAGTTCGAAATTTATAGTTTAGGCTCTGCTAATAAATTTATGACTTACTCGAACTTCTAAAATAATTTAAATTAACCAGATCTTTATTTTTTTTTTTTTTTGTTTTTTTGTTGATTGTACATTTCAATTTTAAGGATTAATTCAAATTTAATAAAAATTTTTAATAATTTTATTTTCTTAATGTTAATATTAAATAATAAATTGAATCTAAAACGTTAATTGACCCTAAAGTAAATAGTTTAGTTATTTTTAACGGAGGAGGCGGTATTGTTGAAAGAGAGATTAAATTGCAAGTACAACCTGGAATAAATGAAGATTAATATTGAAAAGAAACTCAATGACCCTATCGATTTAACATTAGATTTCAAGCAGACAAAGGATGTTACTTTTATTAATTCTGAACCCCGAACCTTCCGAAATTGAAGAACCGAATTACAAATTTAATCTTTAAATTCCATCAGAAGGAAACTCTAAATTCACATTAGAGCTTCAAGCCAAAATCGTAAAGAGAGTTACCAAAACTAAACCGGAATTTATTAAAAAACCGAAATAATTTTTTTTATATCTTTTTTAACTTTGTAAGATTAGCTCGTAAGAAATTATTCAATTACATCATATCGGTAAAATAACTTCATAACTAATTTTAAAAACCAATACATTTTTTTTGGTATACGCCCAATTAAAGCGTTAAAACTAGTCATCATATCCGACTGTAATGAATGTCTATTGTTTTCAAAATTTGGGTAACACAAGCCCCCAATAAATTTAGGTGGTGAACCAAAGCTTTTAACCTTTTTCCACTGTCCATTTAGTTCTCTTGTTCCCAACCAACTCTTATCAGTATAAACTTGAATAATATGATTTGATTTTAATTTAATTTCACCATAGATATTAACTGATCCTACTCCACCATCATATTGTGTAGTTTCTATTAGAATTAAATTCTCCTCTTTCCTAATAGAGTCTTTTAAATCAAAAATTTGAATATTATTTTTTAACATAACATAGTTTAAAGATTGTCTAGTAATTACATGGCCTACGAGTTTATTATTTAAACTCAATTTTGCAAAGTTCCATCCAATTACTTGTATATACGCAGTTTTAATTTCTTCCTGAATTTCAAAAGTTTTTTTAAAGAATACCGTATCAATTTGCTGCTTATTCTTAGAATCAAGATAAATAGTTTCACTAGGGATGTTAGGATTCATCCATTCACTCTCAGTATTAATTTCATCTATTTTCTTATTATAAAACTCTATTAACCAGAGATATTTGTTTTTAATCGCTTCAAAACCATCTTTCTTGGCAGTTTTCATCCAAATCGACTCGTACTCATCAAGGAGAGAAGTTAGATCCTGTTTCAAGTTTTTAATTTCTTTTATTATTTGCATTTTAAAGCTATTTTTAAGTCTTTTAGGATTATAATCGACTAATTTCTTAGAGTTTGTTCTTTTCTTACAATAAAATTTAATATGTTTAGCAATAAAGGCAAAAACCTGCAGGTTTTCCTTATTCATTAACACATTGGACTCCATTTCTTTACACAATGTTATAATTTCATCCATATCTTTAATTACTACCTCAAATTTAGAGGTTTTAAGATTTCTTCTATACGTCGAGCTTTTCTTATTGTAGGGATGGGAGAAGAAGTGATTATAATAAAACGTCTGTCTACTATGTAAACGATTGTTGGTTTCAACAGTTCTCAATAGTTTTATTACTTTTAATAACCGTGAATCATCAATCCCAAAAAAATGAAATAATACGCTTTTCCAGAACATAAGAAAATTTGTTTCCTTAACAGGATCCCATCCTATTTGAGCTGAATATATAAATCCATATATTCTATTCTCTCTGATTTCCTTATTATTATAATCTCCCCAGCTTGAAGTAATTTCTCCAATTGCCCCATTTTTATAACCGTATTTAATTAAATTTGTTATATTTTTTTCTGAACGCAAAAAAGAAGGAAATAATCGATTATAATCAATTATAGATGGGCTTACAACTAGCGGTAATTTAAATTCTCTAATTTTATCTACAATTGGATGTTTATCTTTGGTATTGTATTTCCAATACATAATAATCATGTCCTTTGGTAAACCAATAAGTACTTCCTTATATTTATAAAGAATGTCGTGATATATAACGATTTTATTGTACCCATGCTTCTTTACAATTTCATGCACTTTTTTGTAATGTTTTAAATAAGCCTGGCTTATTCCTATTTTATCGACATATGTTTTAGATGCGCCCTTCCCTACATCCCAGCTTTCATCCGCACCTATGTGGAAATACTCCGATTTAAATACTTCACGTAATTCCTCAATCATATTATCTAAGAGAATGTATATTTCTTCATTTGCTATATTTAAACTATTCGAACCGGGAAATTCTCCATAATTCCAGTAGTTTTCATCATGAAGGATATTTTCCCAGTGCCCAATCGTTTGAAAAATAGGTATTAATTCTACAAAATGCTTTTTCGCATAATCGAATAAATCTTTTATTTCTGCTTTAGAATAAGCTCCTCTGCCTGTACCAATATCCGGATATTTTTCAAATTTAAACATATCCTGCATATAGACTAAATAATAATGGTTAATTTTGAAATGGCTAAGCGTTTTAATGAATTTCTTTAAATTTTCAACTGTTGCTGCTTGACCTCTAGATATATCATCTGACACACCTCTTATCTTTAATCTAGGATAATCGATAATAGCCACTTGTCTGAGTAAGTTTTTAGAGTTGGTAGAATTTAGAAGCTGAATTAATGTTTGGATACCATAATAAATTCCTTGAATAGAATCTGCTTTTAAATAAATTGTCGAATCTTCAGAAAAAAGAAAGTATCCCTGTTCGATTGCGTTTTGATTTCTTTTAATACTATTTAAATCTAGTTGTGAGAAATATTTTTCACACAAACTCGAAATCACTTTATCGCTCTCTGTTGTATTATTGGAAATCTTTTCGTACTGTACCTCCAATTCAAATTCTTCTCCGTAATGTTGAAAATGATCGATAAACTGATCTAAAACAAACCAATCTTCTTTAGGTATATCAGTTAAAATTAAAGAATTTCCACTGAATTGCAATAGTTGAGAATCTATTAGCTTATAATAGAGAGGTTCCGGAAGTAATGAAAATTCTTTTGAATCTATTTCCGTTTTAATTAAGTTTCTTATGCAAATTAACATAATTATAAATTATACAAATCAAAAATAAGATTTATTTATTATTAAAGGAAACAAGTGTTTTCAACTTTCCAGTAATTGACAAACTCGATCTCAATTATTTCGTAATAAAATTCTAGACATCACTCAAATTGCATTAGATTCATGCTAAAAGCGAGAGAAAAATTATATATATAAATTCTTCATATAATAAATTGGAGAAATATTGAACTCTTATGTGTGTGGATTATTATTATGGATAAGCAACAATTTTCAAGAAAACCGAATTTTTTCGGATACTTTCTTCCCTTTAACTCACTAGCGCTGTCTATGATTGGCATTTTTGGAGCATTTACTTGTGTGGTTACTATAGTAATAGCATTTCCCATCCCAGCCACTAACGGCTTTATAAATATCGGAGATGCTGTTGTTATGATAACGGGATTAATTTTTGGTCCAATTATTGGAGGTATTGCAGGGGGAGTAGGATCCTCTTTAGCTGACTTATTATTAGGTTATGCAATTTATGCCCCTGCTACACTTGTTATAAAAGGCTTAGAAGGTTTTTTTGTTGGATTAATTGCAAATCCAAAAAAGAAGTCTAAATGGAATTATAGAGATTTCATTGGAGTTATAGTAGGGGGATTTATTATGATAATTGGATATTTTCTTTACGAAGTTATGATATTTGGGTTACCTAGTGCTCTATATGAATTTATTTTAAACAGTATAATTCAATTTGGTTTGGGTTCAGTAATTGCCTTAGCATTTATTTTCGCAGCAAGAAAGAATATTAAGACTAGTATGCCACAAGTATTCGATAAAATATATGTGTCTACTGAATTAATTGATTAATTTAAGTCACCCGAAATCTTTTTTAATCCTTGGAAAAGTAAAATAAAAATCTCAAAAAAGATGAGGCTCCTTAATTTTAGGAAAACCATCTTTATAATTACTAGTATATGATTAAATCCAAAGTGAGTTATAGCAATCTGGGTATCTATTTTTACATTAATATTCTATTGTGTTACGTTGAAAATCTTAAATTTACGATCGATCGTAAAATTTATATTTTTGAATTCATCATTTATCTAATATAAGGTAATAATTTGGTGTAATTATCATTCTTGGATGGATTATTTTATTTAGTGTTTTAGGTAGTATTGGAGCTATTTCAGCAGCAGCTCTTTTTGTATTTTTAGTGGAAGAAGCTCAGAAATCGCTCGTTCCATTATTGATCTCATTTGCTACTGGAACTTTACTCACAGCAGCGTTATTTGGATTAATACCTGAAGCAATAGAGAGTGCTGGGGGGGAACCCCATAATGTAATGCCATTTGTTTTAGGGGGTATTCTTTTTTTCTTCTTCTTGGAAAAAATAATTATATGGCGAAATTGCACTGACGAGGAATGCGATGTTCACGCAGCAGCTGGACCTATTGTCTTGATTGGAGATGCTTTTCATAACTTTATAGATGGAATTGTCATTGCTGCTAGCTTTCTTACAAGCTTTACAGTTGGAATAGCAGTAGGTTTTGCTATAATTGCTCATGAAGTTCCACAGGAGACAGGGGATTTTGGAATCCTATTACACGGTGGTTTTTCAAAAAAGAAAGCTTTTTTTCTTAACACATTATCAAGCATAACAACAATTCCAGCAGCAATAGTTAGCTATTTCATTTTAGGAAAAATATCGTTTATCGTACCTTATGCCCTAGCAATTTCAGCAGCAAGTTTTTTATATATTGCTTTATCAGATTTAACACCTGAATTACATAAGAAGTGGGGGTTCAAGCACTCAGTAAGACAATTAATTTTAATCCTATTGGGGGTTACATTAATGATCTTAACCATGAGTGTCATGGGTCATAATCATTAGTTTATCAAAAACAAGTAATACTTCAATCTATGCAAGATTTAGATTATACTGTTATTAAGTTTTTATATCGAAAGAGTATTCCTTTAAAAGTTGGAAAACTTGCTAAGGAACTCAGTATCCCTCACTCTACATTGGGAAGTTGCATTACGAGATTAAAGACAAAAGGACTTGTAAAATACGAAGTTTACCGTGAAGTCGAATTAACTTCAAAGGGTAAAGATTTAGCAATTGAATTAATTAGGCACGCAAGACTCTTGGAAATTTTTCTACATACCGAATTAGGTGTAAAACCAGAACTTGCTCATCGCGAAAGTGAAAAATTAAATCTACTTTTTTCATGTGAAACCATAAATAAAATTTGTAAGAAATATAAACATCCAAAAAAATGTCCTTGTGGTGATGTGATCTTAAGTTCTAGTAGCTGCGTATGTGAAACTGAGATAAGAAATAGAATATAAGAATTTAACTATTATATAATTTCGTTAGAAGCGTAAGCGGTTAAAATTTGACCAAAAAATAAGTGGTGGGAAGCCATATTTCCAGACTGACATGAGTGAACAATTTTGCACTCATAAGCAAGTGAGCAATCTTTTATCGTAGGAACTTTCGTTCTTTTCCCTTCTATAGTTTCCAGTCCAGTTTCCTTAAATTTATCAACGCTTCTTCCTGAGAGCGAGCCAGTAATGTTTATTGTATCAGCAATTTTTTTAGAAGGAATATTTACTGTAAATTCCCGCACACCTTCAGTTAACAACTTGAAAGTATAACGTGACGGCGCTACTGCTATAGTTATCACTGGGATCATCCAAAGCTCTCCAATTGTTTTCCATAGCAGAGCCATTACATTTATTTGTCCATCATTATCTATAGAAACTACATGAGCAGCTCTAGACATAAAGTAATCTATATATTCATATGGATCGATTTCTCTTCTTCCGTCATCCATTCCATTCATATTCTAATATAAATATCGCAGTATATAAGATTTAGGCTTTGAAAGGTATATCGTGAATAACTTTATCTATTGCATTTAAGCAAGCTTCCTCCCAGTCATCATTCGGGTCAATTTCTTTGGTACAGTCTGGACACCAATCGCCAGAATATCCGTCATCGAAATCATCTCTCTCTAAATCGCCATTTAAAATCCCACCGCAATAGAAGCATTCACCATCGTCGTATCTATCTAAAATTTCTGCTATTAACTCAACTTTTTTCCTATTGTTAATTTTTCACACCTAATTCTCTATATTAAAATCTTTATTATAATATTAGTTCAAGATATAAAAAAAGTATAGGTGAAATTTTTATTAAGAAAATTGAATTAAATTACCATCCTTGAAGCGTTGATTAAGGATTTTTCAGCGTTTTTTACCATGTTATCCATTATATCTTTAATGCTTTCAATAGAATTAATAATCCCAATACTTTGACCCAGTAATACTGCACCATCATCGATATTTCCATTGTAAGTCATTTCATAGTGTTTTTGGTCCTCTAGAGCTTTTTCTGGAGTAAGTTGAGCTTCAAGAGCCATCTTTTCTTCTTTATTAGTTACTACTCCATGGTGAAGTGAGTATTTATTCCTCCAAAGTCTAATCGGTCCTAAAACGCCTGTAACCCAAATAGTGTCATTTGCTCTCGCGGCAGGTATAATATTTTTATAATTTTCATGAAACTCACTCTCTTTTGAGGCTATAAATCTAGAACCCATCGCAATCCCTCCTGCTCCAAGTGATAAAGCTGCAGCCATCCCTTCTCCTGTAGCTATCCCTCCACAGGCTACTATAGGGAGATCAGGATGTTTTTGCTTTACTTGTTGTAACAAAACCAAAGAACTTATTTTTTCATATGATTGATGACCTCCTCCTTCCCATCCTGTTACTACTACTCCATCACATCCAGCAACTACGCATTTGTCTGCTAACCATAGGGCAGGTGCTACATGAAAATGCTTTATATTTGATCCATTATCTCTTAGTTTTTGAAAAGCATTGTTATAAATCATCTTTGGAGTACCGGCGCTAGTGATTATGTAAAGACACTGTTCTTTGATCCTTTGATTATTGTTAATGAACCTAGGAATAGCTCGACAAAGCCCTGGCGCATCAGGCTGCATTCTTGATGTTCTAATATTAAACCCGAAAGGTTTATCTGTATGCTCGACCACATATTCCATATTTTTTTTCATTTCACTTAAACTACTCTTTCCAAATAAATTAGTATGACTTAATACTCCTAATCCCCCAGCTTCTGAAACAGCTACCGTTAATTCTGTTGTATAAAAGGGACCCATCGGAGCGGCTATGATAGGATGCTTAATCCCAAACATTTCTGTAATATTAGTCTTTAAACCCAATCTTTTTTCTCCTATAAATTGAAAATTTTCTTATGGAAGTAATATGATATGTATTAATTAATCTTTTTGAACCTTTAAATATGAAAAAATGAAAATGTGATGGACAATTATGACTTTCTATACTAAAAAGCTAATTTTTTAAAACATTTTCTTTATTGCGGGAAGAATCCGAAAATACTATTGAAATATAAAATAACAATTATAGATACAACAACGAAAACTATCGATAGAACATAAAACTTCTTTTCATTTTAGGACCTTTAATAGGATTTTTATCTCTGTGTTTAGTCCGTAAAGAATTTGATTTCGCAAATGTAGGTCAAGGTAAAAAATAAATATGCTTATAACTAAGACTTTTTTTGGTTGCACATAGTAATAAAAAGTGGCTATAAAAATGTTTTTACTCTTCTAATTTCATCATCAATAACATTAATGTCTTCTAAAGCTTTTTGGTGTAATTTGAACTTCATAAACCATTTTTTCTTCTTTACTAGATACTACACCATAGTGTACAGAATAATTATTTCTCCAAAGTCTAATCGGTCCTAAAACGCCTGTAACCCAAATAATATCATTTGCGTCCATATTTGGAACGATATTTTTGTAGTTTTCATGAAACTCGCTTTCTTTTGACACGTTGAATCTAAAACCCATTGCGATAGCTCCAGTTCTTAGTGATAAAGCCCCGCCCATCCCTTCCCTAGTAACAATTCCACCACAGGCTATTAAAGGGATATCAGTATATTTTTGCTTTATTTAGCCAATTAGAATTTTTCAAACTTGAGATACGATTTTTAGCATGTTTAATTAATCTTATAGCCATTTTTATCCCCTGCTTCCATCTTCTCAAGATTTTGTTCTAGAAGTTAAATAACTATCGGTTTAGGGACTCGATTCAAGGGACATAAAAAATGTTTAAAATATTAGATATATTATTTTAATGCAATTAAACAATGTAAAATAACTAATAAATTCAAATTGTCATTTGATAATAAAAAAGTTAAGGATTTATTTGACGAATATTCAGAGAATCTTTCATTTTGGTATTTAGATGCATTATTTAGTCAAGCTACTGTAAATTCTCGATATAGAAAAAATGCAATCAAATTTTTAGATTTAACGCCAAATTCAAATATTATTGATATTGCATGTGGAACGGGATTTAATTTCAAGATCATAGAAAGTTATTTAAAAAATAAAGGAACGCTTGTTGGATTAGATATTTCTCCGAAATCTCTTGAATACGCAAAAGGGAGAGTCATTAAAAATAATTGGACAAATATCAAATTAATATGTGCGAATATCGGCGATAATAATCCCGCTATTCAATTTGATGCAGCTCTTTGTACTTTTGCTATCTCTATAATCCCGGACTATATTGATACAATTGATACTATTTATAATTTGCTTAAACCCAAAGGAAGAGTTGCCATCATTGGTATGAAACTTAGCTCTAAATATCCTTTTAAATTATTAAATTCCTTCATAGATAATTATTATCTAAAATGGGGCATTAATGTCCATCGCCCAATTATTAAATACATTAAAACTAAATCATTCAAAATTGAATATTATAAGGATTGTCATTTTGGATTTGAATATATTCTTGGATTAAAAAAGATCTGACTTCATACCAAATATTACTTCTTAGGCGTATTTGATTTTTATCAAAATGGGACGTTTTTGTTTTATATTATTGGTTTATCTCTACAATACCCCATAACTAATAAAATGAAGATTATAGCACATCCAAGAAGTTCAAAAGCACCAATAGGTAGAAATAAAATAGTAAGGATCATGGTAATGAGTAAACTACCCATTCCAATCCAAAATCCCCATAATAAATTTTTCATAAGCCCAATTGCAGAAACCGTTCTCATTATAGTAAAAGCCCAGAAAAGGGGTGCGAGAGATAAAGGTTGGGTCTCTAAAAGTTGTTGTATTATAGGGATACCCCATTCTAAGTAAAGATTGGGAATGATATTAAATGCAATTAGGATAATAGCTATGCTATCTGATATTTCTAGTAAGGAGTAGAGTAGCATTGAAATTGATGCTATATAAAGATACTTATTTTCTTTAATTTTATAGGTGTTTTTGGATTGTTCCATAGATATCTTCAAATTATTTTAATTATTATCTATTTTAATTTTGATGTCTTTATTAATTTCGGAAATAATGCTCCTGTTCTTTTCTGGTATTCCTTATATTTTTCACCGAATCGTTTAACAAGATCTATTTCTTCATAGTGAATCATAATGGGAGTATAAATTATGATAAATAATGAGGAAAGAATTACCAAGAACCATGAATTAAACATAAAACTCATAGCAGTAAACATAGGAAACTCTCCAAGAGTTTGAGGATGTCTAATATAGTTATAAATTCCACTATACATTTTTGTTTCTTTAGAAGGAGTTAGAGTTTCAGCTCCAGCATCCTTCATCCCCCTGATCAGAAGATATGACCCTGGTATCAATATACAGATTCCTATGATTATCCCAATCCAGATATTTGAACTGATGATCCACTCATTTACAACAGGAAGAGGAAACCAAATCCAAATGATTAAATTTGCTATAGCAATAAATTCAGCTAATCCTCCAATTGAGCGGAATTTTTTACAATCTTTCCAAGCTTTGTCACCATATTTTTCTGAACGCTTCATAGGTTGGATACTGAGGGTGTAAAAATAGCCCATAACAAAAAATGTGCTTAGTAATAAAATAAAATTTATAATCGAGATTAGTATAAGAGTATTACACCTCTATCAACAATGAATATTATTAAACTGTAGAAATTAATGAATATATTTAACCTTATTGTAGTCTCTTGATAGACTTGAAATTAACATAATATTGACTATCTATGCCATTCCAATAAAAAATTTAAAGAATAATCCCCAATTTTTAGGGTGTACAAAAAAAGCAGGAGTTTTTTTTCTATATTCTGTGTAAGAATCTCCAAATCGATTGATTAATTCTTTTTCTTCTACAAAATGAACATGAATATACATTCCAATGTATAAAATCAGAAAAAATATAATTGAATATAGAGTCAATTGGATAATCATTCCTCCAAAACAAAGAAATAATATTCCACTATATGTTGGGTGCCGCAATATTGAATATATCTTATGATCGTGCAATTCACTTTCTTCAGGAAAATAAAGATAAACGACAGTCATGTAGTCAATACCAAAAGTTTCTATCGCTCTAAATATCATTACCACTCCCAAAACACATAAAAATCCTCCTAAAAAAAGGCGTATATATTCAAGAGTTGGAGCGATTGGAGTAATATATGATGTTAATGGAGTTATGAATACCCAGAAAGGGGATTGTGACCAGAAACTAAGATTCCATAAATAAAAAGGAATAAAATTATGTAGCAAAATACTAAAAATGACGACGACACCTCCGAATCCCGCAAGAAATACTCTTTGATAGGATAATTGACCATATTTCGCTTTTAAACGATCCCGATGGTACCACATTTGATATACTAAAAAAATCGCTAATGAAGCCATCAACATTACGCCTAAGATTGGAAAGGAGATACTTAAATATCCCAACATACCCTCAAAAGGAATTACTGTTGGTAAAAGATCAAAATAGAGTTGGATAGTTAAACTAATGGTAAAAACGGAGATTATATATAACGGAAGCATAATTATCTTTTTACCTGAGAACTTTGGAATCTTTTCTCGAAACTTTTTTGCCCCTTTAATATTCATCTTGTTTAACCCATTTATTTTTTATTCAGTTCAATTTTTAAAATTGGTAGAAATTAGCTTGTAATTTTAAATTTATTTAAAATATGTATGATTAGTTTTTTAATAATCATTTTCCGGGCAACTTGTAGTTAATTATAGTACATCTGGCACGGTATTAAAAATTGTGTTTTATTCTAGGCATTTTGGTAATGTCTGTTTCAATAACCATTTTTCATCCCCTCACATTTATTTTAAATTATGTATTAATGATTGGTGCAATTATACATTATAATCAACAAAAATAGAAATAGTGAATAAAACGAGTCCAGACATAATTAGTTTAGGTGAATTATTGGTCGAAATAATGCGCACGGAAATTGATGTACCACACGGAAGAATTGGTTCTTATTACAAAGGTCCATTTCCTAGTGGAGCTCCAGCAATTTTCATAGATTCTGTAGCTCGGATGTCAGTACCATTTAAATTTTCAACAGGGTTTATAGGTGCAGTTGGAAATGATGAGTTTGGTGAAACTATAATTGAGAAAATAAAAAATGACAATGTTGATGTATCCAAAATAAAAGTGAATGAAAACAGACCCACGGGAATTGCGTTTAATCAATATAATTCTGATGGTTCTCGAAAATTTATTTTTTCTGCAGGTGCTGCGGGACAAATATCTCCTGAGGATCTTGAAAAAGATTATTTTTCGAATATTAAAGCTCTTCACATTATGGGAAGTTCCCTTTCAATAAGTGAGAGTTCCCGAAAATCGTGTTATAAAGCAGTAGAAATTGCAAACTCAATAAATCCGCAAGTAGTTATCTCATTTGATCCAAATTTAAGACCAGAAATGCTAGATATAAAGACGATAATAGAAATATCTAAACCAGTATTAGACAGGACTACTATATTATTCCCAAGTGGAGAAGAAGCAGAAATGTTAGCTGGAATCAAGGGAGAAGTAAATGCATGTAAGGAATTAATAAAGAAAGGTTTAAAACTAGTCGTTTTGAAACAAGGAAAAGAAGGGTGTACTATATTTTCTTCTGGATTAGCAGACGATATAAGGGTTCCAGGATTTAAAGTTGAGGAAACAGACCCTACTGGAGCGGGTGATTCTTTTGATGGAGCTTTTATTGTTGGTTATTTAGCAGGATGGGATTTAAAAAGAGTTGGAATGTTTGCAAATGCCGCTGGAGCTCTGAAAGTTCAGTTTTTTGGTCCGATGCCAAATACTTCTTATAATGAAGTAATAAATTTAACAAAAAAAAAGAAGTAGTTTTCCTTAACTAACTTTACTTTAAATGTAGAGAATATACTTGAGCACCAACTATTTGATCGTCCTTAATTGTATAGTATCTAAATCCTGGGGGTTTAAATTTGAATTTAGCAGATAGAGGACCAACCGCTTGCGTTTGAAATACAAAGGGCTTATTAGCGTCAAACCATGCTTTTAAATCGAGTGGATTTTTGATTTCTTTAAATTTATCCCGATATCGTGAGGTGTAAATTTCACACGGTACTTCAATGTAAATTGGGAAAAACCAAAAACCAAAATTAATCCTCTCTGTATCTTTAGCTTCTCTTAATCGGTACTCTTTTAAAGTATGAGTATGCCCACACATAACAATATCTACTTTTCTCCTAACAACCTTATCTGATCCAGTAAAGATTTTCAAAACGGTAGACCAGTTATACATAATTGTTTGATATTTGAGATTAAGTATCTTATCCAATCTTCCAGTATCATTATATTTTCTTAAATTGCTTTCGTAAAAATCTTCCCATTTTAAAGGTCGATTTTTAATATTTAAAACTTTTTTATATTTTCTCCTTTTGTATCCACTAAGGTTTGGGGAAACTGGAGGTGTATGCATAACTACTATCACCTTTTCATTATGGGCTAATTGAATAAAAGCACGTAATAAATCTACTTGGTATTCTTTAATTCCTTTTGTGCTTGGCCCACCTTTTAATAAATCATGCATATCTGCAATTGAATCTTGACCTGTATCAAGGAATATAAAGTTATAATGATCTCCTATTTTAAGATTAAAGTTGAGATTCGGATTGATATATCTAAAATAATCCTTTAAATATTTGTCTCTCGACCTAAGAGCAGTGAAATAGTTGAAGAATTTAGTATCATAATATCCCTTTACATCTGAATGAGTCATCCCGAAAATTTTATGAATTTGACCAAAACGCATCCCATAGTGTTCCCTTCGATAATCGTGGTTCCCCACTGTTGTAAAAATTGGAACCATAATTTCTTGGGAATTAACAAATTCTTCATCAGAACCCAAAAATGGTGGCTTTTCCAATCCTTTATTCCTTCCAAGCAAAATATCTAAAAAAACAAGAAAATTATTCTTATATTGATAATTACCTCTAGCGATATTCAGGTAATCTATTAAATCTCCAGTCATTAACATGAAATCTAAGTCCTTCTGCGAGGACTTTGTGTTTGCAAAATCGATTAACATTCTCAAATTGGAATTGAAGTTAAATTTTGCTCTTCTTAAATCGTCGTATCGATCTTCTTGAAATTCCTCTTTAAACTCGAAATTTCTCGTAAGAACTAGTGTATCTATTCTCTTCTTTTTTTTTTCATCGGTTCCACATCGCTCTATCTTAGATCTTGCATTATTTTTTAAATAATTTAATATAAAGTCATTTCTTCGAGCAATATGAAAGTCAGTCGCGTGAATGAAACTGAAATCATTCCAATCTTTATCAAAAATAGCGATGCTATGGTAGTTAACTTTATTCTCGGTTAAATTAGGGATATCATGTACAATATCAAATAAGAGAAAATCTCTATTTACCTCTTTTAGCAATTTCTCAATCGCTAAAATATCACGAATTTCAAACTTAATTCTATAGAGTTCTTCTCTTTTTCCAAATACATCGTCAAATTGAAATACACAATTATTAATATCCCATACAATACAATTCTCTTCTTCTAAAATGGGTTGATCTCGGAAATCTAATTTTTCTATTTTTTCGATTTGAACTAGATGTAAGTCGATTAAGTCTCCTCTTCTCTTTTCAAAATCACCCCTCTCTTTCAAAATTGGCTGAATAAATAAATTTAGGTGAAAATGCTCAAGAATATTCTTAGTTGAATGAATTTTAGATGCAATAATGAGGGCTTCGAATGATAAATTTTTAATTGGAAACTGAGCTTCTTGTTTATAATCTCTCAAATTTAATAATACAGGTTTTCCAATATTCGGAGATATAATTATAGGATAAATTCCTAGTTCTAGATCAATCAATGCACAAAACTTCGATGAAATTAACTTAATAATTATTAATTGATTTCTTTTATTAAAATAATTTAGTTAGAATAATTTTTATATAACAATTTCTTGAAGCATGTGTTCTTATAATGGAAAAATTATACCAACCAGATTTTAGTTCTATATTTGGGGCAAAATATGCAAGTGCGTTTACCTATGGTCAAATTGACTCTTTAATATGGCCAATTTTTAACGAGATCGAGGGATCAAAGGCTTTAACAAATCTTTTAGAACTAAAAAATCACGACGGAAGAAGTTACTTCTATAATAGAAAAATATGTATTGAAGATGAGAAAGTAGAGTTGTTTTCTTCAAATATTAATTACGGATTTATTCAAGCAATGGATTTAAATAAAGCATATGGAATTACCAATAGGGATGTCTTATCTGTTGTAAGAAGTGACCCTAAGATATTTAAAGGAATTTTATCCTTTAATCTTGAGAATAGTGCCCGTGCGGATTTAGAATCACTAGCAAATCAAATTCCTGTTGTTGGAGTAGTTCTTTATCCCTCTTTTTGTAAAATTGATATAACTGATGTTAATAACGAGAATTTACGCGAATTACTTAATTATTGTAAAAAAAAGGAATACTTCGTGAAGATTGACATAGGAAATATGAATCTACCAGAAAATTACGCTGAATATACGACTTATGATAAAGTTAAGGCTTTTTTATCGAAAAATCCAGATATTATCATCATTTTAAGTGGATTGGATTTTTCGGGAGATTTTAATCTATATTACCAACTTTTAAAATTGTACAATAACTTATGGATTGAGGTGGATCCACGAACTATTGGAGGAATGACGCCAACTGATTATTTTAAGGAACTCTTCTCATTGAAAGGATTTATTCAAAATACTTGGCATAGGATAATAATAGGAAGTGCAACACCCACTTTGGAGATGTCCCAGATGAAAAGAGGGTTCTTGGAAGCAACAGAAATATTAAATTTTCCTCAAAGAAATTTGTTGAGAAGTTGGGCTTTCAGAAATGCTAATAGGTTAAGCCCTTCTATATTTGAGCCTACAATAGAATCGAATTTGTTTAGAGCAGTTAAAGAAATAAAAAAAATTAAACAAATTAAAAACGATAACGAGGTAATTATTTCTTATAATGTAAAGATGAGAAGTTTTGCTATTACTCAATTATTATTTTTTACAGATCTAACAAATGATCTCTTTAAATCTTGTATAGAAGAAAATCCTCATTTTAAAGATGGGGAAATTTTTATTAGATCCTACCATACAACAGTTAGCTTAATTATTAACGAACATGAATTTGGTAATTTCCTCGATATGCATTACAAGTTTGCAGAAATATCCTCAAGGGATAGCTCTCAATTCCTACATACCGTAAGAGCTCTTGAGAATCGCCCTGATTTCAACTACTTTGACCACGATTTGGCAAACACTTATGGCAATCGACAATTAATTTTACCCGTTCTTGATGGTAAAATTAAAATTGGGAGTCGTGAGAATTTTTATGTATTAGTAACTTTTGGTCCTAGAACATTTAACATTCACATTAAAGTTAAACTAACAATGGATAAATACTCCCATTAATTTTATTCAATCCAATGCAATAATGGAATTGCCAAGCATTATAGAATAAAAATCCCCTGAGCTTTCTAAAGTCGCAATTACCATATTGATTAATAGATATTACTCTAATTGGGCTACAATTTGTTAAATTCTACTATTAAATGGTAGTATCAATTTTTAATCTTTCTATAGATTCCCTTATATAAACTTATTGCTTGAAATAGAGACGAAATACCTCTAAGAGAAAATAAACTCAAAAGTTTAAATATTTATAATGAGTATATTTTATAAAGAATTAAGTAAGTTGTAGAAAATGAATATTTATTTACAACATTTTGTTGAACAAAAGAAACCCAATTTTTTGTATTGTAATAAATATTAAATTATAGATTCCCAATTCTTCTTTTATTAAATGATATTCTAAAAAATCTTAAAATAAAACTATAATATGACTGACGAGATCGAAAACGAAACGGAAAAAGCAGAAGATAAGTCTGAAAAGGAAATTGAAAAAGTAGACAAAGAATTTCTATCAAAAGCTAAAAATTCCAGAGATCTCATTGATAAGAAACTTAGAACCTTTGAAGATAGCATTGAAGACATTTCTGATACTATAAAAAATGGTGATGTCGAACCGGAGAAAAAGGAGAAGAAACATGAGAAATTAAGCGAAGAAATTCGAGAGTCACAAGTAAAGTTAGAGTCGATTCAAGCTAAAATTGATGATAAGGAGGATTACTTAACTGCGATTGAGGAGACCATTAAAGCGCTTGAAGAAAAATACAATAAAAAAAATGAAGATATGAAAAATTTAGAGGAACGTTTTGAAATAATTAATGAAAGTAAGGATACTCTAGAGGAAGAGTATAAGGAACTCTTAAAGAATAACGAGCAATTAGTAAATACATTTGAGACCAGACAGGTCGACTTAATTGTCCTTACAGACAGCGTTAAAGAGAAAGTTTCTAATCAAGAAGAATTTCGCGCTAAACTTACCAAATTAAATCAAGAAATTCAAGAGAAAGAGTCTTTACTTGAGAGGTTTGGAGAAACTGCGGAAGCTCTAGAGAAAAAAATCAAGAGTCTAACGGCTGAAAATGAGACTCTTAAAGTTTCAATTGTTAAAAATAAGTTTGAATTAGATCACACAAACAGCGAAATTGAAGCTAAAGAAGAAGAGAAAAAGCTTTTATCCGAGCAAATTGAGAAAAATGAAACTCGCATTAAAATAATAGAGAAAAACATAGAGGATTATAAAGATGGTTTTCCTGAAATGGAAAAACAAAGAGAAACGTACGAAGAACTAATTTCAAAATACAAAATTCAACTCTCTGAAAAACAAGAGCTATTAATTGAGGTTGAATCAAAAATTCAACACCAAAATGAAATAATAGCATCTACTGATGAGCAGATTTTAAGTAAAGAAAACCTAATAAAAGCTAATGAGACAAGATTAGAAGATCTTAAAAAAAATATTGAAGCTTCTAGTCTAGAGTACGTTGAAAGGGAGGAAAGAATAGATTCTCTCGACGAAAAATTAAAATTTATGAAGGAAGAGCATGAAAAACTTGCAAAATCTAAGGAAGTAATAGAACAAAGTACAAATGATGCTAAACAACTTCTTCAAAAGTTAAAACTAGAGCTCGATACTCAAGAGGAGGAAATTCGAGATAAAGAAAGTAGAATTCATCGTTTAGAGTTCCTTTCATTGGTTTATAGGTTGTCAAAATTTTTTGGTGGGATTCTAATTGGTGTAGGAATTATTATAATAATTTTAGTACTTCTTGGTCTTTCAGGAATATTAAATTTCACTGATATTGAAGTATTGCTTTTTATCATACTTGTAATAGCGGGAGTCTTCTCTGTTGTTAGTGGAATCTTTCATTTGGAAAAATCATAATTGGATGTTTTATTAGTAATAAGATCTATTAATTAAAAAATAATAAATTCCAAAAAGAAAATTGAATGAAACCAAACCCAAGGAAGCTTTGCCTCAAAGAACGCTAAAATTATCCCAAGGGGTTCTATATGGTATAGGATGTGGAATTGGTGGTTCCATTTTCATATTGTTAGGATTGGGGATTGATATTGCTGGATCGGGTTTACTTTTAAGTTTCCTTTTAGGAGGGATACTGATTTTTTTTACGGGGTTAAATTATGCTGAAATCTCTACTAGTCTTCCAGTCGCAGGAGGTGTTTACAATTTTAGCAAAGAGGGTATTGGTGGATTCTTAGCTTTTATAATTGGTTTCTTTTTATGGATAGCTAATATCGCAACATGTTCATTTTCGGCACAAACATTTGCTTTTGTATTTAATGAAGTTTTTAATAAATTGAACCTTCCAATTTCGGATATAATAGTAAGTTTGATATCGATCTTGCCTATATTTTTAACAAGCATTATTATTTTTAGGAAACAAAAAATTGCTACCAAAACTTTACTATTGCTAACCTTCATATTAATTGGCTTATTTGGGTTCTTTATAATTTCTGGATTAATAATCTCACCATTCACAAATCCTAATTTTCTTCTTCCCCCAATTAAATTTGAGGGGATTATTCCAGGCTTTTTATTATTATTTATTTTGTTTACTTCGATAACTACAAATATAGCCTTATTAAATCCTGAGTTAAAAAACCCTTCAAAAACCATCCCTAAAACCAATATATATGCTATAATTATTACGGTAATTATATACATATCAATTACATTTGTTGTTTTATTAACCATTGGAGAAAATCCTGTCGATTTAAGCGGAACTCCCGTGTTATTAGCTGATGTGTTTGAAAGTGTGATTGGACCATTTGGTTTTTATATAATGGTTTTTGCTGCCATTATCTCGACGCTGATTGCTATTAATGCAGCGTTCGGTTCAGCTGTTAGTGTAATTACCGCTTTAGCAAGAGATCGATTTATACCCGAAAAAATACGAGAAATTAAAACAAAATCCGATTTACCAAGATTAGGTTTAATAATTACTGTAGTAATAGTCCTTCTATTCACGATATTCGCAGGCATCGGATTAACTGCTGAAATTACTAACTTTATCTACTTTTTCGCACTAGCTTTCGTAAATTACGCCGCTGTAAAATTAAGGCGTAAGAGAAAAGAGCTAGATCGACCGTTTAAGGCGCCCTTTTATCCATATTTACCATATTTTATTTTTGCATGCTTCCTAACTTTTGCAATTATACTGGGCATAATAATCTCTTTGGAAGCGTTGGTTTTAGGCTTAATCATCTTAGCTATTGGTTTTACTTACCAGTTGTTGGCGATAAGTGACAAACCGTCAATTAACTTAACATTAACAGGAATAAAATTTATCTTTTCAATTATAACTGGCCTTTTTATATGGGTTATTAACAATTTTTCGGTTGTTTTTCCAGAGTTAATATTTATTAATAGAATATTAATATTTGTGTTTGTGTTCGTAATTATTACTATATTTTTTGATTTATTGCCTTTAAGAGAATTGGCTTATTATTATGTTAAATTTGTAGATAAGGAAAAAGTCGCAATTAATATAGGCAGTGCTCAGATTATTGATTTGGGTAAAAAAAGATCTAAAATAATTCATTACATAAATTTATTGATAGCTCTTTTACAAATTAGTGCTGGTGGCGTGATACTAATAATCGTTTTTCTGTTATTAAATCAAAGCGTTGCTGTCCAAGACATTATTATCAATTTAGGACCTAGTATTTCCTATATTCCTAGTTTGGCGGGATCAACGCTTTTTACTTCAATCTTATTTATTTTTGGATTAACTCTTGTCATATGTGGCATGCTGTTATGGTTCCGGAATAAAGAAATAAAATTGCTTGGAATTTAATCCGCTGAGAATTATAATTTTTATATAACGGTCTGATATTGTTTTAAGAAAATGGAATTACCCAAGATAAATCTACATATTCATTCTATATACTCTGATGGAAAAAATAACATATCTCAAATAGTTACATCTGCCCTTGATAAGGGTTTAGATTATATATGTATCACGGATCACTTTACTAATTCTTGGAAAGCTGATATAATTCCTAATCTTAACAGTCTCGATAAAATTGAAATGTATTTAGAGGAAATTTCTCAATTTCAAGAATATCTTCTTGAAGAAGAAAGGCAAATGGCTCTTTTTAAGGGAATAGAAATTGACTTAAGTAGTACAGAGAAGTTCATTATCAATAATATCTTACCTAATCGATTTGATTTAATTTTATTTGAATATTTAGAAAACATTGAAGGCATATCGTTTATTAAGAAAATCATTAATTATTGGAAAAGTAAAACTAAAAACTCTAAGAATTTTCCTTTAATAGGTCTTGCGCATTTTGATCCTTCGTTTTTCGCCATTAGTGGTATGAATATTCTTATTGATTTTTTAACACAGAACCAAATCTTTTTTGAATTTAATACAAGCTATCCACAATTTTATTCTCAAAAAAATCGCTCTTTTTTTGAACTCTTGAAAGAAAGAAATATCTTAGTTTCAATTGGGTGTGATTCTCATCATATATCAACTTTAAAAAACATAGAAGAAGCTTACGATAGGATAAAATTTTACCAGTTAGAAGATAACCTCGTAAATTTTATTCAAATTCTAGACAAAAAGAGGATATAAGTAAAATTAAATTGAGTTATTATCTCCGCATTCTATGAAGGTGTTGGAGATAATACTTAAATGCCCTTTCAAAGGCAATATCAAGAAGCAATTCACTTTGCTCTTTTGGAAATGATAGCATTTCTTTTAATCGAACTTTTCCTATGTTGAATATATCTTTAAATGTAGCTAACTTTTCTGTCATTTCCATATTTTCAATTTCTGAAATCGGTTTGTTTTTTATTTTCTGCCAATCACTTAATGCATGCCATGTTATACAGCGCATTGCTAACTCGGGAATTTCTATTTGTTCGCAAACAAGGCTCGAGATCATTTTAATTAGCTTTTGGAGCTCTGGTTTAAAATTAACTTTTGCATAATCAATTTGTCTTGAGGAAATTTCTTCCTTATCAAAATTTAACATATATGTCAAGATTTATATTACCTAAATTAAGCTAGTAATACTTCAACCTAAATGAATATAAAGTTCTACAAAAAATATTCTATACCTAAAAAAGAATTAGAATTTACCTTTATAAAGAAACTGTTAATTTTAGATATTTCTGTCAAAATTATATCTAAACAGGGCAAACATGATAACAAAAACCAAATAAAATATATTTTTATTTTTAAAAATGCTTCATATTTATATGGAATTAGATGAAAAAATAGAGTTAGCATCTAAGTGGATTTATGAATCTAACAATCTTGTTATATTCACTGGTGCTGGAATTTCTACTGAAAGTGGGTTACCCGATTTTAGAGGCCCAGATGGAGTTTGGACTCGGCGCGACAAAGGGCTAAGTCCACCAAAGTCCCTACCATGGGACCAAGTTAAACCAAATAAAGGACATTACGCTATAGCAGACCTATTAAATTTGGGTAAATTGAGTTATTTGATATCTCAAAATGTAGATGGACTTCACGCTAAATCTGGAATCCCCTTTGAAAAGTTGGCAGAACTTCATGGAAATCATTATTTTATGAAATGTTTGGAGTGTGGAAAAAAATTGACATTTGAAGAGGCAGGATGGGATAAAAAAAAGTGGGGTCAAGGATATAGAACAAATCAGGTCCAGAATAATCAACCTGAATGTCCAAATTGTAGTGGAAGGCTTATTTCAAGTATTGTCAATTTTGGTGATCCATTACCAATGGACGAACTTGAAGAATCTATGAGAAAGTCTCAAAGTGCCGATGTTTTCTTTGTAATCGGCTCTTCTTTAGTTGTAACCCCTGCCGCAAATATGCCTGGAATTGCTTGGAGAAATGGTGCCAAATTAATTATTCTTAACAAGGGTGAAACTCCGTATGATAGTGAAGCTGATTTAAGGTTCTTTGATCAAATTGGAGATATTCTTCCCAAAATTGTTATGAGAGTAAAAAAAATGATGGAAACTAATTAAAATATTAGTATCATTAAAAATAGGTGAAAATTATGTCAAAAGAAATGATAAACATTAAGCTTTCTAATTTAGAGAAATATAAACAGAAGCATGTTAGTGCAGAGCAAGCAATTAAAAAATATATTGAACCGGGAGATCGGGTTTTTATCGATTCTGGATGTTCTGAACCTATAGATCTTATATCAAAACTTATTGAACTCGGTCCTCAGCTTTCTGATGTAGAGATGATTCATTTTATAAGTCTGTCCGATCTCGATTATTATAAATCTGTGGGAGGTAATGAAGATTTATTTAGGCATAATGTTTTTTTTATCAGTGAAAATCTTCGAGAATCTGTCAGAAGGGGATTCGCAGATTACACCCCAATGCTACTTTCAGACATTCCAAAATTCTTTGAAAAGGGCCAAATGCATTTAAAAACTGCTCTTATTCAAATAAGCCCTCCTGATGAATTTGGATTTTGTAGTTATGGTATTAATGTAGATATTGCAAAACCTATAGCCGAGGTAGCTGAATTTGTGATAGCTGAAATTAATCCTAAGATGCCACGTACACTCGGAGATTCTTTCATTCATATGAACGATATAGACGCCTATATTTTATCAGATCATGATATCATTGAGTTTAAGTATGAACCCCCAGATGAATCCACTAAAAAGATAGCAAAATATGTCGCATCCCTTATTGAAGATGAATCCACTATTCAAATGGGAATTGGGAACATTCCTAATGCAATATCAACCGAATTAGAAGATAAGAAAGATTTAGGAGTGCATAGTGAAGTTTTCTCGGATGGAATTGTCGATCTCGTCGAAAAAGGGGTAATTACATGTAAAAAAAAGACACTTCATAAAGGAAAAATAGTGTGTTCCTTTGTTATGGGCTCCCGGCGGCTTTATGATTTTGTAGATAACAATCCCTTTGTAGAGTTTCATCCTAGTAATTATTGCAACGATCCTTTCATTATTAGCCGAAATAAAAAGCAAGTGGCCATAAATGCGGCAATTACAATAGATTTAACGGGACAGATTAATGCAGATTCGCTTGGACCCTTGTTTTATAGTGGTATAGGTGGTCAAGTAGATTTTGTCAGAGGTGCCAATCGCTCTGAAGATGGAAAACCAATAACAGTCCTTCCTAGCACTGCAATTTTAAAGGATGGAACGGTAGTATCGAGAATTGTTCCATATCTTCAATCAGGTTCTGGAGTGGTTATTACTCGGGGAGATATTCAATATGTTGTTACCGAATGGGGGGTAGCCTATCTATTTGGTAAGAGTATCAGGGAACGAGTTTTACAAATGATAAATATCGCCCACCCGGACTTTAGAGAAGAACTTTTAGAATACGCTAAAAAGGTAAAATATGTCTATGCAGATCAAAAACTACCTATTTCCATAAATGGTCGGGTGAGCTTATATCCGGATAAATATGCAACAGCTTTTCAGATGAAAGATGGAAAAATTATCAAAATTCGTCCTATAAAACCAACAGATGAGAGAATGCTCCAAGAACTTTATTATTCTTTAAGTGATAATGATAGATATTTGAGATTTTTCTCACGGGATCGAAAATTTCCTCACAAATTTGTACAACCTTTAGCAAATATAGATTATACTACTGACATGATTTTAGTTGGTGAATATTTTGAAGAAGGAGAACAAAAAATCGTGGCATCAGCTGCATTTTTTAAAACCCACCAACCCTCAACAGTTGAATTAGGAATAGTTGTGAAGAAAGATTTTCGCAGAACTGGAATTGCTAAATTTTTATTGAATTATTTAGTTATAATTGCAAGAGAATTAAATTATAAGTTTTTTACGGGTTCTATCCTCCTTGAAAACAAGCCAATGCTTCATTTTCTTAATAACAGTGGATACCCATTTAAATCAAAAAGTGTGGAATATGGAGAAGTTCTATTTACTCTTGATATTTCAAAATGATCTATAATTCAGATAATAATTATGATAGACTCGGTTAAAATTGATACTGAAAAAATAAAACACTTCATATTTAGCACAGGCAGATTACCTGAAAGAAGTTTTTAAAAGAAAACTTAAATATAGAGATGACATAATTAAGCATTAGAAAAAAATCACCCAAGAATCAAATTGATAAAAAAATAATAAAAATAAGAGAAAACAAAAAATGAAAGATATAGCTGTTATTTTGGAAAATCGTCCCGGTGCACTAGCTGATATGGGGGAAATTCTAGGCAAAAACGGTATAAATATGGAAGGTTTATGTGGAATTCCGTTAAAAGATAAGGCAATTATACATATATTAGTTGAAGAAGAAACTGTTGCACGCTCTATACTTGAAGAAGCAGGATTTGAGATTAGTGGTGTTCGTGAAGTTATCGTTCAAGACATTGGTCATATAGCGGGAAAGCCAGGGACAGGAGGGAAAATGGCTCGCAAGATAGGTAATTTAGGTGTGAATATTGACTTGATCTATTTTGCTGAGAATAATAAAATAGTTATCGGAGTTGACAACATCGAAAGAGCTAACACAGCACTTGCAAAACAATAAAGAAGTTAGATGAGATTATGTCTAAATCTTTTGTTTAAATATGACAAATAATTAGATATCTATTTTATAATTCCATAGATATGTTTATCTCTGTCGTGTTCTTTAAGAAGTTTCCGGCCTTCCTTATTTGAGAGAGAAAGCGTTATATTGCTTGATCGACTCAATGATCCTGTAAAAACTTCCTGATCATCTGCAAACACAATAATATTACTACTAGCGTATACTGGATCTGCATTTATTATTATCTTTTGCTTACTAACTTTGATATCTAGCTCAATTTTTATATCTTTTTTTTTTTTACTCAAAAACTCTTTTTTAAAGTGCTCCTCACGCATAAAAGAGTCCTTAGGTTCTATAGGGTTAATTGGATTAATGACTATATCTTGACCAAAAGAATAAATCTCATATGAAAGACGAGTCGTTCTAAAATCTCTAACTTCAACAACGGGTCGTGCCAAATCTTTGTCTCTAAATCCATGAGGCACTTTAACTGTCATTTTTATAATCAAAACAGTAGAGATATCCCCTCCTTCAATAAATACGATTGTATCAATAATTGATGGAAGCATACCAAGCTCTATGCGACCAATAAAACGCTGTATTGCGTCAATAGCCGATGAAGAATGAACTACTCCGACCATACCAACTCCAGATAAACGAAAATCAGCGTAGATCTGAAAATCTTTTGTAGTGCGTACTTCGTCAAAAATTGTGAAATCTGGTCGAACGAGGAGTAAAATATCAGCTGAATTTTCAAGACTTCCCTCCAATTTGGTATATTGCGTAATTTCGGGTTTAACTTGTAAATCTCGGACGCTTTCTAGTGTTTTCACAACTTTTCCTTGTTCTAAATAATAATTTGCTAAAGCTGCTGAGAAAGTACTCTTACCTGCACCAGGAGCGCCAGCTACTAAAATACCTTCTGCTTTTTGTAATCTATTATTTAATTTTGCATCAATCGAATAGTCCTTCAATGAAAGCGTAACAAGTGGATGTACAGCAGTTATTTCAACATCATTTGAAAAAGGAGGTCTAGTTATTACTATTCTAAATTCTCTCAACTGGGCAACTAAAGCACCATTTTTCTCAATTTCAACAAACGAGTGATCGTCTTCCCTAACCATCTCTATTATTTCGATTGCTATTTCTTCAACATCTTTGGCAGATAATGGATTATCGCCAATTTTCTCTAAATACCAGCTTCCTGGGCTACCTTTTTTGGCATAAGGAGGTAATCCTTGCTTTAAATGCACACTCATTGTGGTTTCATCAAAATATTTTAACAATTTAAGAGAAGAAAGGTCAAATTCTTTTGGAAAGGCTTTTTCCTTTACATACATTATTTGTATTCCTTCAAAAATTCCTACATCTCCTTGAATTCTATCAGCTGTAATTAAAGTTGCGCCATATTCTAAAGCAGATTTTCTAATAAGCGCATCAAGTTCTCCTCCAGGACTCATTTTAATTTCTTCTCTTGTAGGTCTTTTGCCCACAATATTAAGCGTAATTTTCTCTTCTTGATGCAATTTTCGTAATTCTTTTAATACATTTAAACCATATGCCCCTATTTCTTTTTGAACATTTGTGCGAAATTCCACTTCCGCTATGACGACTTCTGAAATGAAAACTTCTGGTTTTTCCCCCAATTCTCCATCTGTAATTAAATTTAAGACGAGACCATTAAATATAACAGAAGTATCACACGCGTATTTGTTTGACATTTCAGTCTTCGTTTTTCTCTACTTTATTAATAATTTCAAATTTATTCACGCTATAATATATTGGCTTACTTAGCCTATCGACGGTAGCTACAATAAGATCCTTTCGAGAGCTCATAGCCACGCGAGACATTTTATCCAATTCCCTTAAATCTATAGGATAACCCTCAAATACGGGATATATCAAGAATTTAGCGGAATCTTTTTCAAAATCAGCCCCACGTTTATACACCAAAAAATCTATCCCTTCTCCATATCCATTTCTTACGATATATCCTCTTTTTCGCAAATCCATATAAATAATGTACTTTCGCCATAAATTATCATCATATTCCGTGAAATATGTTAGTAAACCCTCAAAATCGTATAGATCATTATTCTTATCATTATTTTTGTACAATAAAATCCGATTTCGTTCACATAATAACAGAACTTCTAAAGGCCCTAAAACTAAAATTTCTCCACCCTCGCTATTCTTTTCAAGCGTGCCAATATATGAATTTCTATAAAACTCTTCAATACAATCTTTGTCAGTAATAATAACTTTTCCTTGGTTAATTACTCCCTCGAACTGTACTTTTTCGACCTTTTCATTTGGAGTTTCATTCATATTCTATTATAACCTAGCAGTTAATAATTAATGAATTTAACGCATTAAATGAAATAAACTTCAATTATTGATGTAAGATTTATTGAATAAATCATTCAGTAGAATTTATTAGAAATTCTACTAAATTTCCAAGTTTCTTAACATTAGAATAGATTTTGGGAGCATTTTCTTCCAAGTATGGTTTAAAAACTTCCCAATTTTCTCGTTTTACGAGAGGAGTCCTAGATAATAGATTTCTTACTTCGTTAAAATCGTTAGTGAAAATTAGTGCGTTATCAGTTTTATTTGCTTTATCGCTTAGAAGAAATAAGTAATAGTCGTTAAGCTCCTGAGGGTTCATGACATTTGGAGGTTTTTTTCCATCTCCTGCCTTACTTCCTCTCAGCATACGTGTATCTACTTGAGTAGGTAGAACCATGTTAAAATTAATATTTTCTTTTTTATATTCTAATGCTAATGCATTTTGTAAGCCTACTACGGCATATTTACTTGCGGTGTAGGCAGCAAGCTTTGGCATAGGATTCGTAAACGCTGCACTTCCAGTGATAATGAATCTTGATTTATTATTCTTATCATCTTTCTTAAGATAAGGATAAGCTGCTTTAAAAGCAAAAAATACACCTGATACATTAATAGTCAGTATCTCAGAAAATTTATTACTATCAAATTCATGGCTATCCCACATCCTCGAATATCCTGCGTTAGCAATTACTCCATTAAATTCTCCTAAATCCTTATGAAATACCTTAAATGCGTCTTCAATTTCTTCATATTTAGTCACATCTGAGGTTTTAACTGATACCTTTACTCCAGTTCCTAAATTAATAATCTCATCTTTAACTTCATTTAATTCATCAATAGTTCTTGCAGTAAGACCAAGGTTTGCACCTTCTTTTGCACAAGCGATAGCTACAGATTTTCCTATACCTCTTCCCGATCCTGTGATTACTATGGTTTTCCCTTTTAATAACATAATAAAAAAATAGAAGAGTAAAAAAAAAAATTAACTAAAATTTATTCTTATATTTTTTTTTATAGAAATGCAAAAATTAATGTTCAGTTATACAATTTATCACCTAGCCATGGAAAATTTATATGAAAAACTCTTGAAAAGACTTAAAGGCGTTAAAAACATAGTTTTTATGGGGATTGGAGAGGAGAAATTAAGCGATGACGGCGTTGGACCCTATATTATCAGTGAACTTTTAGATTATTCAAGCAAAAAAATTCTATTCATAAACGCTGGAACAGATCCCATGGCTCGAATTGATGATGTCGTAACTTTTAAACCAACTTATCTAATCCTTATAGACACCTGTACTGTAAATAAGCCCCCTGGAATGGTTACGATATTGGAACGTGAAAGCATTAAGGAATATGTGCCAATATCTACACATACTATTCCTGTACACGTAGTAATTGATTTAATTGTTGAAAAATTACCAGAATTAAATATCTTTATGATTGGATTTGTTCCGGAAAGTCTTGAGGGTTTTAAAGAGTTAAAACTATACAAACAAGATGATTTGACTCTCGAGGAGCGATCAAATAACATTGATCTACCTTTTTTTGAAATAAATCTAACTAAAACATTAAAAACTGAAGCAGATAAACTAATAGAAATAATTAAGAAATTAATTGACTCCATTTAAGGTTTGAGTATCATTCTAAGATTCTTTAGTGTAATGGTTTACGATAATATTTATTGTATTTGAAAAAATTTGTTTTTCCTCGTCATTTAGTTCTTTTTTTAATCTTTCAAGAAACTTTATAACCTTGTCAGCTTCTCTTATGTTTCTCACATGATCAGAACCCTCTTTATTTAACGAGCCACCCCATGCCATTATCATACCTTCTAAATCTATATTTTTTATTTATTTGGATCTTCAGTTACCTTCAAGAATGGGCGGAGAAATTCTTGCTTCATGTTGATTTTATTCCTAACCTTATCTATTCTCATTAATGGAATCAATTTTTCGTTCAATTTTTTTGCGCGTTCGTCATTTTGCGGGAAAGTGTCATAAAATCCATGTTTTTCGTAGTATTCGTGATCGGCTAGAAATACAAATCGATTTCTTCCATAGATATCATCTCGAAATATTTTTTTACCTCCTTCTCCTAAAAAAGTTATTGGTTTTATGTAATCTGCTTTGGAAAATGTAACTAATCTCCTAGCAAAATCGAGCAGTAAGGCATCTATGTCTTCTGATGTTCCAAATTCATCAGTAATAATGTCTACAAAATTTGAGTCTTGAATTTCTACATGAGCTTGAAACATTTGAGCAAGATTTGGAATTTGATTAAAAGGGCCAGAAATAATGTAACCCATCTGTTTTCCTATTAGAGTTGGTGTATGAGTCATATAGAAAGCCCGATCTTGAACCATCTTCCATCTTGATGAAAGATATCTATCTTTAATTACGCCAGCAAAAACAAGAATATCCGAAGTCATAACTACATTTTCCCAGAATTCGATAAAACCATCCTTTCCCAAATAGGAACATTTATGATCGTAACCACATTGTAGACATGAGATACATCCCCCTTTAATATCGATATCATATAAATTTATGATTTCAATCTCGCTTGAAAAAGAGTCTTTAAACCTTTTAATCATTTTTCCTAAATTGGAGTTTTCGTTAGTCTCATCACTAAGAATAAGAATTTTTTTACCATGCGTATCGATTTTCTTTGAATCATCTAATATTTTGCCAGGAGTATATTTAAAGTCTCTCATATTTAAAGGAGCGTAGTGTTTTGAAGTAGGATATTTATTTTCAACATGTTTTATAAATTCCTCAACGAATAAAAGCCATCCTGCTCGTCGTTTGGGGTAAAGAAGATCCCAACTGTCTGCAGAATAATAACCCACATACTTCATTTTAAGGTCATCACAGATACTATTCATATAATTCTGGGCAGTATGATCGTAGAAATGAATAGAGGTTGATAAGACAAAAGTATATTTATTTTCGAATGCGGTTTCAGAATTTCTTTCGAAAATTAATTCAATAAACCGCTTATATTGGGAGCAAACTAGCATTACATATAAGGGAAAACCCCATATTACACCGTCTGATTCTTTTACCTGAAGGATAATGTCTTCGAATCTCTTTTCGTCATTTTCAATCTTTTTAATTGTTTGTGCGATGTTTATTATATTATATTCATGTTCCGGATGTTTTTTCTTAATGTATAAAATGTATTGCATGGTTACAGATTCTCTCCCCTTTGGCGAACCGTTGAGTATTATGAACTTCATAGTTTTTTAATCGTTCTCAAGTATTTTTATTTTTAATCTCCATATGTTTGGAAATTAAAATTCTGTTTTAAAAATTATCATTAAGTATTTTAAAAATCAATTTAAATTTTGGTTGCTTGTAGATTTTTAAAACGATTCCCATTTATAGTTTAAAATTTAAAATTTCACTATTCTTAAATTTTAACTCGAAGGTCATTTTTTAAATTGAATTAAAATTTGAATGTACCGTTAATATCGATGGAAAATTTCAGAATTTACTTTATCTTCCGATAAAGAAATAATCTATTTGAATGAAAAAAAGTTATTTTTTATTAAGAAATATTTTTTTGACTATCTTAGGTAAGATAAACCCAATATAGAATTCTATTGCGCTTGAAATTAAGATAATCCTCGCTATCGTAAGAGTGACTATATTTAAAGGTAGAGCGGCATCCATTACTGCACCAATGGCCCATGAAACAAATGCAACTGTCAGAAATTTACCTTTAAGAGTTATTTCTGAATCTTCTGATTTCATGGATTCACGACCAAAAAATAATCCCGTAACTAAAACAGTTAAAACAATAAATATGGCCCAAAGTAACACTACTCCTCTATAAGTCACATCTAAATCTCCAGAAAGGCTTCCAATAACAGTTGGATCAATAGTAAGGAAATAAACGAAATATATCTCAAACATTAACCCAACTATTATATATATTATCATCAATAGTTTTTTTCTATTCTGGAATTTAAATTCCGTAAAGGAATATATCCAGATTACTAAAATTAAAGGAGATGCGATATTTCCGATTGCAAAATAGGTAACTGAATCAATTCCAGTAGTCGTGATAAGATATTTCAAAAATGATACCGTGCTAGGAAGCCAGGGTGTTGTTAAACCAATCCAAGTTATTCCGATCAATAAATAGGTCACATTTCGGAACTGGCGATATTTTGATGCAATAGTAATTCCTACTATCATTGATATAAGCACAAAAATGAGGCTAAAACTACCATTTAAAATTTCTAAAGGTTCAAGACTCATTCTACATCATAATTTGTTATAATTATTCATTAAAAGTTAGAATTACTAACATAATAAAATTAAGAGTATAAAAGCTTCATTAAAATGTTTTCTAGACAAATGAATTGTTTATGAACTTATAATATAACTCTTATCGCTATAGATTTTAATTTTTGTTTTATTATACTTTAATGTCTAATTTATTAGGTTCCATGAGGAAACTAAGATAATTAACGCTAGGATTGCAATACAACATAATCCAATCCAAGATAATAAAGCATTTTTTACATAGTTAATTTTGAACTTGACCGCTTCATGGGGACATAATTCTACGCAACAGAAACAAGTAATACACTTATTCTTATCCCATTTTGGAATATTTCCTTTTTTTATCTCATCAGGCGGTGTAATCGCATTAACTGGGCAATTAGTCCAGCAAGTAGAACACAACTTGCATTTCTCTTTATTGAACTTTACTGAGGCTTTAAATATTGTTTTTCCAATATAATTTGCCAACCATTTTGGTAAAGGCATTGATATTGGTCGAAGTTTTGGGCGTTTAAATTGTCGAAAAACAGATTCAATAGGCTCTCCGAGAAATTCTACGCTTTCTAAGTCAGTAGTTCCCAATTTCTTTTTTTCAGCTTTTTCTAAATACAATATTTCTTCTGGTTCAAATCCAATTATTTTACACACTGCAGTATCAAGAGCAACGCCATCATATCCGGCTAAAATTATATCTAATTTAATCACATCGCCGCTAGAGGGACCTTGGCCTTCTTGACAGTAGTACCCATCTATAACCGTTAATTGCGGTTTAGATATTGAATATATATCTACTAATGCCGAACAAAATCGCTCCAAGATTGCTGCTTGAGCATGGGTTTTAGCTTTATTTGCCAGAAGCACGGTCCCAAACATATTTTTAATACAGCATGTTAAGGTGCATTGCGAGTGGGTTTTAATTTTAGGAATGTTAATGATCAAATCTGCTTCTTTAATCAAAAGAGAACTCGATATCTCTTTCAATTCGAAAGGATCTTTGACTTCATAAATTACACGCTCAGTTTTTTCAAAAGGTATACAGATTGCTCCTTCTTCTTCGCAAATATCCTGGATACCACTTTCTTTCATGGCTGTTTCTGTAATCCCGGGTTTTTGACCCCCAGCAGAATCACTTACGTAAATTTTTGATGGATTGAATTTTTTTACCCATTGAATCACAGCCCGAACAACTTCTGGATGAGTATTAACTGCTCTCTCAGCTGGTTTACCCATTAAGATATTCGGTTTTAATAGCACTACCATATTATCTTTTTGCATTAGTTGTTGAGCATTAATAAGTTCAAGTGCTGAAAAAACAGATGATTTTACATCCTCATTTTTAATTTTCTGAATAGCTACTTTGGTTATATAACCCATAATTAGTATTCATTTGTAGAAAGTTAAAAGATTTAGCAAAATAAAATAGAAAGAGAAAAAAATATTTAAAACTTATATTTTATCCGCCAGCCTGCGTAGCCATTACGGTAATTACATCCTTTTTTGGATGAATTCCTATTTTAGCGAACTTTAACTGGTCAGGAAGTACTTTTCCTTTAAAGATAAATTGAATAGCAAGAATAGGATTAAGTTTATATTCCCGTTGAACCGTTTTTTTAATTTCTGCTATAGATTGGTTTGGATCTACTTCAATTAATTTAATAGCCTGATCTGGTGGAACACCAGTTAATCTAAAGCGATATTGGGTCGTGAGTTTTTCACATCCTTTTTAGTTGTATTTTTTTTTACATTATTTAAATTATTACTATAATAATGTGAAAATTTTTAATTAAAAACAAAGGTATTTTTGATTAAATTGAAGTTTAGTTGGTTAAGAATGTATTTTTAGATAAAACAAGGTCCAGATTCATAATTCCTTAAAGTCAATCTACCTAAAACTAAAGTATAAGTATAACCAAAAGTATAAATTTCTAAATATCTTTTTAATATTTATGTCTAAATTCGTGGTAACTGCTAAAGTAAAGGAAAAAGTTTTATCAGAAATAAAAAAAATTGATCAAAACGATTTGCGGATTCTTTATTTATTACGGAATTTAGGACCATTGCGATTTACGAATATTATAGAATATTCTGGTTTGAGTAGATCTACAGTATCTAAATATATAAAGTTCCATATCTCTAAAAATAATGTTGAAAAAAAAATTTATAGAAATCCTTCAAAGAACATCCAAGAACAGCGCTATTTTATAACAGATTTAGGTACTGAAAAGCTTGGTGAGGATTATATTAGTAATGATGAATCAATTAATTTTAGTGAAATTAATGATCTTATTTTGAACCTTTCTGAATTAAAAAACTTTTACAAAGAAATTAGCGTTGCAGAATCTATAATAACAGATATCACTCGAAATATTATTAATATGGGTGAAAATTATTTTTTTATAGAACAAAATCGTGATTTATATCTTACGCTCTTTTACATCTACAACAATTCCGTTCTAACAAGAGATTTCAAATTTGAGATTATAGAATTCTGTAAACACTATAATGTAAAGAAATTAAGAATAGATTTTTATGTAGATCGCCTTTTATCCAGCGATTTAGGATTATATATGTTTAGTCGGGGTGAAGATAAATTCTTTTTTCACAGAGAAGATGTACTAGGCGTTACGACCATACGATTAATTAAAGATAATTTGATAAACGAGATTGTTGAGTTGAGCATAGCTGAAGAAAAAATGATCTCTGACTTAGATTTAGATAAATTATCTGAAGATATAACTGAGAAATTATTAGAAATGGAATTAATATGGGATATAAACGAATCTCAAGGGATCAGCGGAATAAAAGAGCCATTTGAAATGTTGGTTGAGAAAATGATAATTAAATATGCTCTAGAGATGGGTATTCCAAGAACATCACTGATGGATATTGCGTTACAGTCTAAAAAACTGTTAAAAGCAGTAGGTGGAAAGAACTCTTTATATAATATTATAAACGATTCTGAGCGATATGAAGATTTAAATCTAATTTCAATCTCAGAATCTGAGGAGACCGAATTATTTCAAAGTCTAAAGTTACTACGCGGTTTTTGCCCAAAATGTGGTAAAACAGTGTTAAAAAATGATCTATCAAATATATGTGTTAGATGCGGATTAAACTTCGAAAACTATGAATTAATAAAGGATATTGAGGCAGCAAGTGATTTAAGTGTTGCATATAAAATTACATCTATTGAAGGAGAAAAAGAAATTGAATGTCCTAATCCAAATTGCAATTATTATGTAAAACCAAGTTGGGTTGAGTGCCCTGAGTGCCTTACTCCTTTGAGAAAAAAAATGTAATAGCAATAGTTAACTCAATAATAATCTAATTTTATTGCAGACTGTTATCATTTAAAAATTAAAAAAAACTGAGATTTTTAGTAACTGATTTATATTGTCAGTTAGACATTAAATCCATCCATTCTATTGCCATATAATTAATTCCATTTTATTATGTTAGGGCACACCACTATTAGAGATTTTAAAATCAACGATTTTTTAACATTGAAGTTGGAGGGGGGAAGAACAATTATTTATGTCAATAATCGCCCTTTTAGGCAATGCATGTATTTACTTTTAGACATTTCAGTGGATCGAGTTGAAAAATATGACGAAATCCGCTCAATTGACGAAGCAGCTGTGAAATTGAGTCGTAAGATGGAGCAAAATCATAGATTAGTCCCTCCGGAAACAGAATTTTGGGGTCATTGCTCTAATCTTCAAGCTTGGGTTGATAATGATTATGATACTCGAATTCTTCATCGTAATTTAGCATTTCCCTTATTGAAAGCACTCTGTGATGCTGGAGATCTGATAGCCAGAAGAAAATTTAAAGAAGAAATAGCTATGAGATATGCTACCGGACATCCAACTGTAGTTAGGTTTCTTACTCAAAACGGTTATTTACATTATTTGACTGAAGATGAATTTGAAAGTATCCTAATTGACATCGATTTTCCTAGTATTAAAGAATTTTCAAGAAAAATTTCAACACAATTAAAAACTCTGAACGATCCCGTATCTGAGAAAGAAATCAAATTACAAGTTTCGAAGTTTATGCATAATTTTCGGTTCTCCTTCAAGTATTTACTCCTAATTAAATCGATAGAAAACATTCCTAATGAATTAAAACAGGCATTCGTTGAAATTATTTATAGTCGATATAAAAACAATAGAAGTTTTCCTATCCTTAAATTTCTGAACAAAGCTTTAGTAAATTATGAGAATTTAGATTTTAAATTGCTTACATACAAAGACAAATTAATTGGAATTCTGCAAAATAATTTTCTAAATCTCCGTAATAAAATGATTGAAGATGTCGTAGATATTAAAGGTTTAGAAGAAATCGAAGCAAATGTAGAGCATCTAGATCTAAGTAATAATAGACTTACTAAAATAAAAGGTTTAGATCGCTTAGAGAATTTAAAGAAGCTGATTTTAAAAAATAACTATATTGGGAAAATTGAAGGGATTGAAGAACTTAAAAACTTAGAGTTGCTAGATCTGTCTGGAAATATTGATATTAAAGAAATACCAGAATGTTTGAATGAGTTACCCAACTTACAGATTGTTAAATTAACAGGATGTAGAATTAGAGCTTTTTCAGATTCAGTTATGAGATATTTTTGGATGGGACAGAATTTCAGGTATTATACCGATTATACTAATGAAGAAGTCCAATATTACGAAAAAATTTACTCCTCAAGAGCGAGAGCTAATAATAGATTATACAAACATTTTGTCAAATGGCTATTAAGGATTAGAGCTCAGATGATTAATTTTAACTTTGATCTTAAAGATATCAACAGGTATGAGCAGAAAAACTCTAAAACTGCCTTGTGCTCAGGTAATCCTACCAGAAGTTTCCTGAGTTATCTTGATGATAAAAAGCAATTACGAATAACAAAATTTTTAGGAATTGCTTAAATTAATTATTTAGCGTGGTTGAAATAGTAATTCTACATAGGTAAGTCAGGTTACTTGTCCTTGTAGATATTAAAATTTTACATAGCAAGAAATTCCAATTACTATATAGGTTAAATTATAGTTCGAGTAAAATTTTTCAAAAATAACTTCTTATCTTTCTAAATTATTACAATATTATCAAACTAGGAATAATCTAGCATTCTTTCGATTGGGATTAATGCTTTTTTTGCAATTTCAGAAGGAACTTTTACCTCAAACATCGGATCATCTAAATGATCGAGTACGTACCTCATAAGTTCTATCGTGTTCTTTTTCATATTATGACATAGAAGTTTCTCACTAATAAGGTGGAAATTCTTATTAGGGAAATCTTGTGCCATTCTCTCCATTAAACCTTTTTCTGTTCCGATACAAAACTCATTTTCCGATGTAGTGCTATTTTTTACTCGGTTATACAATTGTGTTGTAGAACCTACAAATTCTGCTAAATCTCTGACTTCTCTAATACATTCGGGGTGAACTAATATTTTACCCTTAGGATAAGCAATTCTGATTTTCTCCATATCTTCAATAGTTAATTGAGAATGCACGTAGCAATTTCCTTTTTCGGGCATTTTAATGCATTTGATTCCTGATTTTTGCTCGGCATAATCTGCTAAATTCGCATCGGGTCCAAATAATACTGCTTTTGTATTGAATTCTGAACTAATTCGCTTTACAATTTTAACTGCGTTTGAAGAGGTACAGCAGATGTCTGATTCCGCTTTAACTGCTGCTGTAGAGTTAACATAAACTACTACTGGTAAATTGAAATTGTTTAATCTGAACTCTTTTACTTTATCCGCTGTTAAATAAGCTGCCATTGGGCAACTTGACTCGGGATTTGGTATCAGAACTTTTTTATTTTGATTTAAAATTGAAGCTGTCTCTGCCATAAAATCTACACCAGCAAATATAATGTAATCTGTGTCTGCTTTATTCGCAAGCCGGGATAAGCCTAAAGAATCACCTAAATGATCTGCAATATTTTGGATTTCTATAGGTTGGTAATAGTGAGCTAAAATTGTTGTCCCCGTTTCTTTTTTAAGTTTTAAAATTTCTTCTTGTATCTGTGTGACTGACATTTTCTTCAATATATATTGTGAAGTTCTTAAATAATCAAAAGTAATTAATATTTAATATAATTTAATTGAATTTATAATAATTATAAAGTGGAATACATTGAATGAACCCTTACAATTTATTTATAAAGAGGAGTTTTGGTACGTTAGTGCTTTCATAAACAGCGCTAATATTAACGCAGAGGCAAAAAGTAAGGAAATCGAGGATCTTATCAAAACTAAGTTTAAAAATTTAGAGGAAAAAGATATATATCGAGAAGATCTTAAAACTGATATCTTGGAACTAATAAAACATATTTCTATTAAATGCAGTTGGGTTAAATGTTTATCTAATTTCCTCTATAAGGATGAAAATTCTGAGAGAGGCTTTAATACCTTAGGATATTTCCAATTTGAAGTTGAACACTATAAAGACGATCCGTCGAGTAAAAAATCGTTAAAACCCCTTATAATACAACAAGTTCCCTTTCTTGTTCTAAATATCCTTAAAGATTATAACTATAAGTCTGGAAATGAAGGCATTCATTTTGATACTGAAAGCCCTATTTATGTGTTTATAACTTCTAACGAAAGCGAACCAAATAATATCGTCTGGAATCCCGATAATATCGAAAAATATAAGAAAGTAATTGCTTACTGGACTGAAATCTATTCAGGACAATGGGAAGATTATTCTGAAACATTACTTAACAAGAGAATTGAAAATAATTTATCCAATCGGCTTTCAGAGCTACACTTCTTAAGAAGAAACTCTGGTTTTATTTACATGGCTGAGGAAAATTATGAAAAATTCTTTAAATCCTACATGAAACAATATGTTATAGATCCTACCCCAAAACTTAGAGCTGTATTGTTTGTTTTACGCTCAATAAACGAATCGTTAGACTTATTGTTTCTAAAAACTCAATCACAAGCATTTCAAGGATTAAAAATAATAGAACAAAAAATTCGAAACTTAAGATTATTAAGAGGAATGATTCAAACTACTCTTAGCGCAATATATAACGAGCTAGATTATAATAGAAGACAACATTACACGAGCGTATTGAAACATCTACTAACTGAATTTGGAATAGAGAATATAGTAGAACGAATAAATCAAAAGTTTAATTCAATTTACGATGTAATGGAAGACTTATATCATAAAAAGAGCGACGAAAACCAAGAAAGAACTGAAAGAGGATTAAATTTATTAAATTTACTTTTTGGAGCAGGAATCTTAGCCGATTTAGTGGGTGTTATTATGATTTGGCTAAATTTACAACAGGAAAATCTATTTACATCAATATTAAATGGTTCGATAGCAATTATAATTATAGGAATACTGGTAGCAACAATAGGATATTATCTGAACAACCGTATACAAATTAAAAAGGCTGAAATTGGAAAAACAGTTGACGCTGTAATTGAGGATAACGCAGGAAATGTAATTTTAATAAAAAGAAAATATCCTCCCTTTCAAGACTATTATGCATTACCAGGAGGTTTTATAGAAAAAGGAGAAAGTGCGATTAAAGCGTTAGTTAGAGAAGTCAAGGAAGAAACTAATTTAGATGTGAAAATTCTACATAAAATTGGCCTATACACTGAAGAAGGACGAGATCCCAGAGGCGATATACATTCTACAGCTTATAAATGTTCAATTATTGGAGATATCACAAAAATGAGAAGTGGCGATGATTCTAAAAAAGTAGAGCTTTTACCTAAAAACCAGCTTAAGGACATTGAATTAGCATTCGATCACAAAAAAATATTAGAAGATGCTAATTTACTGAATTAACTTACTTTAATTAATTTTTTTTATTCAATAAATTTAAAATTTAACCCCTACTTCTTAATTTTTAAAAAACGGAATTTTGGAATGGATATCATGACAATTATAATGCCTTCTCCGAAAACGGGAAAAAAACCTCAAATCCATGAAACTGCTTACATCGCTCCAACAGCAGTTATAATAGGGGATGTTACAATTGGAGAAAGAAGCAATATCTGGTTCGGAGCTGTTCTAAGGGGAGATTGGGGAACAATAATTATCGGTGACAATACCAGCATTCAAGAAAATGTAACTATTCATAACGAAATAGGTTCTACAGTAAACATAGGCAATGATTGTATCATTGGTCATCACGCCATGATTCATGGGCCGTGCACTATTGGAAACGGGTGTCTGGTTGGAATAGGCGCTAATGTATTACATAGATCCAAAATGGGAGATGGAGCCGTTCTAGGCGCAGGTGGTGTGTTAATAGGTAAGGAAATACCCCAAAGAAATTTAGCTGTAGGCGTTCCAGCTGTAGTTAAGAAGCAATTACATCAAACTGGTAAGATGGAAGGAGTAAAGGCATCCAGGGGGTATGTTGAAAACGGAAAGCTGTTCAAAGAGTTTTTTGAAAAGAATTCTGAATATTCATAATTCTAAAAATCTTTTTTTTTAATTCTTTGTTTTAGATCTAATTACTATCATGATATTATAATGGTTTTATTAAAACTCTCTAAAATATTTATATAAGATTATATACATTAGATACATAAAGAAATCTTAAAACATAACACAAAAAAAAGAGCTTGAAGAAAATGAATTTTATAAAAACTTTCGTCGTAACACTCATAATTTATTTAGGATTAAACACAGTATTTGCATTATTTGCGGTATTTACAATACCCGGTTTTCCAACAACAGACATTATGCTTATTATAACTATGATTTTCGCCCCTATTTTCACTTTTCCAGGCGACGCATGGACCACCAGTGGAATTCTTCCATTGCTAACGACCACCGATATTTTAACTGATTTAATGACTTTTCTAGGATTGTTCCTCCCTTCTTTAATCGCAGTCATTGTTGCATCATTTCTGGGAGAGTCAAATAAGACCGCTTTTGGAGCCTGGTTAACTACGGCTTTATTATCAGCAGTAGTATATTCTATTCTTCTTGGAATAGGACAACTTTATTCTTCGTCCCTAGCGATCGATTGGTTTGGAAAAGTAGCAACTTATGGCGAATTAGGAACAATCCTCGTAATCTTTATTGCAGGGATTGTGAATGGCTTATTCTATGGTTGTGTGGCTTACATCATCGCAAAAGCAGGAATCTAAAATTAAAAAAAAAAAGTTCTTAAATTTTACTATTTTTTTATTTATACTTATTTTGAACAAAAGCAATCAGGATTTTTTACAATATCAATAGTGTTAAACATTAAATTTAGCAGATTAACCATAAGTAACTTATTTTCTAGATTAGGCAACCCCAATGATGTTTTAATAACCTCCAAAGCCTCCAAAGTACCCAATATTCCCGGAGTTACTCCAATCACTGGGAGAGGTCCTTCTTTAGAATCATTAATTTCAGGTTTATTAAAAACACATTCATAACAAGCAGTTTTTTTTGGATCTATGGTAATTATCTGACCGTAAAAGTCTTTAATGCCCGCTATGACTGCTTTAATACCATAATTCACCGCTACTTCGTTCACAAGAAATTTAGTTTTAAAATTATCGCTACAATCAACTATAAAGTCTTTGTTTTCTATATACTTCACGACAGAATTTTCATCTACATATTCACTAAAAACATTAATTTCAACATCAGAATTTAATGTAGCTAAACTTTCCTTAGCAGCAAGCACTTTTTCTCTTCCAATTTGAGATTCTTTATATAAAATTTGCCTTTGAAGATTGGATATCGAGAGAGTGTCATTATCTAAGATGGTTAATTCTTTTATACCTGCTGCTACAAGATAAAGTGCAAAAGGGGATCCTAATCCTCCAGCACCTATTTGTAAGACTCTAATTTTTGATAGCTTCTCTTGACCCTCTTCACCTATAGAGGGCGACAAGATTTGCCTGGAGTATCTTTTCTTTTGAGCTTCAGTAAGAATTTTCATTCAACCTCTAAAAATTTTTGAATAAATTTTATTAATTCTTCAACTTCAATTAAAATTATTCCCAAGTCAATATTCAACTCAAATAAGGTAATAAAAATTAATTCTTTATTAATTGCGTAAATAATTAGTTGTTCCTCATCAAATTCTACAGTTAAATTAACGACATTATCCTTAAATGTTGTTCCCGCGGTTTCCATTGCCTCAAACATGGTAGCTGCCATAGCACCAAATTTACGATCGTCTATGTGCCTTGGTAATCTAGAAATTAAAATCAATCCATTTCGATTTACGATAGCAGTCCCACTTATTCCATTGACTAAATCTAATTTATCTAATTCTTTTGTTATAGTGCTATTTTTTAGTGCTTCAATCATTTTTTTAGGATTTATGGCATATTAAAAAAGTAATTTAATATTACGAAGTAATTGAATACTATATAAAAATATGTGTTCCTTTTAATTTCCTAGAAATTTAACCTTAGATAACTGTTAAATAATATTTAATTTGAATATATAATAACTTCGAGTCAATAAAACATCATAACCTAGATATAATTTAAAAACATGGATCTAAAGAAAAAAAATGTAATTTGGTTTGTATTTTATCTACTAAATTCCATATTATTGATATTTTGGGGAACTTTAATCTTCTGGTTGATAAAAAGCCACATCATATGGGATCCCTTAATGTTTTTACTAATCTTTATACCCCTTCTTTTTCTAATAATAATTCCGCTATATTTCTTTATTAAATCTATCGTTAAAATAGCTAGGAATTTTAAAATACAAGAAAGGCTTAAATTTTCGAAGAAATGTCTTATAGCTTCCTTCTTTATAGCATTCTTCGTTTGGTCTCTTTCTATATTAGCATTCGTTTTATACTTTTTTCCAAATGCACAATTATACAATTATGACGATGGACCTTACTTATTATGGAACGATAATCCAAAAACAACAATGACAATTATCTGGCATACGAAAAATCCTAGCGAATCGGTATTAGAATTTGGCGAAAGTATTGGAGATATGGAAATATTTCGAATATCCGCCTTAGAAAAAAGACATATAGTAAAACTTCGGAATTTAAAAGCTGGAACATTATACCATTATAAAATAACCGATTTTTCAGCTGTTATTTACAATTTTACTACCGCCCCCTCGGCAATAACTCCTTTTAATTTTACTGCAATAAGCGATACACATGCGGGTCTAGACCCAAGCGAATACGGGGCTGTCATCGATGCAATGACGCTGTATCAATATGATTTTATTATAAACGCTGGGGATGTTGGCCCCTTCTATGGCGAAGAATTAGACGGATGGCACGTGTTCTTTAATCACATGGAAAGGCACGCTTCCACAAGCCCATACATGGTTGCTATTGGAAATCATGAATATGGTTTTGATATATTTGCTCGGAATTTCAAATATTTTTTTCCTTATAACTATGTTGAGGATTGGGGTCATTATTACAGTTTTGACTATTCAAACGCTCATTTTATCATGATTGATGTTTTTCAAAATCAACTCGATTGGGGCGGATTTCTATTAGAAGCTCAAGAAGCGTGGCTTAGTCAAGACTTAGCGCTAAATAAAGATAAATGGCTTTTTGTTGTTCTTCACGCGCCACTTTATAGTACTGGAGATTATAACATGAATTTAAAGTTATCTAACCAATTAGCTCCAATTTTTTACGAAAATCAAGTAGATGTAGTATTATCAGGTCACGACCACCATTACGAAGCTTTTTGGACTAATCGCACTGAAAGCTGGGGAGGCACATACTTTTTTGTAACTGGTGGCGGTGGAGGAGACCTCGACGATTTTATTATGTATCGAGATCGAAATCCCTGGAAAAGCTGGTGGCATAATGCGTCCATTGAAGCATATCAAAACGATTATAATACTCGCAATAATCAAATTTATGGAGAATTGACTCATCACTTTATGCATTTTGAATTAAACGGAACTAATTTACATGTTAAGGCAATAAGAGAGAACGGTAGCTTAATCCAAGAATTCTTTATAACAAAATAAAATTTTATAAACTTGCTATAAGTTCTTTTATAAAAGGAGATTAACGCACCAAACTAAAAGATATTTAAGCGTGAAAGCCTTTAGTCTTGTTAAAAGCTCGATATCTAGTCCTCCAACTTGGTTGACGCATTTTGGCAGTTCTTCCGAATCCACATTGAGCACAGAACCTTTTACTTCTATGATAACTATGCCTCCCACATCTTCTACATGTTTTATGACTTGCTGCTTTATTCTTTTTTCCCTTACTAGGAGTTCCTTTACCCACTTTTGCCACCTATTATCGTTTTAACTAAATTCAGATTCTTTTCGATGCATTAATTTATCATGCAATTCTTCATCACTTTCAGCTTCAGCGAACATAATTTTCTCTCTACCTTGCCCAATGAATATTATTGAAGCGCCTCTGATCATTACGGTTCCGATATCTTTGCTTCTTTTTCCACCGCGGCCAAAATATATTTCTTTCGCGTTTTCTACAATTAAATTCATATAGGAGTCGAATCTAATTAACTTGCCTGTTAAGTACGTGTTCCAAATTTTCAACTTGATTCGAACCTTTGGTTTTAATATCGCTTTACTTAAAGTTCTTGAGATTGTCGGTTGACTCATAGAAAACACTCGTTAAAATCATAAATAATATTCTATAAAATGATTGGAAAATATAAATATTTTTTTATTTGTAAGTATTTAGTAGCAGTAGTAGAATAATTGATTAATCAAATTTTTTGAAAAAAATGAAGAAAATAGGAATTTTTGATAGTGGCGTTGACACACCAGAAGAAATTATACTCGCAGCCGGATTCACTCCATACAGGTTGTTTGGAGATCCTGAAATCGAACCCGACAAGGCAAATGAGCATATTCCTCCTACTCACTGTTTATGGACTAGAAATCTATTAGAGCTTGCGATTAAAGGGCTTAATAGTGATATTGTTGGGATTATAACGACTCATGGATGTGATCGTACGAATCGCGAATTCGATATATGGATTGAGTGTGTTAATGTTGATTTTATGTATTTTCTAAACTCACCAAGAAAGTTAGATTCAGCAGCTTTAAAGTTCTTTATTGACGATCTTAATGAACTCATAATTCAACTTGAGGAACACTTCAGAATCAAGATAACTAAAGAGCTTCTGCGAGAAAGCATAAAAAAAATGAATATAATTCGTAAATTGTTAAGGGAAATTTCAAAATATCGGAAGCAAATGATTTTATCTGGCTCAGAATTCCACGAGATTGTTAAAAAAGTCCAAATCTCAAATAAGGATGACGCAATAGCTCTTCTAAAGGTTAAACAGGAAGAATTAAGGGAGAGACAACCTTTTTCAAAAAAAAATTACAAAAAGATATTATTGACTGGCTCAGATCTTGATGACACAGAGTTTATTAGATTTATTGAAAGTTTAGGTTTTCAAGTAATAATTGACGATCTTGGTGTTGGTACAAAATATTTTTGGGATAATGTTGATGAAACCGGAGATCCAATAGAAAAAATAGCAAAATACCACATTAACAAGCCAATACATTCTACAAAGTTTCCATCCTACAAAAGGTTTGAAGTTCTGAGTAGATTAGCAACTGATTATAAAGTTGATGGCGTTATTAATATCGCTCAAAAATTTTGCGAGCCAGTTTTATACGATCATCCATATTTAAAAAAAAAATTTAAAGAACTCGAAATTCCGTATTTATTTGTTGAAGTAACATATAACAGAGAATCATATAAACAATTATCCACCAGATTTTCAGCTTTTGCTGAAATAATCTAAAGGTGATTAAATGTCAAAAGTTGAAAAAACGCACAATAAAATGTTGAATGCTACACAAGGGTTAAAAAATATTATGGGTAGACATTTTTTAGCAATTGAACAAGCTTATAGAGATGGCAAACCGACTGCGTGGGCTACATCTGGTAGTCCCGTCGAAATGCTCTATGCAATGGATGTACAACCAATGCTCCCAGAAAATAGTGCAACGGTGAGTGCTGCTCAGAAGTTTTCTCAAAAGTTCATAGAAATCGCCGAATCGCAAGGTTTCTCGTACGATTTATGTTCTTATTTTAAGACTAATATTGGGGCTGTGGAAAGCAATGCTGGAATGATAGAAGGTGGTACCAGAAAGCCCACATTTATGCTTTCAACTGATGTTATCTGTGATACACATGTTAACTGGTTTCAAGTTCAGGCTGAAAGAATGAATGTCCCTCACTTCACTATTGATGTTCCACATGTCGTTAGTAATACAAACAATAGACAACTAAATTACTTTAAAAAATATATTTCAGAGCAATTATACGAACTTGTAGATTTCATGGAGGAGGTTACAGGACACGAATATAATGAGGAAAAAGCGAGAAAAGTATCGGAAAATTCATGGAATCTTAGCATGGTATGGCAGGACATTTACGAGTTGAGGAAAAATGTTCCATGCCCGATTTCGACGCGTGACACCTTCGGTGGATTGTTTCCCCTCTTTTGCATGCCCGGATTGAAGGCTCCCATAAAATTATACAAGAGAATGTATAAAGAAGCGAAGGAGCGCGTAGATAACGGGATTGGAGCTCTTGAAAAAGAGGAATTCCGATTAATGTTCGAAGGGATTCCTTTCTGGTATAACTTGAAGTACTTCAGTAAATTGGAGAAGTATGGAGCCATTATTGTGTACGAACCCTACACGTATGCATTTAGCAAATACATGAATCCGAATGTTACAAAAGAAATGGTTCTCAATAAACCGATAGAAGCAATGTCAGAACTAATGATGAGTTTTTGGTATGTTTATGATCTTGAAACCAGAATAAAAAAATTCGCTGAAACGGTTAAAGATTGGAAGATCGATGGTGTTTTATTACATGAAAATATGTCTTGCCGACCTAACTCTTGTGGGTTATATGATCTAAAGAAACATTTAATGGAAGATTATGACATCCCATGCTTGGTAATAAATGCAGATATGAACGATCCAAGGAAATTAAACGAAGTACAGGTTTCTAATCAAATAGAAAGCTTCATAGAAATTTTACGGCAAAGAAAGAAGAAATAGAGATTAACTAGTAATTTACAAATTCAGTAATCTATAGCTTTTAAAGTTAAGAATATTTATTTAAAATTAATTACAATATGCCTAACTGTTTATTTAGGATTCGTGAAATAACCATATTTCATTTAATTAATAAGAGAAGTATTTTAAGCTGTGGTAAAAAATGATGGAATTTATTGATAAAGCGAGTAAAAGAATAAAAAGAATAAGAAGAAGATTACTTGATGATATGGCTTTAATTTCTATAGAGAGAGCACAACTTTATACAGAGAAATGGAAGGAAACTGAAAATAAGGGTATACCTCTTGGTGTAAGAGTTGCTCTTTCAATGAAGAACGTTCTTGAAAATATGACTATCTATATAGATCCTGATGATCGAATAGCAGGAAAATGGACAGAAAATTTTATAGGAATACCTATTGACATAGAACGTGGATTATGGAATAAAGTTTTTGAAGTTGAACTTGATGCAAAAACAATGAAAGAGTATATTAAAGAAGGTAATAAGAACTACATGTCATATATGATAAATAAAATTGGACCTGATGGTCTTCGTGAATTACTGGAAAATACTAAAAAAATTGGGGCTCCTATTACAACTCTTGGAACTGATACTCTTGATAAAAGAAAAATCAATCCGTATCAAATTCGAGAAGAAGATAAAAAAATTCTATTGGAACAACTTATTCCTTATTGGAAAAATAAAACACTCGCTGATATTCTTGAGAAAGAATATGCTAATTCTGATGTATATACAGGTGAAGCGTATGAATTTTTATCTCACCTACCTTTAAAAACTGCTCAAAATGATATTGTTATTTCCCCCTGTGCGGTAATTGGTACATGGCAAGGCCATTTAGTTCTTGATTATGAAACGGTCTTGAAAAAAGGATTTTTAGCTATGCAAAAAGAAGTTCAAGACGAGATAGAAAAAAATAATGATTTAACCGATGAACAAAAAAATTTCTTACAGTCAATTGAGATAACACTTGAAGCAGTATTGATTTATTCGCGTAGATTGGCAGAACAGGTAAAAGAAGAATTAAATAAGACTAGCAATGTTGATAGAAAGAAAGTATTATCAGCTATGTATGAAACATGTAAGCGAATCCCAACTTTTCCTCCAACTACATTTCATGAAGCAGTACAATTATTTTGGATTGTTAAAACAGCTGTGGATTTAGCCATACCCTTTAATGTGCATGGACCAGGTCGTTTAGATCAACTTCTTTATCCTTTTTACCAATCAGATATTAAAAAAGGTCTTATCAATCGAGAAGAAGCGCGAGAATTACTTGAAGAGTTAGTTCTTAATATAATGAGCCATAATATTCGACCTTATTCTAACGCTGTATGTGATTTTAGCCAAAGGTTTGAAGGTTCAGAACCGGTAACAGTGGGGGGCTTAAATGAAGAGGGAGAAGATGTCACAAACGATCTCACTTATTTAATATTAGAAGCAGCAGACAGATCAAAAGCTTCTCTTAATTTTGCTGTTCGTTATCATGATAAGAGTCCTGAAGAACTATATATGAAGGTTGCTGAAATCCAATACAATGGATATTCAAGTATATCTGTGTTAAATGATAATATATGTATTCAAGCACTAAAAAATCGAGGTATTACAGAAAAAGATGCAAATGCTTATTCAATCACGGGATGTGTGGATATGTGCAGTCCAGGGAAAACAGGAGGAATTGGTTTTTCAGCTCTTTTAATGTGTAGAACTTTAGATATGACTCTTCGGAATGGCAACTGCTTAACAATCGGGGGTTTAGTAAATGATGTGGGATTGAAGACAGGAAATCCAGATAGTTTTGTTACATTCGACGAGTTTCTCGATGCTTTTTATCAACAAATAAATTTCGTTATTCAGAAAATAGTAGAAGCCACTTATATCCGTGATAAACTATTTGCCGATTATTTTCCAGCACCTTTCATATCTGCATTCATGCAAGGATGTTTTAAAAATAAAAAAGATGTTACTCAAGGAGGTGCTTTTTACGATGCGGAAGGAATTCTTATAATGAACAGTATTGCAAATGTGGTTGATTCATTATATGTAATTAAAAAACTCATCTTTGAGCAAAAAAAATTCAATTTTAAAGATTTAATACAAGCAATTGACAATAATTTCACTGATAAATATAAAAAAATCCATAAACTTATTCTGGATATTGATGGAAAATGGGGGAATGGAAACCCTGAATGCGATGAACTTGCTCGAGAAGTCACCACACAGTTATTTGAAGAAACTTATAATTATAAAACTTATAGAGGTGGAGTTTATGCTCCTTTTATTATATCTATGACTTCTCACACTTATGATGGGCGAATAGGTATCGCAACGCCAGATGGTAGACTTGCAGGAAAGCCATTTGCAGCAAGTTGTAATCCATACAATGTTGAGAAGAATGGACCAACAGGTGTCATACGATCAGTAGCAGCTCTTGATTTTCAGCATGTTTGTGGTTGTGCAGTTAACATACGAATGCATCCATCTGGGGTTGGAAAAACAAGAGAAACTAGAAAAAAGTGGATTTCTCTTATAAAAACTTACTTTAGTTTAGGAGGTCAACAGCTTCAACCTACTGTTGTGTCTACAGAAGTACTAAAAGCTGCCCAACAAAACCCAGAACCGTATAGAAATATTGTTGTTAAAGTAGGAGGATATTCCGCTTATTTTACTGACTTAGGAAAAGAGATTCAAGATGAGGTTATTTCTAGAACGGAACATATTATGGTTTAATCATTTATTCAATCAGAAAGTAATGGTAGGTATTAGATATTCTATATGTTGGTTATTCATTAAGTGTCACTATTGGAGGAATTGCTAAAAAACCCTTAGTTATTGATAATAAAATTGAAATTCGCGAACGTCTAAATTCAACTCTTTCATTTGATCGTGATATAATTGATGGCGCTCCAGTAGCTAGCTCTCTTGCGAGATTATAAGAATTAATAGAAAATGTTTATGAACTAGAATTCTTTAATGGTAGTTGAATAGTGTTTTGGGTTCGTTGCGATTCATATGAAGCTAAAACGATTTCTAAACCAGCTCTCCCATCTTTTATGGTAGGTATCCATTCTTCGGGAAACCCGACATCCTCATTTGAACGTCCTAGGATTTGATTAATAAAACTACGGACCTCTCGAGCATATGATATATTCCAACGATCCTTAGGGAAAGTTGTTTCAACTTCCAAGAGTTTACTCGTCTTGGTTTTTCTAAAACGTTTTTTAATCGTCATTGGCTTTAAGAAGTACTCGTGAGGGACATCGAAAAAATAAGTTCCCGTTGTTCCATGAATTCTCCCAATTTCCTCTCCATAAGGACTACCAATAAAAGCTTCAGATCGCTCGAATACTGCAATGACATCACTCTCTCTAAATGACAAGAGAACAGTACAATGATCTTCATTAACGCGATTCTGATTTATCCTTCTTATCTGAGCACTAACACTTTTTACATCTCCAAACCACCACCGAAATAAATCAAAATAATGTGGTCCATGATCCAATAGATCTCCACCTCCACATTTTTCATTAGTCATTCTCCATAATCCTGCTTCTTGAATTATATCTTGATTTGGATTAGGTCCAAGATCGGGCATGGAATGGTACCATGAGATTGCTGTATGAAAAATATTACCAATTTCTTTTTCTATTATTTTTTCTTTGAGGAATTGGAATCCTAAATCAAACCTTTTTTGAGTTGCCGCTTGAAAAATAACCCCGTTTTTCTCTATAGCTCGCTTCATATTGTCTACTTCTTCTAAGGTTATTCCAATAGGTTTTTCACACAAAATATGTTTTCCATTTTCAGCAGCTCTAATTACCTGTCCTGCATGAGCCCAATGAGGTGAACATATACTTACAGCATCGATATTCGGATCATTTAATAAATCTTCTGGTTTTTTATATCCCTTAGGAATGTTATAACGTTCTTGAACATGTTTAAGGTGAGATTCCATAGGATCAGAAACCGCTACCAGTTCTGTGAGTGGAGATTTATGGTATACTGGTAAATGACCAATATTAGCAACAGTTCCACATCCTATAACTCCAATTCTTAGCTTACTAGTAGGCATTTTTATTAAAATTAATGAAATTATAGATAGGAAGTATAAAATAAGAAATCTTTATATTTTTAACTTTTATGATTCTTGGAAGAATTTACTGCATTTAAGCTAATAATTATGATCCCTGAATAATTTGACGGAGAGAAATTATAAAAGAAAAATAAAGTTTTGAATTTATATTTGTTTATTCAGGAAAAAGCGGTTTTACTTTATTTTCCCTATTCATTTTAACGATCTGTTCTTGTTCTTGTTCATCAAGTTTTTTGTATCGCGAAGCGGCATCCAACACAAATGGCCATAACCTCACATCGCATGGTAATGAGTATGTTGTAACTCCTTCTTGGGACAATGTATACCATACAGCTTGATCTACTTGTTCTTGGTTATCAAATGGTTCATACCAAGTATTATAGGTAGCATCCCCATTCCATCGACTTTTGGATATAGCTTTAATAGCAGTAACTCCTATGTTTTTCTCGCGTGTAATTTCTAAAATCTTTCTAAAATCATTAACGGGACTAGGATGTACATCTGCTGCTATGTAAACGGGCAGTAAAACCGTATCGATATCATCAGATAATTCAAGAGCTTTCTGGAGTACTCTCACATCATGATGAGCCGTAATACCAATATGTTTAATTAAACCTGTTCCTTTAGCTTCTTTAAATGCCTCCATAGCACCATTCTCTCCTAATATTTGTTTTAATTCCTCCATTGAAGAGACTGCGTGAAACTGATACAGATCAAAGTACGAAGTTCCAAGTTTTTCTAAAGATCCTTTCAGTTGCCTTAACGCTCCATTCTTTTTTCTCTTTAAAGTTTTTTCTGATAGAAAGAATTTATTTCTATACTTTTCTATAGTAGGATTAAGCCGTAATTCTGCGTTACCATAGGTCGGAGCAACATCTATCATGTTTATACCGTGATCCATTGCGAGTTTTATAGCTTTATCAGCCTCATATTGGTCAACATATCCTAACCCACACCCTCCCATCGTTATAAATGTAATCTTAGCTCCGCTTCTTCCAAAAATTCGAGTTTCCATTTATCCGCCTTATTAATCGATTTTTATAAAAAAATTAGTTTTTGCATTAAAATAAGCTTTCTTTGCTGGAATTATTATTTTTAGTGTATTATTTAATCAACACTCCGATCATTCTTTAATCATGCATCCTATATTTGGATTCGTATAATAATAATACTTTAGAATAAAATCTGTAAGCGCATGTTAGAGGAAATTCTTTCTCTAATGATCAATACTATGGTATCGTCAAAGATTTTTTGAAGAAATATTACATTTATGAAATTTAGTTTATTTTCTCTAATTTACTAATTGGAAATTTTAACCCAAGAGTTTGGCGTCAAGATGAGATATTGATCTCCAAGTCGAGCCATAGATCCCCCGTTTTCTCTTAAAAAGGATTTTAAATCTTCTATTCCTCTTTTAAGTTGAGTGATATCTATATTTTTCAATACATCTGTAGCATTAAGTATTAAAATTCTTTTACTTAAAAGTTCTTTTTTGATTTCTTCTACTTGTTCTAGCGATGTGAAGTCGTACTTTTTAATAGTAAAACTTTCCTTTAATGATGAAAACTCTCGGGAAAATCCCATCGTTTCTTCCGGTGAATTTAAAAGATCTGCTTCTACTTTTTTCCAAAATTTAGCCAATTTTCAACCACGAACTATAATTTTTTAATCTTAAATCTAGTAATCGAACTTTGATGATAGTGTGTTCTTAAAGACACTTTAATCATTGTATTATGCTGATATTACGATATTTTGATATTTTAATCTCCAACAATTTTCCTTTATTTAGTCAAATTTTAACTCCTAATATAATAAATATTTAAAGAATTGGGAACTAATTCACATAAAAATTAAAATAAAATCGGGACTAAAATGAGTGAAGATAAAGTAATTGTAGCGAATAAAGGTATGGTTCGCGCTGACTTCAATTTCTGGGTTGGCCGCTACTTAGATAAGTTTTTAGACAATTTAGAGAATAAAAAACTAGTTGGTAATAAATGTCCTAAATGCGGTGATGTCTTTGTTCCTCCGAGAAAAATATGTGGTAAATGCAATATAACGATCCCAATTGATCAAAACTGGGTAGATTTACCAGATACGGGAATTTTAAAGAATTATACAATAACGCCTTATAGGGTTAACGATCGAACGGATAGGAAGGCTAAAGATTTATTGCTTGGGATGATACAAATTGATGGAAGCAACACTGCTATAGTTTATAAATTGCTTAATTTAAAACCTGAAGAAATCAAGACGGGTATGAAAGTAAAAATTGAGTGGGCAGAAAAACCAAAAGGAGACCCTTCAGATATCAAGGGTTTCGTAAAAATTTGAGGTGTGATGGATTAAATGGAAAAAGTTGGAATTGTAGGATATTATCAAGTAAAATTATATTCAGACGCGAATTATGGGCGTTATGAGATGATTTTTGAAGCTGTAAGAGGTGCTATAGACATGGCAGGTTTAAAGAAAAAAGATATTTCTACAGTAATTTCATGCACAAACGACTATTATGACGGGCGTACTATATCAAATTGTTTTACCGTTGAAGTTGGTGGAGGATATATGACCGACGAAAGTAAAGTTGAGATGGATGGTGCCCATGCTGTTTTGTATGGATTGATGAGAATTTTATCTGGGAACCATAAATTAGCATTAGTTTGGGGGGGGAGTATGGCTTCGTGTTTTCCTTATCATTCTACTCGGTTATTCGAAACTGATCCTACTTGGGAAAGACCATTAGCATATGTGAATGATATTACTTCGGCTGGGTTTCAGATGAGATCTTATATGGAAAAATATGGAGTTAGTGCTGAAGAAATCGCTAGTGTAGCGGTAAAAAATCGAAAGAATGCTGCCAGAAATCCCTTAGCTTTAGCAGAAGCTCAAAACGTAAATATTAATGTTAAAGAAGTGTTGGCTTCGGACATTTACGCAGATCCAGTCACCGAATTAATGGTTGCTCAACCCTGTGATGGCGTGGCAGCTATATTATTAGCACCTGAACGACTGGCTTTGAAAATTACTGATAAACCTGTTTGGATTACTGGTGTTGGATTTTCTCAAGAACCATATTATCTTGGAGACCGTAATTTATATGAGAGCAAATCGATGGAATTAGCTGGAAAAACTGCCTTTGAGAGCGCTGGAATTAAAGATCCAAAGAGAGAAATTGATGTAGCAGAATTATTTGAGTCTTATGCTCACGAGGAATTAATATTAGCGGAAGCATTAGGATTAGCAGAAAAAGGGAAAGGAGCAAATATTAATTCTGAAATTAACGGAGATATCTCAATAAATCCTTCAGGGGGAGCTACTAGCGGTAATCCCCCTTGTGCAACTGGTTTGATTAGGGTAATTGAAGCTGCCAGACAATTGAGAGGAGAAGCTAATGGTTATCAAGTAAATAATGCAAAAAAAGCTGTCGCTTCAGGTCAAATTGGTATGTGTGCTCAAAATAATATATTATTTGTATTGGAGGGAGGTAATTAAAAATGGGGAGACAAGTAGCAATTGCATCAGCTGGTTTTAGCGAACATGCTTCAAAAAGGTCTGATGTTAATATGGCAGAATTGGTAAGCGAAGCAGTTGAAGATTGTTTAAAGAATGCACCTGGAGTAGGACTAGAAGATATTGATGCTTTTGTAAATGGAAATATGCCTGCATTTGAGGGTTCAAATATACCTGAATTATGGATGACTGATTGGATGGGAGCAAGAAATAAACCATTGTTAAGAGTAACAACTGGTGGGACAACGGGAGGGACTGTCGCAATAGCAGGATATTACACTGTCGCATCAGGGATACCGAAAGTTGATACCGTTTTAGCAATAGCATTTGAACAACAATCTCAAGGAGATACAAGTGTTGGTCTTGCAAGTGTTGCATATGGTGAAATCTCAGTTTTAAATACATTAGGTATCCCATATGACCAATTATCACGTCTTTTATCTGCAGGAGCAGCAATAGGGGTAGCATCATATCAAGCTACAAACTACATGAACAAAACTAAAATTACAGAAGAAGATTTAGCAAGAGTAGTCGTACAAAACAGACATAATGCTGCAAAAACGTGGTGGACGCATTTAAAAATGCCTAATCTCACAATTGAGGAAGTACTTGATACACCTTACATTTCTTACCCATTAAGATATGGTATGGTTTGTCCGGCATCGGATGGAGCTTGTGCCATGCTTTTTACAACTGAAGAAAAAGCAAAAGATATGTGCGAAATTCCGGTTTATGTTAATGGTGTAGCTAGTGTGGCTAATGAATCTGCAGTTCTTGGATATGATGGAAGTGGTACAGGACAGATTGATCCATCAGATCAAATAGGTGCTATGAAATCATCTGACTTGGCTTACTATCAGGCAGGTATTTCTTTCCCAAGAAAGGAAATTGATTACGCTGAAGTGTATTCTCCTTTTCCAAACCAAGAACTTATGTGGGTTGAAAAACTCGGCTTATTTGAAGAAACTACGGCACCTAAAATGTATGAAACTGGAGTTACTGCTCTAAAGGGGGAGCTCCCAGTTAATTGCTCTGGAGGTGTTAATTCGACTAATGCAATTGGAGCATCAGCAATGGAAAGACCCGCTGAAGCAGCACTCCAAATTATGGGAAAAGCTGATAATCAAGTCCCAAAGACGGTACATACTTCAATAGGTCACGGTTGGGGTGGGTCGCTAAACTTATGTACTTTGATGGTGATGTCAGATCAACCAAAAAGAAAATGGAGGTAAATAAAATGTCGAAATTAACGCAAAGAAAATCTCTTGATTATATCAAAAAAGAGTATGTGAAAACGAGGACGATGCCAGCTAGCTGGTATTTAGCGAGTTATAAATATAAGTTTAACATTTCACATGATACTCAATTCTTAAAAAAATTGAAAGAAAAGAAGTTAATCGGAAACCAATGTTCAGGATGCAATAGAGTATTTTTTCCACCTCGATTAGTTTGTGGAAAATGCTTAGTAAAACCAGATCAATGGGTTGATTTACGAGATACTGGGAGAGTTGCAACTTTTGCTATTAGTTACCTTAAAGATTCTGAAACTGGAGAAGTTCAAGAAAAACCAACTGTATTAGTACATCAAGATGGAGCTGATACTACCATAATTACTAAATTAAATCCAGAAATAGATTTTAAAGACACTTATGTAGGAATGCCAGTAAAAGTTCATTGGGCTGAAAATAGAACTGGTGGACTAATGGATATTGAATATTACGATGTTTTAGAAGATGATGCTGAAGATTTGAAATCAACAAAGAAATAAAAAAGCTTTTTTTTTTTCTTATTTTTATTTTTAATTTTGGTTTGTTAACCATTATTTAGGCAAAAGTATAAATTTCTTTCTTACACAATTTTTGAAATATGGAAGCCAACAATTTCATTCAAAAAATTATATCCCGAAAATCTGTGAGAAACTTCGTTTATAAAAAAATTGATAACGATACAATAGGAGCAATACTAGAATGTGGGCGGTGGGCTCCATCTGGGCAAAATAGCCAACCATGGAAAGTGTGTGTAGTTTCTCACCCAACTGTAAAGCGGCTAATAGCAGAACAGTCTAAGTATGGTGGGATTATCGAAAGTGCTTATTTAAATTTCGTAGTTTTCTTAGACCATGAACGAGGATACGATAGAACGAAGGATATATTAGCTATGGGAGCTTTTATAGAGAACCTGCTTTTAGCCATTCATGCCAAGGGATTAGGTGCAGTGTGGATTGGTGAAATCTTAAAAAATAAAGAGAAAATTAGCGAAATCTTTAAATTTTCTCCCGAAAGGTATGAACTCATGGGAGTCATCACCGTTGGGTTAATTGACGAAACTCTTGAAAAAAAGGAAGAAAGGGAAAGAAGAACCCTTGAAGAATTTATAAATTGGTTTTAATTTTCATTTTTCTTATTCTTTATTAAACCTTCCTTTATATTCATCTCTTAATTTAATCTAACATAATTGATATGTAAATCAATATATTAGCTAAGTAATTATCTCCAGAAATGAAAAAATTCTGAAAAGATTGGACCTATCCAAAAGTAAAACTCAACCCAATAGATATAAGTCAATCCAAGAAACAGTAAAGCGTAGAGAAACCCAAATATAAATCCAAATATAATATCAGTAGGGAAGTGTACTCCTAAAATCACCCGGGATATTCCCATAATTATATCTAAACTAAAGAATATGAAAAAAATTGGCCAATTATTAAAGTAATAAGCAAGGAGAATTCCAAAAAGCAGAAAGAAAGTCACATGCCCCGAAGGAAACGATTTTTCCTCTGAATCTGGCATTAAATATGGAATTCGTAAGAATAAATCATGCCTCTTAACTCCTTCTTTTTTAAGTTTGATGTAAGGTCTATTCCTTCTAACTAAACCATATCTAATAATTACCTGAAGAATTAAAGATTGTTCAAATCCAGAGACAAATAGAACAAGAAGATAATAATCTTTTGTAACATATCCATAGAAGAACCATACGATAATGATAATACTCCAGAAATATAATGATCCTAAAAAGCTGAAAATTTTCGCAAATTGTTTTGTTCTTTTAGAAAAATCACTCTTATATAAGCATAGGAAAGCTCGGTGATCCCATTGCTCTATTTTATTTAAGTAATCAGATAATATCGACATTTTCGCTATTAGGTAATGAATTGAGATTTAGTGTTTTTTCGAGTATTAAAAGATTTCCCAACGAAAAACCAGTTTAATATGGTTAATAATATGTTTAAGTAGTAGGTAGAGTTGACACATGCTATGTAGAAACAACAAGTTTAAATAAAATAGTAATTATTTATTATACAAATATCTAAAATTAACTTGCTATAATTATAAAATATAATAGAGAAGCATTATGATGGAAAATTATAACGGATTCTCAGAAGAAAATTTAAGAGAAATTGCTAAAAAAAAAGTTGTCTTTAGATTTTCTGTTAGATTACACATTAGTATCTTTCTGATTGCGAATTTATTATTATATTTTATAAATTATTTGACTTTACCATATTATTACTGGATTATCTATCCATTTTTTGGCTGGTTAATTGGTGTGGCTGAACATATAACTGCATATCTAATTTATGCAAAGGGAATTTACCCAAACATTAAAAGAGGCGTGATCTTTCATATTGTCGCTTACATTTTTGTGAATTTGCTTTTAACCATTATTTTTTATTATAATGAACTTTACTATCCTAACTTTATATTGCATATAGAAGTCATCAATCCATATCAATGGCCTATGTTTCCGTTAGTGTTTTGGGGTGCTGGTTTATTAATACATATTGCAGTTTATTTGATTTTCTTTAGAAGTAAAGTTTACAATGAAGGAATAAGACAAACGAAACGAGAAAAGGCAATTGAAAGAGAGATAGAAAAAATGAAATCTAAATTTAAAAAATAGGTTCCTCGAGGATTAAAATAGAATGTGGTTAGGAAAATTTTTGGATCTGGAGGAAGATATAAAAGCTGTAAGATCCAAAATACAACAAGAACTATTTCAAGGAATTAAGAAATATAAATTGACACCCCTTGAGTTTACGATACTAGAAACTACTTTTAATTGTAAGGAATTAGCTGGTTATGATTTAATATTAAATTTAAATAAACATTTTGAAGGAACATGGGAAGCACAGTCAGGAACAATATATCCTATCCTTTCTAAACTGAAAAGAGACGGTTTTCTTAACTCTCGACCCGTTAAAAGCCCTATAGGTCCAATTCGTAAAGTTTATTCATTAACAGAAGCAGGAGAACAGATATTAAAAACAAAAGTTAATAAACATTTTGAAGACCAGCTTAAATTTATGGGTAATTTTCTTATTGAATTATCCTCGATTTATATTCAGTCTCATCCTAAGGAGGAAGAGGAAGATAAAATTAACGAAGTCCAAAACTTAATCAAAAAAATCTTAGAAACCGTAGTAGAGAAAATTCCTTCAATTCTAAAATACAAGAGGAAATGTGAACAATGTGGTTCTGAGATGGAGCGAATTGCGTCGTTTTGTTCATTTTGCGGAGCCACTTTGCTTATAGAAACAGAAGAAAAGAAAACATAACTCTCTTATTGAAATTTCTTCTTTTAATACTAATGCAATTATTTATTAGAAAAAATTAACTTTTTATTTTTTATTTAATTTCAAAAAAAGAAAGTAGAATAATAGAGTTCAGGCTATTACAATTATTCAATTTCAATATTTAGTTTTTTGAAAATTTTATCAATCGTATCGCTAGCTATACTTTTCAAAATATCTTCTAAAGGAGCTAAAACTTCATCTCTTTGTGTTGTTCTATTGTTGCTAATTCTTCCCTCTGTAACCTCAATACCACTTTGCGCCCACGAGTCAAGATCATTAAACGTAAACCAAATATCTCGATAAGCACCCTCGGTGCCTCCATTTCGAGCTAACGGTTTTTCTATGATTGGAATTTCTGGATCCTGTAGATAGCACCAATCTAGTATTATCCACTCTAAATTTCGTTCTGAATCAGGGCGATCCGCTAAATAAATGCAATACGCGTGACCTCCTAATTCTGTGTCTGATGGTGCAAAGATAGGGTCTGCCATAACTTGGGCAGCACATACTTTTACTCTCCACGAAGGTATCCCTGCATTAATTAATAAGCTTGCAATTAAGATCGCTCCATCCTCACAATCACCAATCTCGGATTGAATAGCTTCAAAGGGAAATAACCAGAATTCAGGGCATTCTGATGTGACATCGTCATATGTATACTTAAGAAAATTGCATACAAAATTTTGGATTGCTAACGCTGTGTCGTTGGGAGTGTCTTTTCTTAAATCGAGATGATTTAAGACATGCCATAGAATAGCATCGTTTTTCTTTATAAATGCTTTTACATCTACATCAATTTGTTTGTTATAGGATTCCCCCCTTAACGCTCGTCCAGTATAGATGATGGGGGCAGTGTCCCATTTATCATTCCAATAATCAGGTCCATATTCTCCATAATCTTTTTCAAATTGTTCAAACGGTTTGTAATTAGGAGTGATTGGTATTGTCGAATCTGGAGTCTCTTTAGTTGGTTGCTCTTTCTTAGGTATTGGCTTCTTTTTAACCTCTTCCCCTTTTTTAGGTACCTCTGCTAATCTTTTTGCTTCAGCAACCCAGTTTTCGATAGTTTTTATTGTAGGTACTTTTGTTAGGATTTTTGAATTTTCATTTTTTAATTGTTTTAACTTTTCAACAGTTGTTTTTGGATTTCGGTATGCGAATTCTTTAACAGAATCAATTCCAATAATATTTATTGCATTCGCTAGTTCCGGAGTAATCCCTACAATTCGCATTAAATCAGCATGTTCTTGCCATGTATCAAGGGTTTTCACAGCAACTCCTATGCTTCTCGCCAATTGTTTAATCTGATAGTAACTAAGAGAAAGTAGGTGTTCGACCTCCTTTATGCCGGCTTTCTCTAAAAGTTTGGCGTGTTTTGCTTCTAAACCAATAATTTCAATTAATTTCATTTCAATCCCTATTAAATATATTAATATTAAATAAGAAATAATGAAAACATGAATTTTATTCTTTTCAGTGACCAAAATTTTTGGAGGAATATTATAATAGAAAAGAAAGTGGCGGGAGGCATGTCTCAAGGTGAAGATTTTTTTATTGACTAAATAAATAAATTTTAAGCCTCTAAGAGTTTTTCAACTAAATTGAAATCATTTTATGTAAAAGACATGAATTTGATAAAGGAACCAACTTGAATTCTAAATCAATCAGTTTTCATCCAAATATTAATGAGCTCTATTTTCAAAGAATAGATAACAAAGAAAAAGCATATTGGTTTGGCTTTTTACATGCAGATGGTTATTTAGACAGAGTGTCTAAAAATGTATTAAGATTAGGTATCGAAATTCATCAAAAAGATGAAATCTTAATAAACAGATTTTGTGAAACCCTTGGAATTGATTTTAAATACAAATCCTATAGAGAAAGAATTTGTCTTGGAAAAATCTTAAAAACAGTCTCTATTAGATTTATAAATAAACCAATAATTAATGATTTAATAAAACATGGGTTCAAAAGGAATAAAGCAAAGATAATATCTTTTCCAAATTTAAAGACTAAAGAGATTAAGCTTGCATTTTTGTTAGGCTTTTATGATGGCGATGGAAGTCCAAAACCCCCAAGGATTTATTCAGGAAGTAAGAATTTTTTAGAACAGGTAAGGAGTGAATTTAATTTGAATTTTCAAGTTTTTGAAAAACTAGGGATAGGAAGATCATATTATATGAATTTGGGTAAAAATCTATACCTTAAAATGTTAAAAAATTATAAAGTTAGCTTACCTCGTAAAAGAATTGAATCACAATTCATATCTTACAAGGAAAAGATTGAACGTATAAAAGAGAATGCATGGCATGGGGGTAATAGAAGAAAATTAATGATTTCTGAAGATAAATTAAAAAAATTAGTATGGGAAATGCCTCTTTATGAAGTTGGTCAGAAATGTAATGTATCTGGAAATACTATTAAGAAGTATTGTATTAAATGGGGAATAAACCTACCTCCTCGTGGTTATTGGGTAAAGGAATATAAAAGATCTTAAGGAGTAAAAAAGAAAAGGAGTGGCGGGAGGGAGAATTCCAATATTAGGGATTTCCCTAATAACTTCGAACTCCCGAAGGCCTTTGCCACTGGATCTTAAGTCCAGCACCTCTAATCGGTCTTGACCCTTCTTCTAAACCAAAAGACCTTTGACCAGACTCGGTAATCCCGCCAAATTTTTATATGTTGATATAACTTAAATTAGAAAATTAAGGTATTTTTTATTAAATCTAATAGGTTTTAAGTGTACTATTGAGAAATTTTAGTTTTAATTTAAATTTTTACCTTAGCTATAAGGCTTCTAAATATCCTTTGCTTACTCTTTAATATCTACATATTAAATCAATTTTATAATTAGTAAGGAACATTTAATGAATGAACAAGTTACCTTCTAAAATTAAAAATAAAAATAAATAAATAATAACAAGGTATTAAATTTATAATAACACAAAATAAGTAAATTAATATTCTTCTTCGAGGTTTATGTTTTGCCTGTTGGAATTCTTATAATTCGGTGGGATAATGAAATTGGTCCGATAAACGAAGGTTTTTATCCAGAAAACCTAAAAATAACAAATAACTTGCTTACACAAGTGTATTCTTCACATCGGTATCAAAGCTTAAAGCCAGGGTTCGCATCGATAAGCTTAAAGAACAATAAAGTCGTTTCATTTTTTTCAGGAGTAGGCGACGACCATATTAGCGTTGAAAATTATGTCGTTGCGTTATTATTACGAAGGGATGAAAAACCCAGCAAGTATCGAGAAATTTTAAAAACAATAGCTTCTGAAATACTCGACCAAACTCAAGATAGTAAATTTTTAAAGCTTCTCCCTAACCTCTATAAAGATTTAGCTAAAATTTAGAATATTTAAAAAAGTTCCAAGAATAAGGTATAAATTAATTCAAGTTAAGCTTCTTCTTGTTTTTTTACAACAATTTTTCCTGTTTCGTTTATTTCAAACAAATCAACGTCTTGTAAATTCTGAACAATCTTTTTGACATGTACAATGGGAGAACCAAGAGCGTTTCGTAAATCATCTATAGCCATTGATCCAACTTGTTCTACAATCAAAAAAGCTTTAAATTGAGCTTCGTGTTCCATTAAAGCTGTTAATTTATCGTAATAATTAATCTTTTTTTGGTTTTTTTTCTTAAACTCCTTGAGATCTTTCATCGCATAATTCGCATCTCTTAAAGCTTCGTCTGCTTCTCGCCTTTTTTCTAAAGCGTCTTCTAACTTATTTATCAGTTCTTCTTGTCTCTCACGAATTTCCGAAAATCTAGACTTTACATCTTTAGCTTCTGAGGTTGCTTCAGTTGATACTAATTTACTATCTAAAAGAAAAGTATCTAAATCTGATATTTTGCTTATAAGTTCATTTTTTTCTTCAATATGATCAGTTCTAAGTTTTTCGATTTCTTTTTTCCACTTTTGATCCATATCAGTTAATAATTTTACTTGTTCTGCTTGTAATTTATCAGCGAACGCTTGAAGTTCTTTTATTTTATTTTCTGAAGATTTAAGGATACTATTTTTTAGAATTAATTCAGATTTCTTTTCTGCTAATTCTGCTTTAAGGTTCCCAATTTCTTCAAAACTCTCATCCAATCGTTTCTCAGCGGGTATGTTTTGTCTTTGCATAAATTCTAATTCTTTCTTTGTTGCAAGAACTTCACCTTTCGCAAGATCATATTCTTTTTCTCTCTCGTTAAGTAATGCTCTTTGAGTTCCTATTAACTCTTTTAATTCCAGTACGTCTTCTGGAACATCATACATTCTTGCGATATTTACTTTCTGTTCTTCGATAACATCATCTTGACTCTGTATAACTCTTTTTTGCTTCTCTAGCAATTCCTGTAATCTGTCAATCTTAGACTGAAGAACTGCTGTTTCTTTTTCGCTTGATTCGATTCCATCTATCGCATTTTTAAGATCATCAGGCATGGTTTACTTCCTTATATTTTTAATTAAAACTATTATAACTTCTTCTAATATTTAATACATATATTTATGTTATAACCATTAATACCAATTCTTGTTATTATTGAGATAATAGATTCAATTTATATACTTTTCGAAGTAGAGGTTATTTGAAATTCCCGTTTATTATTTTAAACCAGAAGTTATTGATCCATATATATTTATTCTTTATGACTATAAGAAGACTCAAAATATTATAAATCTGAGAAAGATCGTTTTTTTTAAAGACGAATTGGATATTTTAAAGCATGTGAAGAATAAAAAACTAAAACTGGCTGATAATAATGATCAAAAAGTATTTTCCATTTTACTGGAAATGCAAAATATTATCAACGCATACTTAAAAGATGGTAAAACAAATTTATTTAATGCTTTAAAAGAAATGGGTATATTGTTTGATCTTGATGATACCTTCAATACTCCATTTTCTGAAAGTGTTTTAAAAGCTCTTCTTAAAATTAAACCGGGTGAGATAACTACTTATTCAGACTTAGCAAAAAGAATTAATTCAAAAGCTTATCGAGCTGTAGGAGGCGTTCTTAGGAATAATCCTTTACCTTTAATAATACCTTGCCATCGAGTAATAAAAAAAGATGGGAAGCTTGGTGGGTTTATGGGAAAAATGGAAGAACATTGGCAAACAAATCTAAAAAGGAGTTTATTAAAGGTAGAAGGTAATATCATTTCAGACTGAATTTACTTATTAATTAACTTCAAATCTCTACTTTAAGATTAAGTTCTTTGTAGTTATTTATACTAACAGAAATTAATTTATAAGTTAATAACTTCTAAATCATATTATGGTTAAAATATCTACTCTGCATCCCTATTGCCCAAATAACGCAATCGAATTTACTACAAATCCTTATGATGTAATAGGAAAAGAAGAAGAGGAAGAATTAAAGAGGAACAAAAAGTCGCTCATTCATTTGATTTTACCTGATGGCGAAGGAGATGAAATATATCATAATGCTTTATCAGCTTATGAGAGGTTTAAGGAGTCAAATATAATCGTCCGAGAAAAATATCCATGTATTTTTGTTTATCGTCAAGAATCTGCCGAGTTTAATCAAGAAGGTTTAATCATGGGAGTAGCTCTTGACGATTACGAAAAAGGTAATATCATCAAACACGAACACACTAGAGAGAAACCACTTAAGGATCGAACTAAGCTTATTGAGATTACTAATGTAGCCGCTGGCCTTGTTTGGACAGTTTTTCGTGCCGATATCGAGGTTAATAAATTAATTGCCCAAATTAAAAACGGGAAACCTAAATACGATTTCGAAAAATACAGATATCGTCATATTGTGTGGCAAGAAACAGATTCTACAATCATTAACAAGTTAGCTAGTTTATTCAAGAATAAAAAGATTTATATTGCAGATGGGCACCATAGAGCAGCGAGCGCAGCAGAGTATCGTAAACATCAATTAAAAAATGGAAATAAAACCAAAAAGTTTGATGCGCCATGGCAATATTTACTGTCTTATGTGGCTTCAGACGATCAAATACAGATTTTGCCTTATAATCGCGTAATCAGGAAATTAAGGGATGATGAGGATGACTTTATAGAAAAATTAGAAGAAAACTTTGAAGTTAGGAAAGTTAATAAAGCTTTCAATCCGGAAATGAAAAACAAAATTGCTGTTTGCATTAAAGGAAGGTGGTTTGAGTTGATTGCTAAAGATAAAACTTTCAACTCAAAGAGAGATAGTTTAGATGTAACCATCCTTCAAGATAAGGTTCTGGAGCCAATTTTAGGAATTTTAAATGTACGTGCTGATGAAAACATCTTTTTTGTTGGTGGTATTCAAGATCCAACTATTATGGAAAAATACATTACAGATAAGAGAAATGACATTTTCTTCAACCTTTTTCCCGTCGATATAAATGATCTAGAATCGATTGCTGATTCTGGGGAAGTAATGCCTCCTAAATCGACTTGGTTCGATCCTAAGCTTTTATCCGGTTTAGTACTACACGATTTAAGAGAAGAGTGACCAAAAATCTATTAGTCAGGCGCTAAAAAGTTTGAATAAGAATGTTGAACTAAAAAAAAGGTATGGAACGTGCTCTAAAGATTGCTATGGCTCATGTGTATTTATAGGAGAATGGAACGATCAAGCTCCCGAGAAAAAACTTATAACCGCCAAACCTTTAAAGGAGCATCCGTTTACTAGTGGCTTTTTCTGCCCGAAATTAAATAACAGAGAAAAATTGTTATATCATTCCCAAAGAATTAAAAATCCTTTAATTCGGACTGGTGTTAAAGGTAAAAATTCCTTTACTTCAGTAGATCTTGAAGAAGCATTAAATATTATCTCATCTCAATTGACCACTGTTAAAGAAAAATATCATCCTTCTTCCATTGTGGCAGCATATTATGCTGGAAATAGTGGTTTGATTTCTATGTATTCTCCTTTTAGATTCTTTCGTAAACTTGGAGCAACCATAACAAGTGAAGGTACATGTAATGAAGCGGGATGCTTTGCGTTAGAAAGGATGTTCGGCAATTATTCTACAACAAACCCATTTCAAATAGCTAATCCCAATAATCGTCTAATTGTGATATGGGGAAGTAATCTAACCGATCGAAATAATCACGCACAGGCCCTAGTTAAGAAAGCGCTCAAAAATGGTTCGAAACTAATCGTTGTGAACCCAGTAAGAACTAAGTTAGCAGAAAGTGCAGATTTAGTACTGCAACCTTTCCCAGGGAGTGATTTTCTGATTGCTAAATACATTTTAAATAGATTAATTACTTCAGAAGCATACGATAAAAACTTTTTAAGTCGATGCGTCAATAATTACGCCAATCTGATGGATGAAGTTGAAAAAATTGATGACGGTAAAATTTACCTTCAAACCGGTCTTAACCGTGAGGAGTTACACGAATTTTTAATCCTTCTTATCGAAAACAAGCAAAGAACTCTTTTTATAGTAGGCTTTGGTCCTCAGAAGTATTTTTACGGGGGAAGAAACCTAAACTCAATAGCTTTAATTCAAATTTTCCTTGGAAATTTTGGACATCAAGGATCTGGATTCATTTTTTCTCAAAGTGGCTTTAACCGAGGTTTTAAAGAACCACTTATCAATTACATAACAAATTCAGATGAAACTTCACAAAGTAGGAGGATTCCACTTATTAATCTCGGGTCTTCTTTACGTTCCAATCAATATAAAATGTTATTCGTATATAATCTTAATCCCGTGAGTTCTCTCCCAGATCAAAGCACTCTTGAAAAATCATTATTGAGAGAAGATCTGTATACCGTCGTGCTAGACATGTTTTTAAATGAGACAACTAAATTCGCAGATATTGTCATACCTGTAAAATTCGACCTTGAAACCGATGATTTTATTACTCCCTATTTTATCCCTGGTATATCTATAAATCAAAGAGGACCTTGCCCATATCCGGAATGTAGTTCCAATTATGAATTTTTTCAACATTTAGCTGAAAAAATAGGATGGAATGATAATACTATTTTTCAAGAGACTCAAGAAGACATCTTTAAGAAGTGTTGTGGATTATTGCCTAAAGCTATTCAAGAGGATCTCAGAACTAAGGGATATTATATCCCTTTCGACATGAATGATGTTCCTTTTAATAACTTAATATTTTCAACCTCAAATGGTAAAATTCAAATTCATCAAACCGATATCGAAATTTTTGACAAAAATTTTGACTTATTACTCAAGCGAAAGGAAGATGAATTCTACTTGCTTTCACAAGCACATAAATATTTCTTACATTCTCAAATAGGTCAACTTCACGCAGAATACGCAAGTATTTTTGGAACTATTTATATAAATCCAATTGATGTTAAATCGCTTGGTTTAACTCCAGATCAAAAAGTATTAGTTTCAAATAAGTATGGCGAAACGAAATATACTTTAGGAGAGAATTCTAACTTAAAACCCGGTACAGCTTTAATTTACTCAGGATATCCTTTCGCTCACACAGATTACAAGAATGTTAATATTTTCACACCTGAAATGTCAGAGGAATCAGGACTTTCGGGAGCTTATTTCTCCACTATCGTTAGAATTACTAAAAAGTAATGAGATTCATCATTATAATATAAAAAAACCAAAAGAAAATCAAAATTTTAACTTTGGAGATTTTTTAAGAAACTTGACATTTTTTCCGCTATTTTAGTAGCGGCATCTACCTGCGTTTCCATAGTCTGCGATCCAATATGGGGTGTAAGAATCAAATTTCCCTTACATTGACTCAGTTCCATATCTTTTAGTGGTTCTTCTCTATAAACATCTAACGCTGCACCACCTATGTCTTTATTTTCTAAGGCTTTTATAAGAGCTTTTTCATCAATAAGCTTTCCTCTGGCAGTATTAATTAAAATACTTTCTTTTTTCATCAATTTTATACTTTTCTCATTAACAATGTTCTCTGTTTGGGGAGTTGCGGGTAAATGTAATGAAATAATGTGAGAATCTTGGAGTAATGCCTCAATGGAAGAATAAATCTTACATCCGATATTTTTTGCTTCTTCCACAGCCTCTTGTCCTTTGCTAAATCGTGAAAATACTCCCACTTCCATGTCTAGAGCTACTGCTCTCTTAGCTAATTCTTTCGCTATGTTTCCAAATCCGATCAATCCAAGTTTCTTCCCTTTTAACGTATACCCCATGTAATGGTTTTTATTCCATTCTCCAAGATGCATGGTGCGATCAGCATTCGAAATGTGTCGAGCTAAGGTGAACATTAAACCTAACGCTAATTCTGCGACAGAAACAGAAGGCGCATCTGGCGTGTTTAAGACTTCTATGTTTAATTCTGCAGCTTTCTTTCTATCTACATTATCTAACCCTACTCCAGCTCTACCAATAGCTTTAAGATTTTTAGCGTTTTCCAAAACTTCCGCAGTTATTTTAGTTCGGGAGCGGATTATAATTCCATCGTAGTTACCAATTTCATTCTTAAGTTCATCGTTAGTTATCTCGAAATCCTTGACTACTTCAAACCCATTATCTTCAAGTACCTTAATGCCTTCGTCTTGAAGTTCATCACTAATTAAAATTTTCATACAATTCCCTTTTTATGATTTTAATTAAAAGAATAATATTTCTAATCAGCTAATATATAAAAGAATTTTCGGTGGTCTCAGTAAATCATTTTCTATTAGGTGTTTTATTCATAATAAAAAAAATGAAAAGACTAATTTCTTTTCTAATTATCACTAGTTTTAATTCAAATCGGATACGATATCTGTTAGAACACTCAACATTTCTTCAAGCATTTTTACTGTAATTTCACCCATGTGCCCAATACGGAATGTTTTGTTTTTCAAGTCCCCATAACCATTTACTATTCTATAACCGTTATCTAAAAGCGTTGAAACCATCTTTGCAATATCGATATTTAAAGAATTTTTCATAGTAGAGACAGTATCTGATTCGTATCCTTTTTCTGGAAACATTTCAAAATTAGTATCTTTTGCCCATTTCCTTGTCCGTTTACCTAATTGTGCATGTCTTTCAAATCTATTTTCTAAACCTTCCTGATTCAAAATATAATCAATTTGAGCAGCTAAGGCTCTAATTTGAGGGATGGGTGGCGTATTTGGGGTTTCATGCTTCTGAGCTGCTTTTAGTAGTTCACTGAAATCAAAATAGTACCCTCTATTCTTAACTTGTGGAACTTTTTCAATAGCTGCTTTAGATATGGAACACACTGCTAATCCTGGTGGGATTGTGAAAGCTTTTTGAACTGAAGCTAAGCATACATCTATTCCTAATTTATCAACCTCAATTTTAATACCGGCCATGGAGGAAGTCGCATCAACGCATACGAGAGCCCCAGAATCTTTAATAATAGGAACAACTTCATCAATTGGATTATAAACTCCTGTGGATGTTTCATTAGATTGAATGAAAACTACGGCGTATTTATCTTTGCTTAAAGCATCTTGGACAACTACCGGAGTAATAGCTTTACCCCATTCAACGCCCTCCTTTACCGAATTCTTCCCATTTGTGACACCAATTTTATACCATCGATCTCCAAACGCACCAATTGAAAGAAATAGAGCCTTTTCGTCGTTTTTGACCAAATTTCTTACGCAAGCTTCCATTAAGCCAGTGGCACTCGAAGTAGAAATTAAGCAAGTGTTAGAAGTGTACAAAATTTTTTTTAATCCTTCTTCAACAAGTTGATGCATCTCTGCGTATGGCTTTGACCTATGTGTGTCGTTTGGTTTCGCCATTTCTTTCAATATTCTCTCTGGGACGTCAACGGGTCCAGGAGTGAATAATTTTATTTGAGATCCTTTTTCTTTATTAAAATGAATTTCAGGCATATTTTAACTAAAAACCTTGAATTAATTATTTTTTAAATTTTATATATTATGTATTAATAAAAGATTATGATATATTATTCATACTAAAACCTTAAGTTTAGGATAAAAAATTCTTGAGATTTTACTTTATGGTTTAATCTAATTCTCCTCTAGGTAAGGAAAATCTAGTGGAATATTATCCATGATGTACCAAACAAGTTTTAAATTTCTAAAACTTTTTAGTGATAATCCATATTCACTTAAATATAACGCCGATCTTAATATCCCGTTGAGCGTCAAAATAGTCAAAAGAGTGACAAGATGAAATAAAAAACCTGTTTCCGCAAAAACAATGGCGATAACAGTAAAAAGTACAGTAGTTGCGCCGATTACTATGTTTAAATACCGAAAATTAGGAGAATATACATCAATAATTAATCCCTTTAATAATCCAGCAAGTCCTATAAGAAAAATAGGCATGCCTAAGAGATATATACTAAAGCTCGTAGGTGTATTACGATGTGTGAGCAAAGCATTTATAAAAGTAATCGAGAAAATAATACTTGTTATTCCAAATGATAAATTTAAAACTCTAAATATAAAAATTAAATTTCTATCAAAAATACTCTTGTAAGCTCTATATGATCCATACACTAGTAGAGAAAAAAACGGATACACTGCCAATGATATAAGAGCTAATGATATATTAAATATGATTATAGATAATACCATTGTTAATAGAACTACAGTTATAATATCATCAACAAGTACTTTCTGTTTATTCAATAATGATCGAACTTTCATAAATAACCATCAATAATTTTATTGATAAATAACTTTATATTTTTTATCATTTAATTCGTTAATTCATTAAAAGCTAAAAATGAAACAATAATACAAAAAGGTTAAATTTTAAATAATTCTTTAGAAATAGAATGTTGTACCCACGCTTGGATTAAACGCCTTGATTCTATTGTTACTAGATGCATTAGCCATTTCAATGAATTTTTCTCCGCTACAATGAATTGGAAAGAGATAAACCGTATTTTTGAACATATTCTGCGAATTTAAGTATTCTAGCGTAATTTTAATCCTTTTATCAGATGCACCTGCCATATGAAATCCCCCTATAATATGACTTATTGGTTTATCTGAATAGCTTTTAACATAATCTAATGTATTCATTAAACCTGAATGACAACATCCATTTAGCAAAACGATATTTTCCTCAAACTCTAAAATCAAACATTTATCGTCCAAAATTTTGTCAACATTAAGAATTCCTGCTTGAAGCAAAAAAAAGTTATTAAAATCTTCTTCTGTGTGATTTCTAGGAATTTCTCCGCTAGCTGCTATTTTAAGTCCTTCGATATTGAGGATTTCATAAGGTTCCTTTGTAAAGTGGATCTGGCCTTTTAAATTTTTAACATGCTCTATATTTATTGGTTCCTGATTGACGATTTTTGAAGAGGAGAGCAGAGGTAAAAGATCTGTCCTCTTTTTTCCTATCAAATCTTCATTTTTTAAATTTCTAACTCGCTTAAAAAATCTCTCGAATTTAGCACTCTCATGACTGATAATTGGAACTTTCTTATCTATTCGTTCTAATATTTTGAATAATCCCCCAGAATGATCATAATGCCAATGTGACAATACAATGCAATCTACAT
>Ga0315553_10000083_pt1 | contig 75601 bp, 62 predicted proteins | sample SalMarSW160140MG_FD_203099 | JGI IMG/M metagenome (GOLD analysis project Ga0315553, IMG submission 203099) | Salt marsh sediment microbial communities from the Plum Island Ecosystem LTER, Massachusetts, United States - Salt Marsh Sediment SW1601-40 ... | reverse complement strand
GCAAGAAAAACATCTTATAGGAATAATCATGATATATGATAAAGAGAATGATTCTAAAAAAATTTTACTGTTATTCCAAACCAAAAATTTTATTTTATATCCGCTATTTAACACTACATTAAAATCGATGATTTATGATAATATATTAAAAATATATATTGGAAAGAGAAGAAAATGAGTTATATAAAATTTAAAATTCCTGACGCGTTAAAAAATGACATTAAGGCCGCTTTATCTACGATATCTGGTACGCGGGATTCGAAAATAAGAAAAGGGATGAATGAAGTTACAAAAGCAATTGAGAGGAATCTCGCGAAACTTGTTATCATGGCAGAAGATGTTAGCCCACCAGAAATTTTGTTTCACATTCCTTTATTATGTGAAGAAAAGTCAATTCCATATGGTTATGTGTCCACGAAAAAAGAATTAGGAAATTCTGCTCGTATTAATGTAGCTTCTTCTGCCATCGCAATTGAGAATGTAGGAACTGGAAACGATCGAGCTTTAGATGAAATTGTAAAGAAGTTAGAAGCATTAAAAAAATAAACTGGTGAATTATCTTAGCAAAAATAGATAAATCAAAAGGAAAAGACCCGTATGATTATTCAATTCCCGCTGAAGTCCTTCAAATCGTTGGTAGAACGGGGTTAACTGGTGAGATCAGCCAAATTAAGGTAAGAATTCTTGAAGGTCCAGATCGAAATCGAATTCTTACGAGAAATGTTAAGGGTCCAATACAAGTTAGCGATATCGTGATCTTACGAGAAGTAGAACGAGAAGCGCGAAAAATACGTAGAAGAAGATAATTTTTTTTACACAATTTCTTTTTTAATCATCAAAGAATCCTAATAATTGCATATTTTTATATTCCGTATGAAAGAACTCCCTAAGAGCAATTCTGATTGCTTCTGAGCGGCTGGGAACGATTTTCAGGTCAATTAATTTTTTAATATTTGCATCATATATGTCAGGAATATTGATGGTTATATTTTGCATGGCAGGTTTTTTCTCTCTCTCGGGATTCGGCAAAATTAAATTCACTAAAGTTATTAATTTTCAAAATGTGATCCAGAAAAGTGTAATAACTAGTAAGAAAAGCTATTTTATATTAATTACCCTTAACTAAATCAAACTTTTTGATAATAAATTATAAGTTAAACTTGTATATAAAATTATCTCTCTATATTTAGAGGCTTTTAAAGTTCCCTATATCAGATGTAAATAATTTTGATGTCTTTATCTTTAAAATGAACAATTAATGTTATTAATTTAAAGCCGAATGAAAAAATTTTATTTTTATAATCTATCTTCTTTTTTTATATATCGACCTCTCGTTTCAATTATTGATATATTCTTTAGAATAGCTTCACATTCATATTTTTTCTCTATCCCATATCCTTCGCGATATCCTTCAAGAAAAGCGTCAAAACAGATGGTAAAATCGCTTCCATGTGAAGAGATCAAAACTCTCTTAAATAAATGTAGGTCAGTACTTTTATCTTCAATTGAATCAGAGTAATCGTGTAATCCAAAATCGACGATAAATAATTCTTGAGTTGGGGTTAGGATTATATTACTTGTAGTGATATCACCATGAATGTGACCATTTTTATGCAAATAGGCTATAGCTTTTCCTATTTCTTTTAAATGTTGCACTTTCTGTGAAGGAGTCAACGAATGTAAAATATCCTTTAATTTTTCACCTTTTATATATTTCATTACGATTGTCGAGTTTTCAGCATCAATTTCGTACACAGGAGGAACTAACACCCCATAATTTTTGACTCTGATTAACGCTTTAGCTTCGTTAAGAGTTCGATTATAACAGAGAAGCTTGTCGATTTGTTCTATGCGATATCCTTTAGGAATTCGCTTTTTAAAAATAGCTTCCTTTCCAAACCAAGAACCATAATAAAGACTAGCTTCTGCTCCCTTGTGAATGAGTTTTTCGACAATAATTTCGTTCGACAATTTAATATAACACCTAAGATCTCCACGGAATTGTTATTTGATCCATTCGTTCTTTCGGATTTATCTGGGTTTCTGAGATGTTATTCCCTCCAATAGACTTATACCTCAAAATTCCCGTCCATGCAATCATAGCTCCATTATCTCCTGCGTATTTTAGGGGAACAACTTCATATCTGGCACCATGTTCTCTACTGATGTATTTAATCATTTCTTGTAATCGCTTATTAGCAGCCACTCCGCCTGTTAACAAGACTTCGCTTTTTCCCGTGTGAGCTAAAGCTCTTTCGGTCACTTCGGTAAGCATGGCAAACGCTGTTTCTTGAAGCGAATTAGCGACATCATTTAGGGTATATTTATTTTCATAATCCTTCGATTCAATAAGTCTTTTAGTTGCAGAATAGAGCCCAGAAAAGGATAAGTCCATACCTTTTACAACGTACGGCAAGGGTAAGTAGTTATCTGACTCACGAGCTAATGCTTCAACTTTAGGTCCACCAGGATGGGGTATCCCAACATCACGAGCAAATGAATCTATTAAATTACCAATAGGGATATCTAACGTTTCTCCAAAAATTTGATAACGACCAGACTCATAAGCACTAACTATCGTGTTTCCTCCTGAAACATATAACGTGAGGGGGTCTTCTATTTTGCACAAAAATCGTCCGATTTCAATATGAGCGATACAATGATTTACAGCAACTATCGGTATTCCTAAAAGTTGACTAAGCATTCTCGCAACATGAGCGCCTATTTTTAGAATTGGTGCTAAACCAGGACTTTTACTGAATGCAATAAGATCAATTTCTTTAATTGAAATCGAAGCGTCTTCTAAAGCTTTATTGATTATTCCCATAAAGTTGTTTAAATGTTGTTCCTTTACTAATATTGGGTGAATTCCTCCCTTTTCCGGAATAAACATATCGTTCACTAAACTGAGAACTTTTCCACTGAATTCTACTATTCCAACACTCCAAGTGTGTGCCGTGGATTCGATTCCAAGCGTTAATTGGTGTTTAATTGCTTACACCTAATAAAAAAAATTTATATATTTAGAATATTGACTCACTTTTCTCTTTTTAGTTTTATAGCTATTATTAGAAATTAAAAATTAAGAAGGAGTTAAAAAAATACTTTATTTTCTATTCTATGTTGATTTCGTACGTTTTCGCACTTATTTACTGATTAATCAAAAATTGGAAAACATTGAGTTTTCACAAAAAATACTCGTTTTAAGTTTTCTATGTATTTCCCTTTTACACTAACTTGTAGAGAAAATGAATAATTTTTCTTTATAAATAAACACTGGTTTAGATTTACAAAAAAAATCAATTGGTAAATTTTGATGAAATTTAATAGCGAGCCATGCGCGAAATTTTTACACCTGATTTTTATTATCCTGATTTCAATAATAGTGAATCAAAATATATTAATATGTAAATTTAAAAATATTCAAGTAGGAGGAGAGGGATTTTCAGCGAATACGGCGAGGGACATGAAAGGGAAATAGATAATAAATCAGATGTTGGTTCTGAGAGCGAGACAGATAAGGAAAACGAAATAAGTGGTGATACCGAGGAGGATTTCGATGCTGATAAAGAGTACGATTTTGATGGAAAAATGGATTTTGACGGTATGGAAGAATACGATTTCGATGGAAAAATGGATTTTGACGGTATGGAAGAATACGATTTTGATGGAAAAATGGATTTTGACGGTATGGAAGAATATGATTTTGATGGAATGGAAGACTACGATGAAGAAAATAAGTTAGAACCAACAGGAGAGTCTGATATTTCTCAAGAACCTGATAGAGATACTAATGCGGATAACAACGATGATCAATCAAGTAGTGCTGAGCAAGGAAATGAATCTTACAAAAATCTCAATTCTGAATCGACAAGTACAGTTTTAATACGCGAAAATCGAGAAGAAGAAGAAGGAGAAAGTTTACAAAGCGATGATCAAGGCCATGAGGAAATAGAAGAAATCAACCAGGAAGAGTTAGACAAAGAAATTGAGAAAGAACTTGAAGAAGGAGTTGAAGCCATTAACCAATATTTGGAAGAAGAGGCAGAATTCATTAACGCCTATCAGGAAATGGTGGGGGAAGCAAGGGAACTAGACGGAGAACGAGAGAACGAAGGCGAGGAACCTCTCAAAACTGAGGAAGAATGGGAAAAAGAGGTCGAAACTGCAGCCTATACTGCCGAACAACTCTACGAAAGTATGAATGAAATAGAAGCTGACACTAACAATGAAGAAATTTCCGAAGAAATCGAAATTGAAAAAGAAGCGGAGCAGACAGAGGAAGTCTTAGAACCTCAATTAAGTGATTTACAAGAAGAATTCGAAGAAGGAAGGAATGAGATCGAACAACACCAAGTCGAACCCTTGATCGAAGAAGCACTCGAGACCGAACCAGAGCCTGTAGTTAACGAAAAGGAATTAGAACAACTTCAAGAGCTGGATCTCGAAGAACAATTTCAAACCATTCATCTTGAAGAATATATAGAAGACCTAGTAGAAAAACAAGAAGAAGAAAAAAACCAAGAACACGATAAAATAGAACAAGAACAAGAAAATATCGAACAATCTCAAGAAATCATACCTCAATCGACCCATCTCCAAGAAGAATTAGAAGAACAAGAGCAAGACTTAGAGCTGGAGTATGAAGAAAAAGACGAAGTTGAGCAACACCAAGTCGAAGCCGCTATCGAAGAAGAACTTGAAACAGAACCTAAACCTTTTATGAACGAGGAAGAGCTAGAATATGTCAAAAATTTCGAACCTAAAAAACAACTCGATGCCGAGCTTCTCTACGAATTAATAGAAGAACTAGCTGAAAAGCAAAAAGAAGAAAAATTAGAACCTAAGGAGAAAGAAGAGTATGAAGAACTCACTTCAGGAGAAAAGATAGCTCAAGTCATGCATGAACTCGAGATAGACCAAGAAATAAGCTCTGGAGAGACTAAAGTAGGACTCAATAGTCAAGAAGTAGAACTAGAGCGGGATATAACTACACCAGATGAAGAAGTGGTAGAACAAAGAGAAACAGATAAGAGCAAAGATCACGAACAAGAATTAGAAGAAATTCTCGAACAAATTAGTAAAATTGAACAAGAAGCACTCAATGAAACTGAGCTAGGAGAAGAAGATCTGGATAAAACCGCTAAAAAAAACTACGAAAAAGCTAAAAGATTCTATAAACAACAGACTGGAAAGAGACCAATTTATGCAAATAAGGAAACAAAAGGATTCAAACAGTGGTTAAAACAGCAAAAAGAATCGGAAGAAAAAGAGAAAACGAAACAGAAGAAAGAACTAAAGGAAGAACAGAAAAAAGAAGAAGCGTGGAAGTGGTCCCTGAAAAATTGGATTGAAAAAGCCACCGAAATTGATCCTGAGCTCAAATCTGAGTTAAAAAAGCTCCTTGAGAAGTATAGCGAGTTAGAAAAAGTGATAAAAAAATACTCGCAATTATACAATAAAGCGAAACGCGAAGAACTTTCCCAAGTTGAAAAGAACGAATTAAAATCGTTAAACAAAGCGCTCCAAAAACTTGGTCCCATAAAATCTGAGCTGTTCCTAAGCATACGGGAAATTAAACACTATTTAGATGAGCAGTACTATTACGATTTCTGGGACAAACCGCGGGTTAATCAAAAAATTAGCTATTTTTTTACCCATCTCTCGCAAAAATATACTAGTTTAAAGCAATTGCTAAAAAAGAAAAACAATACTGAGAAGGTACTGAAAAATTGGATAGATGATGTGTCCGAAGAGGAAATTAGTTCCGAACTTAAAGCCGAGTTAAAGGAACTCATTGAGAACTATGACGAACTAGACGCCATAGCAATATTGTTCATGAAATTATACATAAAGGCGCAAAGCGAAATACTCTCTAAAACTGAACAAAAAGAATTACACTCCCTTGTTAGAACGCTCCAAAAAATCGATCCCTCAAAAATTGAGCTATTCACGAAGATAAGGGCCATTAAACATTATTTAAAAGATCAGATTTTTGATAATTTCTCGGATAAAATGCATGTCAATCGAATCCTTAACCATTTTTTTACATATCGGGTGCGCAGTCCAGGGCAATTGTTTAATGATGGAAACTTAAAGTATTTACACGATAAAGACGGTAACAAAATTCCATACTTAGATATAGGAAAAGATGTTCTGCAATTAACACCATTAGAATTTAAGCGAACTTATAAAGGTGTCTATTCTCCGTATTTTAAACATGTAAGGAACACTCATAATCTTCACTTAGGAGTTAAAACTGTTGGGAAATTATTAAATTTATTTACATTTATGAATGTATATGGGATTGTATATAAGATCTCTTTGATAAGAGATGTTCAAGGTAATAAATTCAAAACAGGTCCTTTTATTTTTTATTCCAACAACAAAAAAGTTAAAGAAGGATTAATTCGTGTTGGAAGAGCTATAGATTTAAGACGACGAGTGATCACTTATCGATATGAGGCTAATAATAACCTAAAAAACCTGCATTTTGAGAACGCCTTTTTTAAATATGGTCCTAAAGCTTTTAAAATAGAACTCTTAACTGTTTGTAGATCTTCTATCGAATATAAAGCATCAGAGTATTTCTGGACCCTTTTCTACAATAAAAAGGCAGATCAAATTGGATTTGATCTTTCGATTAATAAAGATTTTAATCCTATGATTGGAAGTCGAGGTGACAAGTTTAAAAAGTATAATGTTCCTAAATGGAAGCTTACAAGTAATATATTAGGTGGATTTGAGAGAGCTGAACTAGATATCTTGTGGGAAAATGTCCCGTTAGGAACACTAAAGAGTAGAATTAAAAGTTACTTTAATACAAGTAATTTATATAAAATAAGACTTGATCTAGCAACACCCTATATTGATAAATGTTTAAGAAGAGGTTATACAAAAGACGAAGCGTTAGATTATTTACTTCAAAATGGTTTCTATATGTTTAGTGATAAGGAGTTCCAAGCAAGAATTAAGTCATTTAGTTCTAAAATTAAGAGATCTTCTCCTGATCGTCTTTTTCAAAGAATGATTAAGGATTTACAAAGCAGATACTATCATATACCCTTAAGGAAAGTAACAGGGAGGAGTACCTCGTATTATGAACAACTAAGATTTAATCTTTTTATCATACCATATTGTAATTATTTAAAGTCTATTGATGTTCAAGAAAAATTACAAAACCCGTCTATTAATTATGACCATGAATTACATCGCTTTAGAGGATTAAATCTTGAGGATATAAAAGATTCTTTAAATGAATTCTCAATTATAGAACATCTTGTAAAATTAAATGCCACCAATATTCAGATTGCTTATGCATTGAACTTATGCAACCCTGATGATGATGTAAGGGTCCGTGAGAATGCTAGAGGTAAAATTGATACTTATTTCGAGAGATACAAACGACGAATTGCTAGAATATCTGGTGTTCAAATAAAAAATATTTCAACTGATGACGTTAGAAATTTTATTGAATCTTATAATTTTGGAATATCTGAATATCAAAAATATCTTAAGAATGAAGAATTGTAAAAGTTAATAGGAACTAAAGTGAAGAAGGGATCAGAAATTGTCTAATTTGATCTATACTGATTTCGTACGCTTTCGAGGCGATCTTCCAGTTCGAGCGACGCTAGATGCTCCTTTTTTTCCTTTCCTTTTAAAAACTGTGTATCCACAATTCCCGCACGATGATCTTTTATGGATAATAAGGCTTACTTACTACCTATCATAGTGATCGGCGAGAAAATACGATGGTCCGCACTTGGGGCACTCACGATGAGTCCTAACTAAAATGCCATCCTCAATCTTATAATATTTTGATACGTTTGTCATAATAATTCTTTTTTTTATAATTATTTTTAATCGTATTCAAATAGGTGATTAAATTGTTCTTTCCTCTTCTTTAACTTGTAAATCTCTGATCTAGTATCTTTTGGTAAATTCCTTACTTGAATGTGGAAAGGTTCATAGAATTGAAGCTCTTTAGATTCCTGATAGATATTTGCTAAACCAATATCGTAGGAGCTCCCGAATTGAGTTTGTATTCTTCGAATTATAGTGTATTTTTCCTTTGCGTTTTTCATAGCTGCAATTTTCTTTTTAACTTCTAATCTATTAGGCGTACTAGCATCCAAGTGTTCGATTCTAAATTTGACCTCAGTACGATCGATTACCGGGTTTTTCTTCTCCTCTAAAATTTCAATATTAAACGACATTTCGAGTCTTTTAACAACAGTTTTTCTCAGTTAATCAGTTAATTTAAAGATAATTCTGAGTTATAAAAGAATAAAAGAATATTAAAAAATAAAATTTTGCTTTTTTATTAGGTAACAATGGCTGAATATAAAAGAATTGCTAAGAAAGCAAGAGTCTTAATGCTCATCGAAATAATTTTAATAATTTTTTTGATTATTATTTTTCTGACCCTAGGAAATATACTAGTTGGAATCTACGCTTGGATATTTATAATTAGCTTATTATTATGGGTATGGTTATTTATTATAACAGTGAAACTCTACGTAAAAACAAAGAGAATAAAAACGGAGTAAAAAAAATGAATGAAAATTTAAAGATTCCACCGAATGAAAGACACAAGTTCTCCCAGCCGTTAGGCAAATTATACGTAGGAACCCGAGAAGAAACGATTATTGAAGTAGAAAAAGCCATTAGAGAATATCTAAAGAAAGGGTTTGAAGTATCAGTTTATTTAGTAGGTGATATAGTAACACAAGATTTCCTTGCAAATAACTTTTTAAAACACTTTATATCGCTCTGCATTGTAGACGAAAAAACTCAAAGAAACCATATTGAGATTGAGATTAAAGATTTTTTTGAGGAAATTATTGAATTTAAAAACCCTGAGGGAGGGATAAAGAGAGAAAGCTTTACGCTTTTAGAAGAAATAGTTAAATCCAAAAAGAGAACTCTTTTGAGAGTTATCGAAGGAGAAGAAGATCTGCTCGTCTTACCTCTGGTTTTAAAAATCCTTCTCAACGATAAAATAAAGAACTTAGTCTTTTACGGTCAACCACCAATCACTGATTCAAAGAAAACAATCCCAGAAGGAATCGTTATGGTTGATGTTGAAAAAAGAATTCAAAAAGTAGTAGATAAATTCGTAAGAATGATGATGTAATATTAAATAGGCAAAAAGTATTCACATACAAGTCTAGCTTAGCGAACTCTTAAAGCATATTTTCCAGGAAAATGAATTTTAAGATAACTCGCCATTTCTGAGTTGGCTGGGTCAATTATTACGACTTCACCTGTATAATCGTCACTAAGGCTATGTGTTTTACATTTTGGACAAATCGTCTGATTTTTGGTCATCAGATGGCAATTTTTACAGGCCTTCTCGAGTTTTTTCATTATTTAATCCTCTTAATTTATTTAAATTTGTTTTTGCTTAATTGTTAGTCCTCGCTGACTTCCTCATCCTCTGAAGCGCCTGACTTCTTGGCCTTGATATTTGCATACTCTTCTTCAACATCAGCTTCAATCCAATCGAGTTTTCCTAAATATTTCTGCCTCATCGTTAAACCGAGTTTACCGCTACGCCCAGTACCTAAAGAAACTGCGATTACTTTAGCTCTTACTTCATTATTGACTTCAAGTATTTTACCGGTCTCTTTGCCTATAAATCGATTTCCTACTTGTTCATACGATATATAATCGTCGCAAATTTGGGAAACATGAACTAATCCGTCTAATGGTCCAAGTCGGCAAAAAGCTCCAAAATCAACTAATTCTACGACTTCTCCCTCAACTACCTCACCAAGATTTGGTTTAAATGAGAGGATGGTAAAATCAACTTGGTGGAAAGTATTAGCGTTTCCAGGAATGATGATACCAGGTCCTACATCAAGCACATCAACGATCGCAATGATAAATCCATAATCTCTTGTAATTATACCCTCGTATTCCTCGCTAAGAATAATTCTTGCGCTATTCCTCTTAGGTTGATTGAAAAGGAAAGGCGGAATTTCTACTTTACTTGTGAGGGAGAATAGCTTAAACATTTTAATACACCAGTAAAACGAGTTAATATTATTGTTAATAATAGTGAATATTGGTAAAACAAAATTAAGTATAAAATTAATAATTTGTGGTTTTAACTAATTAAAATATTAAATTTTGAAGGTATTAGACTTGAATAGAGATAGAAGATTATTTAAATCAACTGAGCTATTTTTTCGCACGTCCTCCTGCAATCTAACAGGATTAACCCAAGCCGAACGTCCTTAGTTGTAGAAACGGTCAAAACCGCGTTTGGACCTGCTTGCATAACAAGAAGGTATCCTTCACTTCCTTTTATGTAAAGCTGGTCAAAGTCACCTTTTCCCATCTCTATAATTGCTCTTTCGGATAAGGAGAGTAAAGCAGCAGTCATGGCAGCTATGCGTGTTTCATCTACTCCTTGAGGGAGTGCAGAGGCAATAGGAAGACCTTCAGCAGACACAATTGCGGCAGATTTTACTTCTGGAATTGCTCCAAGTAATTTTTTCAAAAGATCATCTAAGGTATCGACAGATTCCATTACTGACAATTTCTCCTTCTCTGTAAATATTGATTTTTATTAGATAAATATAATATAATATAATAGAATACAATTGAGATTATTTAAGGCTTATAATTTAAATAGATTTATCGTATTTATTTATTTATTTTTTATTCGTTATGTATATAAAAATCTTGGATATTATTGGTATATTAAAGTTTATAATATGTAGATAAAGATATACGCCTTGCTATACCTTTAATCTTGACCTAGCGTTATAATTTTATCTTTAAATAGTTTTAAAACCTTTAGTTATTTCAATCAATATCACTATATTCTCTGGTGTAATAGCAGCATCTATAAGTTGGGTTGAACTAATTACAAAGGGTATGTTTATCTGCCTTACTTGTGAAAATAATGTTATTAGATATTTTTTAACATCTTAGAGATCATTTCAAACCAATCAAGTTAATAATATGATAATCTTTTCCAAATAAAGTATAAATTTTAGTATTTGATTTGACCTTAGAACTTCGAATTAATTTGTTCACAAACGCAGATTCGGGATATCCCGTAAAATATACAGAATGGTTATAGGTTGTATTTTTGATAAAAAATCTAACAAAATATTCACATTAATTTATGTTGTTAATAGGTTATTTGTTTTCTTCCTTCATAACATAACGAAACACGCAACGATTAGCTTCGGTATCATGTCGAGATTCGAGAACAAGTTTCACATCAGGATTGTATCCTTCAAGAATTTTATAATCTACGTATTTGCAATAAATTTTTGCATATTCATCTAGGTTCCATTCTTTAGCAGCATTAATAAACGTACAGTGTTTAATTTTCACTACAAAATCGCCATTAGGTGTGCTACTGATAGGGCGAAAGTTTTCAAAAGAGTCAATATCCGTATAAATCAACCAATTCTTTAAGGATAACGATTTTTTCTCTGCTTTCACTTTTTTTGCTATTCGCTTACCTCTTTCAAGTCCAAATTCTTCAATTGCATCTTTAAGAAGAGCTTCGCCTTCTTCGGGGCCTAATTTCTTAATAACATGTTTTGCTACCGTTGCAAATAATTGGCCCGCTAATCCAAATCCAGGAGTGAGGTATTTATTACCAAGTTCCTTTTTTTTGTCAAGGACATCCCCCAAATATTGAAAATCTAAGCCTTCGGTTTTTTCTTTCTTTAAATCATCCATATTCATCAAAATATACAATTAATTTTTGTTAATAATTTAATATAACAAACCAAAGAATAATTATTTAATAGTTAATTATAAAAATAATTAAAAAAACCAATTAAATTGCTATCATGGATTATTGGGTTTTTGTAGAGAATCTTTATAACACAACTTTTACATTATTTTTCTTCGTTCTAATGAGCTTGATGTATTATATTGGAGTGAAGGGTTATAGAGCCAAAAATTCTTATGGGGGAATATCTTCAATTCTATGTGGCGTATGCTACTTAATTTTTGGATATTACAACTCCGTAGTTGGATTTTTTACTTATCCTTACATGGGATTTATGGTGTGGTGGATTGGAATGATTCTTATAGCGAACCTCATCTTTACAACTATTATTAAGATTGATATCAAGAGGATGAGGGGAGAAACAGATAATGGTGAGGTTAGGTTAAAAAAAGAATCGATTTTAAGAAGATATATCATAAGGATGACTCAAGAAAACCCCTATAAAGTTGATATCCCTTTTAAGATTGAGTTAATTCGAAAAAGTTTCCATCTTTCAGGACTTTTATTACTTATTGCGTTCTTTGGATTTCTATCATTACCGCCAGTGGCCTCCTTAATAAATGACGGTAGCATTATTATGATTCAGCAGCTTGAGCTTTCATACAATTTTTTATGGGGGGATCTTATTAATTATCCTTTTGGATTTGGAGATTTTCAAGCAGTGGTTGAGATTACCATGTTTGCGTTAATTGGTGCGTTAGCGTTTGCTATTGCATCAGATATAATTCGAATCGTTTGGGGACCCGAATATTCAATTTTTAATTTTTTAACTAAATCTATGTTGAGAAACAAAGAAAAGAACGCAGCGGGACCACAAATTTACATCATTACGGGTTTTATCTTTTCCTATATGTTATATATGGCTGGGATCATTCATATTTTCGTTTTTTTTGCTGGAATCCTTATAGCGTGTTTAGCCGACGCTACTGCCGCAATAATTGGTAAAAAGTATGGAAAACACAAAATTATGCTTAGACATGGAGAAGTAAAATCAGTAGAGGGCTTTGTTGCGGGAGTTATAGTCGCCTATATTATTGGTTTTGTCTTTGTAGGACCGGTGTATGCTTTAATGGCCACTTTAATCTTCTTTTTAACTGACTACTTACCAGCTGTTACAGCAGATAACTTATTGAATCCTATTTTTATACCGATAGGTATACAATTCCTCGTTTTTCTATTAGGATTACCTATTGGATGGTTTTAAACAAATTACACATCAACCAGGAGATAGTACCTTATTAATTTATAATGCGAAAATTAATTGAACAGCTTAAGGATATCGAATTAGCGATTTTTGACTTAGACGGAGTTATCTACAGAGGAGAAAAGCTAATATCTGGCAACGATAAAGTGATTACAGCATTAAAAGAACTTGGGGTTAAAGTTGTCTATAATTCCAATAATTCCACAGTTACCAGGCAAATGTATGTAGACCGCCTTAAAGGATTTAATATTAAAAGCGATATTTTAGATTTTTATACGAGTGCTTCGATCACAGCAAGTGAAATTACTAAGGTAAAGCAGAACGCAAAAATTTTTGTAATCGGAGAAATAGGATTAAAAGAAGAACTAAAAAGCTGTGGCCATGAGGTCGTTAACGCTGAATCGAATCACAAGGTAGTTGACTTCGTGATTGTTGGTCTGGATAGAGAACTTACTTATGTAAAGCTAGCTTTCGCTCAGAGGTGTATTTTAGAAGGAAGCGCTAAATTTTACGCTACTAATGCGGATGCTACCTTGCCTGTGGCGACAGGTTTGCTACCAGGTGCAGGTGTAATGGTGAACGCTGTTGAAACTTGTACTGACCAAAAACCCGTTAAGATTTTTGGGAAACCAAACCCTGAAGGGATTCAATCGATATTAGAGAACACAAATTCGAATCCTAGCCGTTCTTTCATCTTTGGAGATCGCTTAAACACAGATATTTTAGCGGGTAATCGCGCGGGTATTAATACAGTTCTCGTATTGACGGGTGTGACAAAAGCATCTGATGTTGAAAAATTGTGGGGAGATAAGGATTGTTCTCCTGAAGCAGAAATAGGATTAATTCCTAATATTGTAATCAATTCGCTGAAAGAAATATTTTTGCCTTGAGTGTCATAATCCGGCTCTATGAAGCATCAATTTAGCAATTTCATTAAAAATGTCTTTGATATTTCTTCCATCTTTTGCAGAACATTCAATATACCCATATAACTTATGATGTTTTGCCAAATCAAACGCTTCATTGCTTGGAACTGCTCGTTTAAAGCTTAAATCTAATTTTCCTCCGACCATAATTATTGGTAAAGGTTTATTATTGGCTCCAATAAAACCTTTTTTAAAGATGTTAATCCATTCAGGAAAATTTTTCAAGCTAGAATACCGCGTTATGTCATACATAAAAATTCCTCCTGATGCACCTAAAACATAGCTCGGCAATAGGAACCTAAAGCGATTTTCTCCAGCAAAGTCCCAAATTTGAAGTAGAACTTTTTTGCCATCGACATCTATTTTTTTAACATGAAAATCAACACCAATCGTGATAGTGGTTGTGGACTTAAAAACGCCAGTAAGATATCTACCTAGTAGTGTGGTCTTACCTACACCACCATCTCCGAATAAGCAAACTTTAAACATTACATCGGTTTCTCTTTCGTTTTTTTCATCGTCCAAATTTTGGTCTTCCTCGAGCGTCATTGAATTATATTAGTGATCAATTTTCCATATAATTTTGTTAGAATCGTATTTTAAAGTATAATTATAATAATAATAAAAGTCACTTATTAAAATATTAATTGTTTCCGAAACAAATTTTACCTAATTTGTTAATGCTTTAGATAGTTATAATTAATATCGTTTTTGTCGTTAAAGTCATATTTTAATTGAGTCCTAAAAAAGCAATCAAACCAAAGCTACGAGGATTTGGTGGACTTTTTCATTCGTACTAGACTACACCTCATTATAAAGATAAGTGTAATTTTTTAGAAATAAATAATTTGAAAGTCTTGTATTTTGAATCGAATTTACCTGAACGAATTCATTTGGAGCATGTGCATATCCTCCAATACCTAAACCGCCAACTATAAAGTTCAATCCCAATTGGCTTTGTATTTGACTTAGTGGTGCTGCCGCTGCGCTAATCGGCCAAATCTGGGTAGTGAATCCGAGTTCTTTAAAACTGTCTACAAGGCTTTTTACTAAAATTGAATTTTCTCTAACTTTTGATCTATCGTAACCCATGTTTTGAACGATTTCGAAGCGGGATTTTAAATTTCTCGTTAAATCATTAACTTTCTTTTTAATTTCTTCAAAAATCAAATTTACTGATACATCGTGAGCAAATCTAATGTCAATATTACACTCTGCCTTGTTAGCTACCATATTTTTTACTCCATTTTCTAAATAACCAGATTTTAGAGTAGAGATATTGAAAGTTGGATTAAATAAGTAATCGATAAAATTCACCTTAGGATCATCCTTATGAGTTTGTCTAATTCCTGCTTTTTCTTTTATAATTCCTAAATCAATACTTTCCATTAAATCCTCTATAATTTTGTTCTCCTTTTTTGTCATCTTGTAAGGTACGCTTAATGAATTAATTTTGAATTTATTTTCTGAATAAATACCATTAAGAACGAATATCAAATCTTGAGCAGGATTAGGTATCATCGAACTAAAGGCAGAGTGAGATTCTGCATTGGATGATGAAACTTTAATGGTTAAAGATAAAATACCTTTATAACCGAGCTTTAAAACTGAAATCCCATTTAAATCTTGTTTTATAGAAGGATAATATGCATCTATGCACGAATTAAACATATTCTTTTTTATTTTAAGAGTATTTAATAGTGTGGGTGAACCTAGTTCTTCTTCCCCATCTATTAAAAGCAGTAATGATATAGGAAGCTTTTCTTCTTCTTTTAAAAGTTTCACCACATTTAAAAAGCATAATAAAGGAGTTTTTGAATTGTATGCTCCTCTAGCAATAATAACCTTGCCTAATTTATCTAAAGGTTTCGGTAAATCAATAAATTCCGCTCCAAAAGGATTCTTAATCCATTCTTTCTCTTTATTCACAGGTTGGGTATCGTACATCATGTAGATTAATAATCGATCTTTGATATCTCCATCAACTTCCGCTAACAGTAATGGATTAATTTCCCCTTCGATTTTTGTAATTTTTTCGCAAAAATTAGAAATGTACATAATAATAAAATCTTTAGCTTCTTTAATTGCTTCTTTATTTGAAGTATAACTTGGAATTTTTAAAAAACGGATTAAATCCTCTTTAATAAACTTTTCATTGGTACCACAGATTAATTCCTTCAAATCATTTTTACCGCTAGAAGAGCTTTCTTCATTCATATATATTAAAATTTTAAGTCTCATTAATTAAATTATCTATTGAAAACTGAGTATGAAGTTAAATATGGATGATTTAGAACTTCCAAAAACTGAAAAGGTTAAAAAATTAAGTCAAATTATGGACCTAATTAAAGAAAATGGAAATTTATTAGGTGTATTATTCGCATACCGCGATGGAGATCTTATAATGGAAAATTTTAAAGAAAAAATTGATATTGATAACTTCACATCCATGTGCGCATCGGTCTTAGAAAGTGCTATAAGTCTAGGCCGTACAATGGGAGATCAAAAAGCAGCTAAAATAATCGCAGAGTTAGGAACTCAGACTATTGTTATTATTGAATGTGACGAGAAAACTTTCTTAGTCTTTGATTTAAATTACGCATCTAATTTTAATGTCATCTTAGAAAATATGGAAGATTATATTCGAAAAATAATTTTCCTCTACTAAAAAAAAAATAAAGTAAAAACAATGTATAAAGAATGATTTAACTTTTGTTATCTATGAATTTTAGATACTCTACACAAATTTGGGCGAATTGACCTAAAGCTTCTTTTTCAATTACAGCTGGGGTATCGTTTCTAGTGTGATAGTATGGTGCTAGCTCTTCTTTTAAATTCAAACCACCGATTGAGGCAGCAGGAATATTCTTTTTGCTAAAAACTGCTCCATCAGTTGCACCAAATGGGAGCGGTAATAATTTCGCATTAAGATTCAAGTTCTGAGCTATTTCTAAGAGGGTTTCAAATACAACTAGATCGTGCTTAGCTCCTATCCCAGATTCTTTATTATGGATTACAATAAAATCTCTTTTAGCAATACTATCCATATTAACAATTGTAGTTTGATTTGAAACCAATTCGTTATAATGTGTTTTTACGTATCGTTTAGCGCCTCTTAAACCGGCTTCCTCACCTGCGAAAGAAATTAAATGAACTCTGGTGTATTTTGGGAAGATTTCACTATTGTTCTTATTCTCAGATAAAAATTTTGCGATTCCTAATAATATAGAAACTCCAGATAGGTTATCGAACGCACCAAGTACAGGTTTATAGCTATGGAAAAAAATGTAAACTAAAATGATTGGTATGAAAAATATAAAGATAACACCAAAGACCAAAAATAGAATAGGTTGTTCAACCGATAAAAGTAAAAATATCAACTTTAACAATATAGCTACAAAAATTATTGCAACCCCTAAATATCCTACATTTATTATTATTTGTCCAAATCGCTTCAAATAATAAAATGTATTAAACTCAAAGGCTGAATCGTGATGCGCAGAGAAGATTACAGTGTTTTTAATGTCATTTTTTGGATTGATAGTTCCAATTATGTTGTTTGATTCGCGTTTGGGAAAGAGAAAATCAAATGTTTCATGGTATTTCATTACTTCTAGAATAAAGTAGCTTATAGTAACTCCTATTAAGATTAATGCTAAAATTAAGAAAAGGATATCAAAAATGGGATTTAGATTAATAACACTAAGATCACCTAACAACGATATCCAAAAAAAGACTCCAGCTATTAATACAATAAGTGCTCCATATCTAATTCCTCCTAAAAAGGCATGAGGGCTACTAGTGTATGACTCTTGGTGTGTTTCGTCGCAAAACTTTTTCAATTCTGATTCTACTCTGTTGCCAGCTAATATTTCCTGTTCTGTACCTGATTCCCGAGGACCAATTTCATTGCAGACATCTTCAATAAATTTATACATATAATTATTATCAAACATTTTTATCAATATTCTATATTTAAAACATGAGTACTTAGTCAAAAATCACAATGTTAAATAAAAATTCGCTATTGAAAAATTGAAAAATAAATATAAATACTAAATATTGAAGCTATATGAGTAGTTCATTTAAGCAAAAAATCATTGATAAATTAAGGAAGGGATATGCACCAGTAGAACTAAGTCCAAAAGCAAATTTAACATCGATCTATAAAAATATATTCAAGCCTCTAGTTAATAGAAAAGATTTCAATCTCTTGTTTGAGCTTTTTGATACAAATGAAGTCATATTGAGAGCGTGGAGTTTTCTAGGTTTGCATCATGTTTTAGAGGAAACTTCTGTTTATGAAGAGGAGAGAATAAAAAGAATTCAAGAGATAATATTAGAAGTTTTAAATGATAGTAGAGAAATCAGCTATTATGGCGATTTAGTTGAACTTCGAACTTCGCTACGCGAACACCACGTTAGGAGGATTTGCGAATTAAACAAAAAATTAAGCTTCAAACCCGCTTTTGAGTATTGCTTATCTTTTGATAAAGTGACAGACAGTGTGGTTTCTGATCTGATTGAAAATGTGGTTTCTAAAACTGCTGCCCCAAATGTAGAATCGTTAATTTTGAGACTCGCTAATAACACAAGCATAAGGGATTTTCATCTTAAAAATCAAATGGTTAAATCTTTCGAAAACCTTTCTCAAGAAGGAAATGTTTCCGAATTAAATGAAATTACAAGTCTCTTTAAATCTTACCTAGCTCAAATAAATGAAGATAAGATTACGGATCAAGAATTCTTAAAAAATGTAAAATCACTTCAAGAAAGCATTTTCAGGGTTGGTGCAATATTAGGACTATCACTTGAGGAAGAAACTCTCGAATTTGTAAATTCTTTAAGATGTCCATACGGTTCTTTATCTCTTATTGCGAAGAGATATTATAATAACAACAAGTTCTTATCAGTTATCTTAAGAAAATTGGAGGAAAGCAAAAACCCTAATTTCATATCAGAAATTTTAAAGGCAATTTTTGTACTAAAAGAAAATATTGAGAACTGGGAAGATTTAATCATTGAAAATGTAAGAAATTTTCAGATCGTCGATGGGAGTCTCATTAATGACATGCAGAAATCAAATCTTATCAACCAAGAATTGATCGTGAATTTACTAAATGAGGGGGATAAGTGGTCATTGGAATTTATTCGAGAGTCTCTCATTGATAATCCTGAAATGCTTGAAAAGTGGCAGGATCTTAAAAATGAATTCATAAAAATTTTAAAGCTTTCTACAGTAAAAACTCCAGATGATAAAAATGCTCTATTGAAAAAGAAGGAGATGATCCTCAAGCTAATTATAGATTTACAAATCAAAGAGCTTGTTGTTATTTGCTTAGAAAATCTCCAGAGTTTAGAGGACAAAAATCTTAAAAAACTGGCAGCTTTTTCTATTCTTAAGTTCGGAGAAGAAAACCTTTTATTGGAATTGAAGGAACTTATGAAGAAAGATGCTGATTTAGCAAAAGTTGTTTTAAACTTAATTGATAGTTTGGACAGAAATGAATGGAAATTCTTCTATTAAGTTAATAAACTAAAAAATCGTTATGTTAATTATTAAAGTTATAATCTTTTGAAATATTAGGTGAGTTTTATTGGATGAGTTAGATATTAGAAAAGGTATGACGGAAGAAAATATTAATGATGTTGTCAAAGAAGCTTTAGATATGATGACACTAAAAGAAAAAGTTGCAACTATGTCAGGAAAGAATTTTTACTTATTGTTATTAAAAGATCGTAAATTTGGGGTGCGTCCATATCCTGGTGGCGGCGTTAAACGATTAGGGATCCCTCCATTTTTATTTACTGATGGACCACGGGGGGTTATTATACCAGGATCGACCTGTTTTCCAGTATCTATGGCTCGAGGTGCATCATGGGACATATTACTTGAAGAAAAAATAGGTGAAGTTATTGGGAAGGAGGTCCGTGCTCACGGAGCTAATCTTTTTGGAGGTGTTTGCATAAATCTCTTACGCCATCCAGGTTGGGGAAGAGCTCAAGAAACTTACGGGGAAGATCCATTTCACCTTGGGGAATTTGGAGTTGCGTTAGTTCGTGGAGTTCAAAAACATAATGTAATGGCTACAGCTAAACATTATGCCGCTAATAGCATAGAACATTCACGGTTTAAAGTCGATGTCCAAATAAGTGAAAGGACATTAAGAGAAGTTTATTTACCTCATTTTAAACGCTGTGTTGAAGAGGGATGCGCTACTATTATGTCGGCATATAACAAAGTCCGAGGCGAATATTGCGGTCATAATTCATATTTATTACGAGATATATTAAAGGATGAATGGGGATTTGAAGGTTTTGTCCACTCAGATTGGATGAACGGTCTTAGAGATACTGCTAAGGGCATCTTGGGAGGTTTAGATGTTGAGATGCCCCGTGCTAAATATTACGGGAAAAAATTAGAAAAGGTGATAAAATTAGGAAAAATTCCTTTAAATCTCGTGGATGATTCCGTAAGAAGAATACTTCGTACGACATTAAAGTTTACCACAAAAGAAGATCCTCAAAATTATGACTCAGACTTAATCGGTTGCGATAATCACGTTCTCTTAGCTCGTGAAGTTGCTGAAAAGAGCATGGTTCTACTCAAAAATCAAGACAAGCTTCTACCATTAAATACGAATGAGATGGATACTTTGGCAGTGTTTGGACCTTTAGCTGATATGAAAAATACGGGCGATCATGGAAGTAGCCATGTTCGTCAGAAAAATATTATTACCCCCTTACAAGGGATAAAAAACAGTGTTGGGAATAAAATAAACATAATTCATAACGAAGGTAATGATGTTGATATTGCTCAACAACTTGCCCAAAGTGTAGATGCTGTCGTTTTAGTGGTTGGTTACACTTCTAAAGATGAAGGAGAATATATTCCTCTTATTTCAAAAGGATTAGGAGACCGAATTAATCTTGGATTAAAAAAGGATGACATTAAACTAATCGAAGCTATCGCAAAAGTAAACAAAAAATGTGTAGTTGTGCTGGTTGGAGGAAGTGCGATCCTTATGGAAGAATGGAAAGAAAAGGTTCCTTCAATACTAATGGCTTGGTATTCCGGGATGGAAGGAGGGCATGCATTAGCAAATATTCTTTTCGGTGAAGTTAATCCAAGTGGAAAATTACCATTTACTATTCCCAAAGATCAAGCTCATTTACCATTTTTCGATATATATGTTGATGAGATTGAATACGGTTATTATCACGGGTATACTTTGATGGAAAAGGAAAAGATTGAACCCGCATTCCCTTTTGGATTTGGGTTGAGTTATACTGAATATTTATATGAAAATATCCGAGTAGAATCAGCTGAAGAGAAAATTATTGTTAGTGTGAATGTTTCAAATATTGGAGCTATTGCTGGTGAACAGATTGTACAGTTATATGTAGGTTTTGAGAATTCTAGCGTTGATCGTCCCTTAAAACTGTTACGCGGATTTAAGAGAGTCGCTTTAAAACCTACAGAAACAAAGACTGTATCATTTGATGTGAGGAAGAAAGATTTAGCATGGTATAATCCGGATAATAGAGTATGGGAAGTCGAGAGTATCGAATATACTATTTACATTGGATCTTCTTCAAAAAATGAAGATTTACTCACTACACAGATTTCTTTATAAAATACTTATTTAATTTAAATCATTCAATTTTAAGAGTCCCTTGATTTGGCTCCCAGTCTAGACTTTGATGCTCAAAATATTGTTTATACAGTGTGGCATATTTTCCTCCTTGTGTGAGCAAAGAGTTATGAGTACCCTCTTCAACAATTTGCCCTTTGTCCATCACGATTATTCGATCAGCATTCACGATAGTTGAGAGTCTATGAGCAATTATTATAGAGGTTCGATTAGATAAAAGCTTCTCTAGAGCTTCTTGAATAATTGCTTCAGTATACGCATCAACGCTTGAAGTAGCTTCGTCAAGAATAAGAATTTTAGGATCAGTTAATATTGCTCGAGCAAAACTAACTAGTTGCTGTTGGCCTGCCGACAGTCCTTTTCCCCTCTCACCGATCTGTGTTTGCAACCCTTCCGGTAGGTATTCGATTAATTCTTCCAGGTGCACAGTATTAATTGCGGTCCAGAGATCTTCTTCTGACGCTTCTTGTCTGCCATATCGAATATTTTCTTCTATAGTACCTGAAAACAAAAAATCTTCTTGCTGTACATTGCCTAAATTTCTTCTATAAGCGTTTAAAGACATGTCCCTAATGTTAATTCCATCAATTTCAATTGATCCCCCTTGAAACTCATAAAATCGAGCTAAAAGTGATACCAGTGAAGTTTTCCCAGCCCCTGTGTGGCCCACAATAGCTATTTTTTCTCCCTTATTTATATGTAGATTTAATCCTTTGAAAACCCAATCACCTTCTCTATAGCAGAAGTCAATATCTTTGAAAATAATTTCTCCTTCTAAAGTATCGATATCAATTGCGTTTGGACTTTGTATTACATTTGGCTCAGAATCGAGAATATCTAGTATTCGCTCATAAGCAGCCATTCCTGAGCTTAATTGAGGGAAGAATACGGAGAGGACCATTATAGGACGGAAAAATTTCTGAAGATAAAGAATAAACATAAAAATTGTACCGGGATTAGCTATACCTTGAAAAACAAATTGACCTCCTAAAAAAATGATGACAATGAGCGAAATAGAAGCAATGGTTTCCAGCAGAGGCCTCCATATATGAGTTATGGACGTCATTCTAAACCCTGCTTTAAAATATTGCTTGTTAGTTTCTTGAAATTGCCTCGAAACCGTAGATTCCTGTCCATAGCTCTTACTTACATGTATACCCTCTATTGATTCAACCATAGCAGCATTTACACTGCCAATTGCTTTTCTGTAAGCTCTACTGACAATTTTAACTGACCGCCTAAGCGATAGAACTAATAAAAGGATGAAAGGAATGGCTATCAATGTTATGAGACCCAATGTCAGATTTAACCATAGAAGCATTCCAAAGGTCAATACACTAATAAGAATGTTGCCGAGGGTATCTGCTAATAGGAGGGTAGTATCCCCGAAATCTAAAGCGTCGTTAGAAACTCTGGTATTCAGTTTACCACTCAGATGTTTATCGAAAAAGCTCATGTCTTGCTCTTGTAGTTTATCAAAAATATCCATGCGGAGCTTTTCCAAATAATAAGGAACAAATTTTCCTATTTCTTTTCGCCGTAAGAGAAATAGTACCCAAAGTAGGATTGAGAGAATAAAGTATAGTCCCCCTACTCCCAATACAATCATAGGATTGCTGTTAATACTAGAAAGTTCGTCAATTACAATTCCAATTAAAAGAGGATTTACGGTTTCAGCTATCGTAGTAATGAAGATAAATAATGATATTAAGATTAAGCTTTTCTTAAATGGTGCAACACTTCTAAAATACCTGACCATTAGCTCACGATCTGAATATTCTCGTTTTTGTTCCTCATTCATCATTCCTGCATAAAGTCCCATAATGAAATCTCGCTAAGTGTTATGTGTTTTAAAATCTGATGAAGACACTCGTTTCCCAAAAATTCGCTTGTAATCTTCAGATGATTGAAATAATTCTGAGTGATTTCCTTCCGCTATTATTCTTCCGTGCTTGAGAACTAAAATTTTATCAGATGTCCGTATGGTATGAAGGCGATGAGTTATTATTAAAGTAGTTCTATTCTTTAATATATTTTCCATCGCTCGCCCAATCTTCTCCTCCGTTTCGCTATCAATCGCAGAAACAGAATCATCAAGTATTAGCATGGCAGGATTAGTTAAAAAAGCACGAGCAATAGCCACCCGTTGTTTCTCTCCTCCTGAAAGCCGCGTACCTCTCTCACCTACAATAGTATTGTAACCATCCGAGAAATTTTGGACAAAATCATCAACTTGAGCAAGTTTTGCTATATTAATTATTTCGTCGTGTCTAGCATTTTGGTTTCCAAAAGCGATATTTTCATGAATAGTCTGCGAGAACAAATAGATATCTTGCTCTATATAGCCAATTTTTCTTCTTAATTCTTCAAGGGGATAATCCTGAATATTTTTTCCATCCAGTAAAATGATCCCTTGTTGGGGTTCATAAAGGAGGAGGAGTAATTTTGCGATCGTTGTTTTACCACACCCTGTGGGACCAACAAGAGCGACTTTTTGGTTTGGTTCGATAGTGAAATTGAGATTTTTTAGAACAGGGGGTCGATTTCTTTCTCCATTTTCATATGCAAAAGTTACATCTCTAAATTCTATTTTTCCTTTGAACACCTTCGGCCAAGATTGGTTCTTAATTCGTTGATCCTCGTTATCTTCGTCGGATAATGCTGTAAACAAGCGCGAACAAGCTGCAAATCCACTCATCATATCATTAGTAGCCCACCAAATCAGGTTAGTTGGATCGATGAGAGTTATCAAAAGTAAATTCGTTGCGGCTAATTCTCCAATAGTTAGTGAATTCTGATATACAAATACAATGCTTAAAATAAGTGAAATTCCGGTGGTTATGTATAGAACTAACATCGGAAAATATTTTGCTTGCACAATATATTCTCCGATAGAATTATCTCTAAAAGCGTTTACTGCTTTCTTGAACTTTTTTCGTTCTAAACCTTCCGCAGCAAAAGATCTGACTACAGAAGCACCTGTTATACTATCTTGTAATACAACTGCTAAATTTGAATGTTTTCTTAACCGTTTAGCCGCAAATGGCGCAATTCTTCTGCGATAATGCAAAATAAAGTAAATATAAAAAAAAACAAAAGGAATACATGCTAAAGCTAATCTTATATCGATCGTAGTAAATAGGAAGAACATAGTTATTGCCACTTGAAAGAATGGATAGAAAAAAAAGCTTCCGTGGGAAATCATCGTATTGATAATACGTACATCATTGGTTGCTAGGGCTTGCAAATCCCCAGCTTTAGCTTTATCGTGATATCTTAAAGGTTTATGCTGGATACTCTCAAAAAACTCTTGCCTCATATTTTGCTCGGTTTTCAAACCTAAATAGTGGCCGGTCATCATCGTTACATAATCCATAGTATTACGGATAAGATAAATTGCTAACCCCATAATAAGGAGCGTTATGAATTTATCGTAATCAAGAGCAATTAGAGCATCATCTACTATCTCGCCAATTATTATAGGTATGAGAGTTCTTGTAAAAGTAACAATTAACATACCTATTATAGCAGACAATATCAAGAATTTATTTTTGTATAGATGGTGAAGGAGCCATGTTTTATAACTTTTGTACTTCTTTCTTTCTAAATTCATGAAAGTTGACCTCTACCAGTTGTATACTTGACAAATAAGTATACACTAAATGAAATAACTTCTCAGTCTATTAGCAAAATGAGCAATGACTTAAAAAGCCCAATAAACGCTTTAATTGTTTAATAAATCAAACAGAAATAAAAATCATAAATAAATAAATAAAATAAAATAAAAAAAAATCATTTAACCTACTTCGACATCCATTTTCTTACGTTCTTCAAGCAAGTCATCGACTACTGAAGGATCGGCTAAGGTCGTAACATTACCGATTTCTGTACCTGAAGCTATGGCCTTAAGAATTCTGCGCATGATCTTACCACTTCTCGTCTTTGGCAAAGCATCAGCAAATTGAATTACATCCGGCTGAAATACTGGTCCAATTTCTTGTCTAACATGCATACGAATCTCTTTCGATAATTTCGCTGATTTTTCAATGCCACCCATTAATGTCACGAACGCCCAAATAGCTTGCCCCTTTATCTTATGTGGAAAAGGTGCTACGGCAGCTTCTGCTACCTTTGGATGACTCACTATAGCAGATTCTACTTCCATTGTTCCTATGCGGTGTCCAGATACTTTTATCACATCGTCCAATCGTCCAAGGATCCAATAATAGCCATCGTCATCTCGTCGTGCTCCATCACCAGTGTAATAATATCCCGGATATTTTTCGAGATAGGTGGATTTAAATCTCTCTGTATCGCCCCAAACATCCCTTAACATTCCTGGCCATGGTTGTCCAATTGCAAAATAACCACCTTCGTTTGCTTCGGTGATCTCATCACCTTCCAAATCGAAAATTACGGGTTTAATACCCAGGAAAGGCAAGCAACATGATCCTGGTTTGGTTGGAGTTGCAGTAGCTATAGGAGTCATAATAAAACCTCCCGTTTCAGTTTGCCAGTAAGTATCAACTATAGGACATTTCTCTTTACCAACAATTCTATAATACCATGTCCATGCTTCAGGATTAATCGGTTCTCCTACGGTCCCCAGAACTTTTAAAGAACTTAAATCGTGTTTATTTACTGGATCATCACCGTGTCTCATAAGGGCACGTATAGCAGTTGGAGCGGTATAAAATTGGTTAACTTTATGACGTTCCACAATATCCCAAAACCTATCAACATCTGGATAGGTAGGCACGCTTTCAAACATTAAAGTTGTTGCTCCATTCGCTAAAGGCCCATATATGATATAACTATGACCTGTTATCCATCCTATGTCTGCGGTACAATACCAAACTTCGCCTTCTTTGTAGTTAAATACGACTCTATGAGTAAAAGATGTATAGAGAATAAAACCTGCTGTTGTGTGTTTAACTCCTTTAGGTTTTCCTGTGGTTCCGCTTGTATAGAGAATAAATAAGGTATCCTCTGAATCCATTTGTTCGGGTTCGCATTCCTCACTCATGCCATCTATAAAGTCGTGATACCAAATATCTTTATTAGTGTGAGGAACTTCGTTCCCTGATCGCTTCACGACAATAACATGTTCTATTGTCGGTACATTGTCTATTAATTGAACGACATCGGCCATTTTAGGATAGGTTTTACCAGCCCTTAATGTTTCATCGCTTGTAAACAATAAACGCGAATCAGAGTCTTCAATTCTATCCTTGACAGCTTCTTTTGAGAAACCACCAAAGACGATGGAATGAATTACACCAATTCGAGCACAAGCCAGCATAATAACAGCTAATTCAGGAATCATCGGTAACCATATTGTGACTCTATCACCCTTCTTAAGTCCTTTACTTCTCATAGCATTAGCAACTTTACTTACTTCTATTAATAGTTCGTTGTAAGTAAATTTTCTCACTTGACCGGGCTCGTCTGCTTCCCATATGATTGCAACACGATCACCGTTTCCAGCTATCACATGTCTATCAATACAATTGTAAGCAACATTGAGTTTTCCACCCACAAACCATTTTCCCGGAAAGAGATCGGTTTTTTCCCACACTTTATCGTAAGGTTTGAACCAATCTAGTGATTTTGCTTGTTTTCCCCAGAATCCTTCCATATCTTTGATGGATTCCTTGTAGAGTTTCTTATATTCGTCCATTGACATTCCAGTCCTAGCGTATTCAGGGCTAAGTTTTACGGGGTCAAATATTCGATTTTCAGTTAGTACACTTTCCATTTTTTTTTCTTCTTTTGACATTACATTTCACTAATTCGAATTTCTCCTTGATTTTTATAATTAAAATTTCTTGGTTTATTTACTTCTTAAAAACCTTTAAAGATTTCTTTTCTTTCTCATCATATTAAAATTTTTTGGATTTAAATGGTGTATTAAATCATGGAGTAACTATTTTGAATTCAATTTAAACATTTTACATTTAATTTATTAAGAAAAGAGAGAAGTAGATTTTTTTTAGAATTATTATGTAGAATATGTTTATGAGTTAAGAGAATAATTTTATTTGATAAAAATATTCCAAAATTACATAAAAAGGTTTAAATAATAAGATTTAAGATAGGAACAGTAATATAGTTGCTCCTGCCCAATTAGTTAGATAATGGCAAATTACCGCAGGCCATATACTCCTTGTCTTCAAAAAAACCAACCCATAAATTGCTCCATGTATAAGCTGAAAACCAAAACTCCAGAAAAACCTAACAAAGTTTCCTTCAATTGTAAATCTTATTAAATTAGCAGGAATGTGGATTAACATAAATAATACTCCTTGATAAAGTAGTGCTCTTTTTTGTCCTATTGATCTCTCTAATTTTGACTGCACTATAGCCCGAAAAAGAAATTCTTCAAGAAACGCATTTGAATAAAATAAGAGTAGTAAGGAATACCAATACAATTCTGTTGGTTCTGACCGAAAAAATCTATAAATTCCGAGTAATAGATAAGATGAGATAGAAATTATTACTACGGACCAGGAACGAATCTTACTAGTGAGACCTAGATCTCTACTATTCCACTTATTCTTATAAACTACATAAACAAGAGGGATAAGGAAGTTAATAAACGTACCAAAAATTACTCCAATGATATAGGAATCTCCTACCATCGATATGAAGTAAGGGCTTAACACATAAATATAAAGCGACAGATATATAAGCATGATAAACCATAAAATTATAACTTCCTTTTTTTCTGTTGCAGGGTTTTCTGAACGCGGAAGAGGAGTGGGGTACGTTCCTATGAACTTAGTTAGTAAAATTAATATTAATATCAAGAGAATGGTTAAAAAAATATTACTAAATTCCCCCAAGAAAAAATCCAAAATATCCATATCAATGCTCTTCTAACTATTTTATTTCTAATGTAAAAGAATTTGATTCTCATTTTAAAAAATTTCCTTTCAATTTTCAAAAAATGTCGTGATATCAGTAGTAGTATTATACTGAAAAAATTCGTTTTCAATAGAAAATTATTTTAAATGATCGTATAATTTTTTTATTTAATTATAATATGGGGTAAGAAATAATGCCAAACTGCGAAATTTGCTATCGAGAACTCGTTGAGGGGGATTTTGAGGAAAAGTTAGGAATTTTTGTCAATTGTATCCTGATTGAGAGTAGAGAGAATAGTTTTAAATCGCTTCTTATTATATTCATGATCATTTTGGGATGGTTAATGTTTATTGCGGCATTTTTATCAATAGTTCTTAACATAACTTACTTATTTATAGATTTTGAGCAATATATTTTTTATTTAATTCCTCCTTTGATATTGTTTATTATTTCTGGTAGTGGTGCAATTTATTTTTCAGTTGTTTTTAAATTCAGGTAATTCCAAGAGAATATAATGTCAGAATAGGTAATAGGACGATTAAAGTATCTTTCTGGTTTCATATGGAATGAATTGTAAAAAAACCTATATTTATATGAATGATTTTCTTAGTAGTTTCAAATATTATAAATTTGTAAGGTAAAAATATTAAAGATATAGGACCTAACTATTTTTGATAATAAAAGAAAAATTTTAATCAAAATAAAATTAGAGCCTTAAAGTGTAGGATATGGTCTCATTAAATGGAGAATGGCGGGAAAAGTGGAAGGAAAAGGAGATTACAGCAGAGGATGCAATAAATAAAATTATTCCAGGCAATAGAGTTTTTATAGGTTCAGGATGCTCGGAGCCACAATTACTCACTTCAGAATTGATAAAGCAGTCTGAGAAGTTAATAGATACTGAAATACTTCATTTCTTAACTATTGGTCCAGAGAAATATTTCACGGATAAATCTGAAGACCTCTTTAGACATAATGCTCTATTCATTGGAAAAACTCTTCGCGAGGAAATCAATAAAGGACAAGCCGATTATACCCCGATATACGCAAGTGAAATACCTCAACTATTTTTAACTGGTAGAAAACACATCGATGTTGCCCTTATACAAGCTACACCCCCCGATTCTTATGGATTCTGTTCTCTTGGCATCAATGTGGATATAGCAAAACCTTTAGCCCAATCAGCTTTTTTAAATATTGTTGAGATGAATCCTCAAATGCCAAGAACTTTAGGTAATAGTTTTATTCACATGAAAGAAATAGATCATTTTGTTGTTAACGACGTACCTTTGTTAGAATATCATTTCGATGAACCTGACGAAGTTGCTAAACGAATAGGAAGAAATTTATCGAATATTATAGAGAATAAATCAACTATTCATGTAGGATTTGGCGATTTACCAAATGCTGCATTGAAATTTTTAGGGGAAAAAAAAGACTTAGGGATGCATTCTCATTATATTACGGACAATATTATTCCTTTAATCGAACAAGGGGTATTAACTAGTAGAAAAAAAAACTTTCATCCTGAAAAAATCATTACTAGTTTCGCATTAGGAAGCAAAAAATTGTACGATTTTGTTAATAATAATCCATACATTGAATTCTACTCTTCAGACTATGTGTGTAATCCTAAGTACATAGGAATGAATAAGAAAATGGTTTCAATAAATTCAGCTCGACAAATAGATCTTACGGGACAAGTAAATGCGGCAACTGAAGGGTATAGTTTCTATTCTGGGATAGGAGAGACTATAGATTTTATGAGGGGGGCTGCATTTTCTAAAGGAGGGAAACCCATAATTATTATGCCATCCACTTCGCGTGATGGTAAAAAATCCCGGATTTTGCCTCATCTAGATGAAGGTGCAGGAGTAATGTTATCTCGAGGAGATGCACATTATGTCGTAACTGAATGGGGAGTAGCATATCTTCATGGAAAGACTATAAGAGAACGAGTGCTCGAACTAATATGCGTTGCTCACCCTGATTTTCGTCAATGGTTGTTAGATGAAGCTAAAAAGTTGAAATATGTTTATTCAGATCAGATTTTACCATACAACCAAGAAGGTAGTATTTGCAGATACCCTTCGGAGTATGTGACTATGTTTACTCTGCGAGGAGAAGAGAAAATTCAAATTCGGCCAGTAAAGACCACAGACGAACCCTTATTAAAAGAGTTATATTACTCCTTAAATGAAAATGATCGGTATTTGCGGTTTTTCGAAATTAGAAAGGATTTCACCCATTCAAAGACCCAAAACGAAGTTAATATAGATTATAACAATGTTTTTTCAATTGGAGCCTTTATCGGCAATGTAGGAAGAGAGGGAATGGTAGGCAACGCAACCTATTACTTAAATCCTGAGCTAAATATGGCAGAGTATAGCTTTTTAGTCAGAGAGGACTATCGAGGGAAGGGGTTAGGATCTTTCTTATATCAACATCTTATAATTATAGCAAAGGAAAAAGGCATTAAAGGATTTTACGGTAACATCCACATTCAAAATAAAAGCACTGTGCAAATTATTAGGAAAGGAGGTTATACCAAGATAAATCCTCCCGAAGCGGGAGAAAAAGAATTGTTTTATGAAGTTTTTTTCGACAAGGAGAATTCTATGGACTGAATAATCAATATTTTTAACTTCTTTATTTCATTTTTAGAACTACATTCTTATGAAATTTAAATATACTGATTATCACATCCATACTAATTGGAGCTCAGACATATCAGAAGATGGTCCAAACTTTAACGATTACATCAAAATTGCAGAAGCAGAGGAAATCAACATATGTTTTCTCGAGCATTACGAGCTTTATAATATTGAAAGAGACAAATCAGATCCTTTCTATAATGGCAAAATAGATGATTACCTTGAAGAATTTGACGATTTGAAAGGAATATATAAGTTTATCCTTAGCGGTCTCGAGCTAGAGTATTATCGTGATAGAGAAATCGAATTATTAGAATTTATGGATGACTATGAAAAAGAACTCGATTTTATTGGAGGTACTCTGCATGAATGGATATACAACTACCCTATAACTTCACGACCTAAATTACTTCAATTATTAGAGAAAGTTCAAATGAAAGAAGTCATAGACGATTACTTTGACATCAGTAAAATGATGATAGAATCAAAAATCTTTAAGAACATATGTCACATAGATACAATTTATCGATATATAAACGAGCATGATATCAAACCATTAGAGGATTGCGATATTTCAGATGAACGAGTTCTTAACCTGGGACGGTTATGTATTAAAAACAAAATTAGTATTGAATATAACCTATCAGGTTTACGTTTTCCTATTAGTCGGCCGTTTCCTTCTAAGGAAATTGCTAAGAAGTTAAAATCAGAAAGAGCTAAATTTTTCGTTGGATCAGATTCTCATTCTGTTGAAAATTTTCAAGAAAGCATTTCTAGAGTAAAAAACGCTTATGAATTTTTAGGTATAATAGATTAGAAGGTATAGGAAACATGGAAGCTAAGCTATTATTAAAAAATATAGATGCCTGGGACAAAAGGGTTATTTTAAAATATAATGGATTTGGTGGAGTACCATTAACTACTCTTTTAAAGATTATATCGTTTCTAGGAAGAGAGACTTTATGGTTGTTGTTAATGGTTTTTTACTTATTCATCTTTTACGACTCCTTTTTGTTTTCAAGCATTTCAACTGTTTTTTTAATCGGCGTATTGATAATTGCCCCTATAAAAAAATTTATAGATAGAGATAGACCTTTTGAAGCATTAAAAAATATTGAAGTACTCGAGAGAGAACCGACCTCTAGAAGTTTTCCATCGTGGCATTCATATAATGTGGCGTCTCAGGGGCTTCTATTTGCTTTATTGTTAAATTCACCGATAATGGTAATTATTGTTGCTATTATTGTGATATTTGTATCTTTTTCTAGAATTCAATTAGGAGTTCATTACACTACTGATGTAATTTGTGGTGCTTTCATAGGGATTCTCGGTTTTTTAATAGCAAGAATCGTTTTAGCTCCTCTTTTAAATAGTATACTGATTTTTTTTGAACAATTTAATGTAGGGAATATTTACAAACAAGTAATTAATCCCTTACTTCTTGAAAATATATTTTATATAATGTTAGTTATAGGGTTGTTAAGTATAATCATTTGCTTAGCTAATTACAAATGGATTGTAGAACATTATAATAAATCAAAAAGGGTTTAGATTTTAAATAAGGGTCACATATCGAGCATTTTTTGCAAGTTTGTTAAAAAAAAGTTATAGGTTTAATTTTTTTTTTTTCTCGAACAACTGCTTTAGTTCGTCAAGAACTTTTAACCTTGTATCTCCAGGCCTACCGGGAACTGAAGCTTGGTTAGGTGATGATAATCCTATGGGAATACCACTCTGAGCCAATTGAAATGCACCACTTTCGATGGCTCTCAATCTATTATCTAACTCGATTAATTGCTTTGAGATACTTTCAGAAAGTCTGATAACAGCATTCATAGTTTCTTCTAAAGTTTTTCCTAATCCCTCTACCTTTCTTAAAGTGGGGTTAGTTAAGGAGTCGGTTGATTTCATAACATCTTTAATATATTTAGAAAACTCGGGTTCGTTAGTAATTAAAGAGTAGATTGAAGTTAGATAAGCTTCGTAGTCATATCCAAAAGAAGTTAATAATTGGTTTAAATTATCTTTCAGAAGTTCGATGTTAAGAAGTGTTTCAGGGTCATGCTTTAAATCTGGGTCAAATTTATGTATGTATATTAATACAAATGGCTCTTCTTCTAAAGTCGTGAGTGTTTTTAAGATTTGCTCGAAGTATTCAAAAGACTCTGGAAACCTCTCAGAATCTTGTAAATCAATGACATATATTAATAAATCAACTTGTAAAAAGTATTGTTCAGGATTTTTTAAATATTTACTCCTATATTGAGCTTGACCACCAAAATCCCAAATATATAAATCTAAGCTTGAGTTTTTTGTCTCGATATAGCGACGATCCACTCCTTTAGTCGGTTTTAAGTTTGCCAAATCGGTAATCCCTAAACTTCCTCCGAATTTATTTAATATTGCAGTTTTTCCAGCGTTATCTAATCCAATAACGATTACTTTTTGCGCAGATTTCCTTACGAGAACATCTTCATCGGTTAAATTTGTCATTATGGAGCTAAGTATGATCGCTTTGTTCAATGCTTTTACAAGTTCAGAATTTTCTGTCTGTATGAGAGCAGCTTTGTCCTCAATTTCTTTTTGTAGTTCAACATCTTTACTAGAATCCTTGCTAGTTTTTATTTTCTTTAACTTAACAAAAGGGTTCTCCCGATCTAATTTAGAAGTTTCTTCAACTGTAGATACATCTAGAACTTCTTTTAATAATTTTGCATCTTCTTTTGATATAAATTTGAATGAGTTCAATGGAAGATTCTTTATTTCTTCAATATTCTTTAACTTGCCCTCTTTAGCTAATTTTGGATCTAAAAATTTCGAAAATACGTTAATAATTTTAGAGATATCAACTGACATTTTATTTCTTTCTGTCCTAGTTAGTTGTTATTATTTAGAGAGTGTTTAATAAAATAATTAATTTTACTAATCTTTTAAGTTAATAGTTAAATAGATTAAGATTTAAATCTTCACTACCGCTATTAAACTAATTAGATTAAGATTTAAATATGTGGTTTCTTTTAAATACTATACTGAAACTGAATAATCCCAATATTTGTATTTAAATTAGCTAGTTGGTATGCCGTCAAGCTTTGAGGATAATGGATTTTTCGATGAGAAGGAAGAAGAGTCTTGTTGTGATTCCCCCAAAGTTAGTGAGGAAGATGGATTCTATGTTTGTTTGAATTGTGGTTCAGTGTATGGTAGAATTCTTGATGATTCTCCTCGCAGAGCGTTCACACAAGAAGAAATCCAAAAAAGAAAAAGTAATGAAAGAGTTTACAGCCCAATCGGTCCAAGAACAATAATTCGAGGTAGCAGAGATGCTCGTGGAACTCTATTAAGCCCGAAATACAAATCAAAATTCAATAGACTTGCAAAAATCCATAGATCCTTAACAACAAGTTATGAAAGGAATTTATGGATTGCTTTACCTAATTTGCAACGCTTACAAAAAAGACTTAGTATCCCAGACACTGTAGCTGAAGACGCGCTTCGAATTTATACTCAAACTGTAAAAAAGAAGCTCACCATGGGAAGAAGCATTGACACTCTACTCGCTGCATCAATATTTTGTGCTTTACGTGTCCATGGAATTCCAAGAACTGTAGAGGAAATTACAAAAATCGCACAAATCCCGAAAAAAAAAGTCATTAAAAGTTATCGCTTAATTCTAATGGAAGTTTTACCTAATTTAAATTTGAAGGTTCAGCATTTCGGACCATCTCGTTATGTAGATAAGTTTAACGACGAGTTGAAATTATCTATGCAATGTCGTAATACTGCCGTCAAAATAATAGAGAATGCAAATAAAAGCGGATTTAACTCTGCGGGTAAAGATCCTAAAGGAATTGCAGCTGCCGCGATTTATATTGGTTCTAAAATCTGTAGCGAAAACCGCACTCAGAAAGAGATAAGTCAGTTAGCGAGAGTTACAGAAGTCACTTTGCGAATGCGAGTCAAAGACCTTATGAAATACGCAAATGTGCTATAAAGATTTAATTTCTTTCCTCTTTCAACAAATTATCAATTAATTTTTTTTCCTCTTCAAAAAGCGGCAAAATGTCTAATATTTCCTTAATAATTGGTAAATATTTTTCCACATTATGAGATATCACATTAAGTAGAAATTCAATACAACGAATTGGGTAAGTTTCTTCCAAAAGCTTTTTATTAAGACCCAACGAAGAAAGATAGCTCTTAATATTAATCTTAATCTCGTTTAAAGGTTCCTTAGCTATAAGTAACGCTAGACCCTGCAAAAGTACCATCAAGGAGCTAGTTTCAAAGTTATTCCTTTTTGATAATACATGTGCTAATTTAAGATATTCCATTCCAGCTTCTTTGAAGGAATTTTTCTCAAGAAGTGTTATTACATCAGTATAGATTCTGTTTTTCATGAAAGTTCTCTTTTTAAGATGTTCTTGTTTTTCTCGCCGACTATCGGGCATTTTTTTTTGTATTATGCCAAACATTTGGTCCAATTGTATGTTGAACTGTTTTTGTTTCGCTAGATCTTCTCTTGACAATATTAAATCTTCTATTTCACGCTTTTCTTCCTTGGGGACAAGACCTTTTAATAAATCAATTTCACAATCAAAGAGTACTATTTTATCTATTAAAATATTAAGACATAAATCCATTTGCTCGTCATCTTTGTTTTCCAACGCAAAAAGAAGTTCATTTAAGATTTGAATCTCAGGTAAGTTTCCAAAATCTTTTTTGTATTTTGAATATCTTGTTAATATTTCATTTAAATTCGATTTAGCTAAGAAAATATTTTTGTTTTTTACCATAATAATAGTTGTAATTATGAGACTTATTGCAGCCTGTTTGAAAAATTGTTTTTCTAATAATTTTGAAATTGTGTCGTAATATTCTTTACCAGCTACTTCTAATTTCCCATTACATAAGTCTTCGTAAGATATCTTCCAATATTGGGCTTTCATTAATTTCCTTTTAGCAATGTTTTTCTTATCTTTGGAAATCTGCTTCTCTAATTCTTGAATTATTTTTAATTTTTTCTCCTTTTCAACGATCAAATTTTCAGTATCTTCAGTATCAGCTGTTTTTCTTGATTTATCCAATAATACATAGAGTAGGTCCAATTCCTCATCAAATAGTGCTAAATGTTCAATATATTGTAGCGCTTCTTTAAATTTAATAACATCTCCCAACTTTTCGATTTCGATGATATATTCAATTAATGTAACTGGATAAGTTTCTGAAAAGGATACTTCTAAACTACCTAAACTAATTTTTATGTCGTTTAATGATTTCTCTAAATCTCCAATCTTTTTTAACCTATAAAGAATTAATAAATTAACTGCTAAAGAAATTCCAACTAAGTTAAGCCTTTTTCTACCTATTAAAAAAGGGATATGCGTATTATACTCTATCAATGCGCTTCCATAATCTTGATTTCTTAAAAAGTTCAGTCCTTTATTATAGAGCGTTCGTTTAAATCCATTCCTCTGTTTAAATTCTGTCTGTTTTTCTTGTTGTGCTTCCCTTGCTCTACTTTTAATGTCCGACTCTCTTTCTTTTAACACGCTTTCATCGTAGGCTTCTATAGCCCTCTTAGCTACATTAGCACTTATTTCTGATTGCGCCTTCTCGATGTCTTTATTTCCTTTTGCCTTAAGCGGTTTATCTAAAATTTTATCATTAATAGCATGAGCAGAAGAAAAATCACCTAATTTTTTGTAAATTTTGACGATTACTTCATATGTTTCGTCAAAGTTTATTTCTCGGTTATCTAAATATGCTTTTGAAAACTCGTTAGCTTTTGTAATCAAATCTAAAGCTTTTTTAAATGCGTTTTTGTCTTCATTTTCTTTTACAATTCTAAACGCTTCAGCTTGGATAAAATTAACAAAGAGTTCGGCAATTTCTTTAGATTGATCGAATAGTAATTGTTCTCTATATATTGAAAAAATGAGTATGAAAGTATTGAATACCATTTCAAAATCGCGCTCTTTCGCAACATCTTTTAATTTATCTTTAATGAGGGTTAGTTTATTTCTCAAATATATTTTTTTCGTTCTATTTGTTAGCTCATAATAGACATTTGTAAATCTGTCGAAATTTTTGCCAATTAATAGAATGTCAAGAACTTTTTTTAGCATTTGGTCTTGAATTTCTTCTCTACCAATAGAACTCCAAAAATTCGCTTGAGATTTAACCAAATTAGCTGCTTTGAGATATTCTCCTTTCTCAATTAACATATTGGTTTCTTTAATAGTTTCCATATTACTTTCAGCTATAATTTGTAACTCCTGTTCAATGTAACTATTTAGAATCCATCTATTTTTCCTTAGATTGTCCTCTTTCTGTTTTTTCAATAGTTCCTTGTTTTCATCTTCTACCTTGGAAATACGCGCAGTTAATTCCTTTTTTAACTTCAATGAATTAATTTCGTTTAGTAATAGTGCAGCATCTCCAAATTCTAGATTGTTAATAAATAAATCAATTAAAACTTTCAATTGATGATCCTGATTTGGTAATTCTAAATCATATTTTTCATAAATACTTTTAATTTCATAATAGTTTTCGTAGGTGCTAAATCTATCTTCCTCTTTAATTTGTTTAGCTAAAAGCATTCTTAATACTTCGATTAATTTGATTACTAATCCTTGTAACTCCTCAGACAAGCTCCTTTTTTGATATTCAACTACAGCTATATACAATTGGTCTCGCGCTGCTAAAAAATTCTGTTCGCTTGTCAAGAAATCAACCATCGCGATTATTTTTATTAGAAAATCTTGCAAAATTTCAAGAGTTAATTCATGTGGCAAATTTTTAATTATTTTAAAAGCATTTTCCACTTTACAACCAGATATCCAAGAATTTATAGCAAGTTTAAAAGCTTCATTTTTAAGTTCTTCGTCCTCATATTCTAACGCGGCCCATTGAGCTGCAGCTTCGTATTGTCTCGCAGCTTCGTCAAATTTATGCTTATTAAATAATTTATTACCTTCTCGAATCATAGATTCAGCATATAATCTCTTGAAATTCTCTGATTTTTTTGTATCTACATTTTGAAGTATTTTAGCGGCTTCCAAATATAAATTTACTTTTGAGAACAGAAAGGCTGCTTGTTCGCAAATAATATAATATTCTACTTTGTTAAAAATATCAGCAATCATCGCAGCTTTCTTAATAGCTTGAGCAGAATAGAAATAATATTCGGATTTAGATTCTTTTTCAGCTTTTTTAAAATATATGTTGGCTAGTTGAATATAAATGGGAAACCTCATCCAAGCATTCTCTAATGAAAGTGGGGGGTCTCCTGAAGTCATTGCGATGCATAAACAATGCAAAACATGGTGAAACTCTCTCGGATGAACATTAACGAAAGCTTCAATATCAAAGTATTTAAGCCAAGTGTTTTCTAGCAAATCATTTACTGATAGAGGAAAAATTCCTTCTTGATCATAGTACATTATAATTATAGGTATGTTTCGAGAAACTTTTCTAATGTCGTGTAAAATAGAATTAAACACTTCTTTCTCTTCGTTTTTCAAAGGATTTATGAAATAGATAATACCATCAACAGTATTTATCAATTCGTCAAGATCAGTATTCTCAACATCAATTATAGCGTTAACTTCTAAATCGCAAGTATCCTCTAATACTTTTACTTCTTTATATAGCTCTAAATATGGTCCTTTATTTTCGCCCGCTTCTCCGAAGGCTCTTATAGTATAAAGGGCAATTGCTTCCCCATCTAAACCCAATATTAGAATTTTAAAGATGAAACGCATAGGATCTATTTCATGAAGTTAATTTAGTATTTAAACCTAATATAATTATAAAACATTTTTCCATATTATATACTTACTTTTTTCGTCTCAGACGCAAAACGAGTAAAATTATCCCAAAAGTTAAAAAATTTTCAATATTTTATTTTAATAGTTCAAGAACTATTTTAATTTACGAAACTAACATCAATTAAATTTGCTGGGGATTTTCACTGGAATATTTAGAAAGAAATTATAGAATCATAAAAGAAAGAATGACTCAGCAAATGGAACAATCGCTTAAATTAGGGCGAACACTAATTGATACGGAATTAGATACCGGAATTTTGAATTTTATAGTTAGACCTGTTGTTAAAGCTTTCTATGATTATTGGGCTCAACATGACGCGAAGAAGGGAACTTTAAAGCAGATTGATATAACTTTGGATGCTGGTAAACAATTACTACTTAATGGAAATTCAGAAGAGTCTTTCAATCGTATTGTAGAAGAATATCTTCCGAGGTACCTTAAAGACGATCAGGTAACATATCAGTGTAGTAAGAATCATAGAAATTATGAAAAATTAAAAAAAAATACGAAAGAGACTTTTATCAATTATCTTAGAGAAGTTAAAGCTTTGCTTGGTGTTGAAGAGTATGTTATTAATTATGGTGATCTCGCCAAGTTTGCGTTTAAGTCAAAAGAACTAGCAACTAAGAATTTAATGAAACAGTTAGAATTCACAGAGAGAAGTATCAGCATCATAGAAGGCGACCCTTCTATACTATCATTACCTGCAGGTAAAAGGATCATTATTAAAGCTTTAAGAAAGGGTTTCGAAGAGACTAAAAAAGATTTTTTAAAAGCCATCGATGAAACCTATGGATATTAAGAATCAAATCATTATTTTAAAAATATTAATTAAGAACATTTAACACTATATGAGGTTAAAGAAATAACCGAAAGGAGATATGTAATGAATTACTTGGAAAGAAATTATAAAATTGTTGAGGAAAAGATGATTTCACAAGTTGATTTATCGTTAGGTTATGGCAGAGAGTTAATTGAAACGGAGTTAGATGCCGGAGCGTTCAATTTTGTAGTTAAACCTATAGTAAAAGCCTTTTATAAGCTTTGGAGTGATAACAACGCTCGCGTTGGAACATTAAACCAAATAAAGATCGCGTTGGATTCAGCAAAGACTCTAGTACAGAATGGTGATATTTCTCAAGAAAAATTTAATGAGGTTATTGAAAGAAATTTTCCAAGTTATTTAGAGAATGACCAAACTACTAAACAGTGTAAAAAAAATCATAAGGATTACAATACATTAATGGAACTTACGAAAAAATCCTTCATATCTCAAGTTGAGGAATGTGTTTTATTTTTGAACATTAAAGATGATGTTAAAAATTACGATGATTTATCCAGAGTAGCATTTAAAACGAAAGAAAAAGCATACAAGGCTCTTAAGCGCCAATTAGATTATAACGACGATGGAATTATAATAGTTGAACAAGATGATAGCATCCTTAATGTACCAACGGGAAAAAATATTATTGTAACAGTACTTCGAAAAGGGTTCGAGCTTACTAAACAAAAATTAATTGAAGAGCTAGATTTAATTTTTTATTAAAATTATGAAAGATAATTTTATCTATTTTCATTAATTTTTAAATGCGATAAGCATGAGCATTGAATCTAACGAAAACAAACCAAATAGTTTCATAAGAACGATATTTGTGAAAATCATCACTGTCTTCTTTATATTTATGAGTTACATATATATTTCAGAATCATTTGGTTCAATTTCTTCACCTTATATAGGAACTGACAGTTTTTCGATTGTTTTTAGCGTATCTCTACTGATTCTTACATTCTTTTCGGTATTATCAGGGCCATTTCCAGCGTTTTTTGCGGGATTCCTCGGGGAACTCGTCTATCAAATCGCATTCTATAATATAATATACATCGATTGGTGTTTTATCATAGCGATATATGGATCTCTTGCTGGAATCTACAAATATAAACCATTAAAATATCAAAACATTAAAAATATCTTCGTTTCTATAGTAATTTTATTTATCAATTCATTATTTGCGATTATTTTAGTAGTAACGGCTACTATGTTATTTCATTACAGTTCACTACCACTTTCAGTATTGTTTTTTAACTTTGGGCTTAAATTTTTCTTTCAAACTTTTATATCTGTTATTATATCGGTTCCAATTCTATTAATCATCTTTGATAAGATTTTCGCATCTAAAGAACAACACTTATATTACATGTTGTTAACCCACCATCCTATTTCTGCAATTGATCACACATTTTTCTTTCAATTTGGAAGGACAAAAATCTATTTATGCTCGAGGTGCTCAGGAATGGTGATTGGAATAATACTTTCAGTCTTTTTCACTCATCTATTTCAAATAATCGTGAACCCTCAATTTAGCTCCGAATTAGCGTTTATAGTTATAATTATATTCCCAATACCTGGATTAATTGATTGGGGAACCCAAAAACTATTACTTAGGATAAGTACAACGGAAACTCGATTGTTTACTGGTTTTTTTATTGGTATCGCTCTCCATTTTATTTCGCTCACAAGAGAATACTATTTTCTTACGCTAATAATCATTACTGTGTATTTTGGTATCTTTTTTCTATTTTTTTATTTTGGTCAGAAAAGATTGTTAAAAGAATTGAATAAAAAACTCAATCCTGTCAGTCCAGAGGATTTTAAAATTGAATAATAAAGGATTCCTTAGAATCATCAACAATGAAAAATATTATTTTTATCCACGGTCTTGAAAGCTCAGGTAATGGTTTTAAAGGTACCTATCTGAAGAGTGTAATACCAGAGATTCTTACCCCTAATTTTAAAAAATTTGAAAGGAAGTTAACGCTCTATTCTCTCCTTAAAGCGAGAATGGGACAATTGGATTTAATTCTTAAAAAGAAGAATTCATGGACAATTATAGGTTCAAGTTTCGGAGGATTAATGGCCACGCTTTATGCCCTTCGAAATCCTGAAAAAATCGAGCGATTAATATTATTGGCTCCTTTTTTAGGAACTCTTATGCTGCAAATAGATAATATCTTACCGTTAGATATCCCTACTATAATTTTTCATGGAAAACATGATGAAATAGCTCAATACAAAGCATCTCGTGAACAAGCCTACCAGTTATTCACTAAACTTGAATTTAATACGACTGAAGATGATCACGACCTAAATAAAACTATAACAACCTTAAATTGGAGCAAACTCATTACTTAGGCTTTAGTCCGATTATGCAAATTTGGTGAAATTATTAAATTTTTATTCTTTGGGAAAAATTGGACCCCATTTTTTTTATATTCTCATTTCTCATTCTTTTATTCAACTATTTATATTTCAAAAAAAATTCACGCTAAGATTTGTAGTTGTAGGAGAAATGATGAGTTTTAGTAGGTTACATTTTAAAATCATTTTAAGCAAATCAATTCTCGTAGAAAATTTTATTCTACATAAATCTACTATAAAAAACTAGTAATCACAAATTAAAAAAATTAAATAAGATAATTAATATATAAGTGTGAGGCTTTAATGTCGGATAAACTGTATATTTGTCGTAGTTGTCGTTATGTATTCCCAAAAGAATTATCTAAACTAATCGATAATAAAATTCAAGTTTATTGCGAAATGTGTGGAACACCTTTTTCATTATCTGGAGTTAACTTTAAACAACCTCCTACGAGACAACAAAGAAATGAAATTCGCCCATATCCAAAATATGGGGTAAGTGATAAGGATAAAAATAATTTAGAAAAGGCAATAGAATATTTGAACAAATTTGATTACATTCCTATAATTCTTTATGCGATTATTATATTAGTTTTGAGCTTTTTTTACTTTGCCTATTCTGGGGGTATTATTAGTGTAATTAATTCTTACTTACTAGCTTTATGCGGTGTATTAATACTAATTTACGACCTAAGATACATATCTCCAAGAGTTCAGTCAAAAAATTACGATGAAATTGCCTTGGACGCATTTTGTTATGGTATATTAGGTAGTATTTTTTACGGGGCTGGTGTTATTTTATTAATTAAAGGAGTTTTGATTCTAATTCATTCGATAGTTTATCACGAAGGAGAAGATCATAAAACTTACAATTATGGTCTCAAGCTAAAAAACTCGATAAATAATTTCTCAGCGAAAGCGGGATTTGTAATCATTTTATTAGTTTTAAATGAATTGATTGTTGGTGGTTTATTATCAGATATTTTCAGTAATCTGTTTTTGTTTTCACTGGATTTAATTTTTATTGTAATACCTTTTATCATTTTAATCATAGATTTAGCTTTAAGGGAAAAAACTCACAAAAAGAATGAGTTTTCAGGAGCTGATGTAATCGGAATATTTGTATTGGGAACAATATCCACAGCATTTCTTAGCATTGGTATATTCATCTTAATAAAATCGCTGATATTACTTCTTTTATTCATAGGGAAACCTATAGATATCGTTATCAAGAAAGAAATGAGAGAATTTCAACCAAATAGCGAGCCCTCTCATAAAGTACAACCTATAGAAGAAAAAGATTCTCTAGAAAAAGAAGAGAAGCTTCAAAAAATCGAAGATGAGATTATTCCCCAAGAACAGGAAAATCTTGAAGTAAAGCCTGAGAAGGAACCTATAAAAGAAATCCCAGAGGATGTCACTTCTATCACTGAAATAAAAGAAGAAGCTGAGATTGAAATACTTGAAATTGAAAAAACAGAAGAGAAAGAAGAGGAAGCCTCTGTATTGAGACTTCACGAATCTCTATTACCCGTTAAAAATGAGAAGGATAAGAAAATAGTTAAAGAATATTTCTCCAAAATATTTAATATAATCTCTAAAGATTTGAGAAAGCAAATATTAGAGCTTAATATCCCTAAAAAGGAGCGTAAAGAAATTCTAAAAGAATTGGCCTTTTTAGCCGAGGAAGAACAATTAAAGTATCTAGAAGCGTTAAAGGGATTATATCAGGAATTTCCTTTTAAATTAATAGAACGAATTCGCAAACTTCCAAACCTTAAGCCCGAATATTATGATAAATTAGTAAAAGAACTGAAATATATGGATAGTGACCAACAGTTAGAATTTATACTATTTTTAGAGAAGAATGCCTAAAACTTAACCGTAAATTCATTGAGTAATGTCGTTAGAAAAAAGAAGAGAGCCTAAAGAAAAACAAATGGAAAAAGAATTAGAGGTAAGTTCATTTAGGCGCAAAGATTTTACTCCTCTGCAAGACATTAAAGCAGAAATAAAAGAATTACAAATAGAAACTGAACCATTAATCGAAGATCTCACTGAGATTGAGGTTGATGTTTTGAATATCGCAAAAGATATTTTAAAATTAAAAAGGTATGATGCTGATTTTGAGATCGAAGTATCTTCTGAAGCGGAGTTGCAGAAATTTCCTATTATTGAGAAATTATACGCAAAAAGTATAGCAAAACTAGCGTATAAGAAAGGTTATAGTAAGGAAGACATATTTTTAGCAATAAGAAGTTTAGAAGATAAAAGTTGGATAGTAACAAATGAAAGAAGAACAAAGTTAGAAATTTTAAATAACGAAAAACTCGCAAAAATTTTGGAATTTATAGAAGAGAATCCCGGAATTCATGCTAGAGATGAGAAAATCGAAGAAGAATTGGGAATAACGAGAACACCCTTTTTAAAACATATTATGACTTTAGAGCGTTTCAAACTCATAAGGTCGAAAAAAATTGGAAAATCTTTACATTATTTTTTAGCTGAAATTCCCGAAGAGTATGATAAATTTAAAGTAATTTTTATAAATCCTTTAACTCTAAAAATAATTGAGGAAATTTTTAAGGAAGAAGGAATTGCTATTTCTAAAATTGGAGAAATCCTCGAAGTTTACACAGGCACGATTCAATATCACATGAAAAAACTGAAAGATTTAGATTTAGTGAAATCAGTTACGACGCAAAAAAATCAAAAAATACATGTGGTAAATATTGAGCTACTAAAAAAGTTTAACAAATTTTTTGACGAACCCGATTTCTCTAAATTACTAAACGGCTTATAATAATCCTTTGTTCATAGAGAATGTTGTATTTTTGGGAGAGCATTTATTAGAATTTTGATTGCATTACTAATACCAACATCCATATCGGGATGAATTTCGTTTGATTTAAGGAGATCGTAATGCGGATCTCCAGGTAAATCCGAAACGGAAAGTATAGATGCAACCTTTAGATTGTAAAGTTGTCCCAATAAAAATAAAATTGAGGATTCCATGTCGATTGCTCTAATATTGATTGAATTTAGAGCACGTACAAATTCATATGTTTCACAAAATAACGCATCTGTAGTCCAAAGATGCGATTCTCTTACTTTACTTGGGTAAAGAGAACGAGCTTCCCTAATAAGAATTTCTTTTAAAATTTCGTTAGGTTTAGATATAAAAATAATTTGTGGACTAGCGATGAGATTTAGGGTTGCCGAAAGTGGATTGGTTATTGATTCTAATCGATTCAATAGAGTTTGATTAGCTCTGATGTATTCAGAACTTGTTCCATCGCCACAATAAGCAGTTTTTGGTATCACGATATCACCTACCCTAATTTCATCTTTTTCATAATTAAGTCCTCCACAGAAGTCCACTCGTACAACAATTTTCGCTTTTGACCTTTTTAAGCTTTCTAACACGAACGCTGCGTTAGGACATCCTACTTGAGACCGGATAATACTTACTTTTATTCCATTTAATATCCCGTTATAAACTCTACCATGAACGATTTTATTTTGAAGTTGATTAATTAACTTTTTCATAACAATTTTAACAGCGGGCATTAACACGATTTCGTTAATGTTTGAAGAGCTTGTTTCCAAGATCATTCTTACAATTTTATCATCCACGCTTATGAACTTCAGTCCTAAATTTAGCATCTGACTTTTAATTTTATTTAACATTTTTTACACTATTAGAAATTTTTCAAAAATCATAATTATATTTTATAAGTTTGTTCCTAATTACTTAAGTACTTATAATTCTAAATAATAATTTTTAATATCTAAATTAGATACATTAACCTATAGTTATAATCTACTAAGTTAAGAACAAAAATATGGTATTGGAGAATGACGAATCCATATATTATTGACAATAAGATTACTAATGAGTTTGTTGAAGCATATTCAAAAACAACCTATCGCATTATAGGAAAAAATAAACACACTGCTATTAAACCTTGTCATTGGTTAGAACAAAAACTGATGACAGGTAGAAATAATAGAAATTGTTATAAGGGCATTTTTGGTATTGAAAGTCATCGATGCTTACAGAATACTCCTGCTTTGCCTTTTTGTAATCAGCAATGTGTTTTTTGCTGGAGAGATAATGAATTAGGAAATTTAAGTAGAGATTTTATTGTCGAACCAGATGAACCCAAGGAACTCGTTGATGAAATGATACGCCACCATCAAGATATTATTAGAAACCATTTACCCCTAAGACGGTATCTTGAAAATTATGAGATTATGGTAGATATACTTTATTATATGTTAAAAAATAGAGAACAACATAGTGTAAATTCTCTTTCCAAGAGCCTTCATGTTAGTAAGAACAAAGTTGGAAGAGCTATCAATCTTTTAAAAAATCAAGAATTTATTCAAACCTTAGATGATTCGTTAAAAAATTATAAGTTAGATGATGAAATATCATGCTGTATAGAATCTAGGGAAGAAATCGCGAGGTTAATCAATATATCATTAACCACACCCGATGAAATCATGCAAGCTCATAGTGAAGCATTGAAACCTAATCACGCTGCTATTTCTCTAGATGGCGAACCATTCTTATACCCAAATTTAGGGGAGTTAGTTAAAGAATTCCGTAATAGAAGTATGACTTCGTTTATTGTAACTAACGGAACCTTACCCGAAAGGATTGAAGCTTTAAGTTCATTGCCCTCACAACTCTATATTACGTTACCGGCTCCAAATAAGGAGATATATAAAAAAGTTTGTCGTCCAATGATTAAAAATGGCTGGGAAAAAATAACACAGAGCCTAGATTTAATCAATTCTCTCTCCTGCAGAACGGTAGTAAGGTTAACTTCTGTAAAAAATTTAAATTTGATGGAGAATTACTTGGATGATTATATCAGGATAATCGATAAAGCTAAACCCAATTTTTTTGAAATAAAGGGTTTTACCCTTCAAGCACGAGCGCTAAATATAAGTAAGAGATTAAATAGCGAAAAATCTATGCAGTATTACTTTCCGACTTACGAATATTTAGAAGATTTAGCAATAAAATTCGAGGAAAAAAGTAATTTTCCTTTAATTTATAAAAATAAGGCAAGTAGAGATTTCTTATTTGCGATAAATTGGGATAAAAATAAAGATCCGATAATTAAAAACCCTTAAAGCTAACTTATCAAAAAGCTTACCCATATTGTACCTGTTATTACAATATCGGGAATAAGAGAAGTGACACTAATAATAGTACAACTAAAAACGACCTTAGGATAATCTAGGTTCCAAATCCAAGGCTTTTTTTTCAAAAATTAAAAAACACTAATTATTTATTTCTTATTTTTTTCCACTTTTCTCTTCTTCTAAACTTATTTCTAAGGATTTTTTTACATATTTTTGAAAAATCTCTTTGAAATCATCAATAGACTCAACCATTTTTTTAAAAATTTCAAGCCATTTTATTTCAGCCTCACTATGAAGTTTCCAGTGTTTTAAAGGTAAAAGATTAAAGGGACTAAACTCAAATGAAAAATGAGAAGTTATTATTATCTCACCCGTAGTGACATGTTTAGACATTGATTTAAGTTTTTCGATTTGTTTGCTTATTGAGTCTAATATAAATTCCTTTCCTATGGAAGAGCCAAAAAGCGTAATAAAAGGCATTGTTGAGTCAATGTCAAAGTAAATATCTTGAGTCTTAGTTAAAAAGAATTTTATCTGTTCTTGAAATTCTTTTCTGCCTTTATTCGTCAAACGATATATTTTTTTTTCGGGACGATTACCTTCTTGTTTAGTGCCGCTTTCCTTAATGAAGCTTTCTGCCTTAAGCTGTTTTAATATATAATAAAATGAAGCATTTGTAGCATCAATATAATGATCATAATGCCATTCATTTGCATAAGCAATGAGTTCATAACCGCTCAGAGGTTTAGGAATTTGATTCATTACCCCCAAAATGAAGGTTTTTAATGGAGTATATCTTTTTTTTGGCATAATTTCTCTTTAAATCCCTGTATTCATTTAGATTTAAATTATTTGTATTAGTCAAATTTGAATAATTAGATTTAAATATTCAATCTTAATTATTTAAAACAAATAAAAATATTTAAAATTTTAGATGATGTTTGAAAGATGTTAAAAAATAAAGCAATCGATACAAAAAATAATCATAAGTACAGTTTGGTAGATATCTTTTTAACCACAATCTTCACTATAGCTTTTCTTATTCAAATTGTCATGATGTTTATTATCCACAACGAGTTAGGACTTACACTTTTGGTTTATATTGGAGATATATTTTGGGTATTTAGCATCTATTTTGGCTTGATTTCTTTTCGAACTTTCAAGAAACGAGGGAGTGTTGAGAAAGGAAAAAGTTATATGCATACTACCAAGTTAGTAAAAAATGGTCCATATGCAATAATTCGCCATCCTCAATATCTAGGAGGAATATTATTCACTATTGGTATCACTTTATGGACCCAGGTGTGGCCAAGCCTAATTCTTAGCATCCTTATTATAATTTTTACTTATCAATGGACCTACTCAGAGGATAAAAACCTTATTGAAAGATTTGGTGAAGAATATAAAAGATATAAAGAAGAAGTGCCTCGCCTTAATCCAATACTAGGTATCATAAAATTTTATTCTCAAGATAAGGAGGATTGATAAATATATGGCATTTTTTATATCTTTAATAAAATAAAATTGCATAATGATTTTTTTCATTCACCAGATCATAGAAACGATTAAAACGCACTCTAATTACGAGATTTCAATGTTTTTACTTTGTTTTTTAAGTTCAATTTGGGAAGATAAGGTGAATCTTGAAAAATTTGGTGATGAGTATATGACAAATACAAGAAAGAAGTAAAATTATGGGGAATTATCTAACTCTTTACTATTTTAAATATTTCTGTATGATCTGTTTCAATTTTCCTTCATTTGTTTTCTTTAAAGCAGAAAATTCTAAAAATGGAATTTCTGTTTCATTTTGAGGATTATAGTTATCAAATAAGACAATATTAATTCCATATTCTTTAGCAGATTCTATAAAAAAAGAGATAATTTTATTTTTATCGAAATTTGAGACTTTGTCAATTTTGTTGATAATTACGATTATGGAGATTTCACTTTCTCTTAAAAAATTAATTAACTCAAAACTTAAGGGTATTGTTTTTGTATTTTGAACAAAATATTTATTTAATTCATCCTCAATTCTGGTAATGTTTATAACCACCAAACCTAAGATGTATTCCCTATGATGTTTTTCGATGTGGATAATTAACTGCTTTTTCAAGTGTTCCTCTCTTCGACGGCTTGAACTCTTCATGTAGCCAAAACCCGGCAAATCTACAATATTATATGGCATTTGAGGGATATTAATTGTTTTTATCAATAAAGTGCTTCCTGGTTTTTTACCACTTTTTCCTTTAAACTTACTAGGGTTAGGATGTAAAAGTCTTGTAATTGAACTTTTACCAACATTTGAGTTACCAATTATTAATAAAGAGGGTTTATCCTTCATGGTATTAATTATTTATATCCTAAAATTAGAAAGATAACTTTTTAGTATTTATTTTTTTTACACATTAACCTATCTTTCTAAAGAATTAAATTTGTGTTTTAAGTGAAAAAAAATATGAAATATAAAAAAAAATTACTTTTTAAAGATTGTTTTCATCCAGTCTGGTAGGAGAAAACCACCGTAAAACGCAAATGTGCTAGTAATTAAGAGTAATCGAACAACCACTACCATTATGAATAATATCGGGATAGTCGGATCTGTAAAGACAAGACCAAAAAGAATTGATCTAACTGTTTTCTCCAATAAAACAGCGATAGTAAAAGTAATAAACGCTACTTGGAGGAGTTTACCTTTCATTCTCACTTCTTCATTTTCAGAATTTAGTGATGTTCGAGCGAATTTTAGACCTGAAAAAAATATTACTAAAATCGAGATTAATATTAGTACCGATAGGAAATATCCAAAATCAGGGCTAAAAGGTCTTAATGGATCGATTACACCAATTAAATTAATATCCATGAAGAAGTAGTAGAAGAAGAGAACCTCAAAGATTATGCTAAAGATTATTATTAAGATTAAAGCTAATTTCTGTTTATTCTTATTGACCATATCTGTATAGGCAATAATCCAAGCAATTACAGCGACGGGAATGAATACATTACCGATAATTAAGAACCACTCCGTAGCGAGAGTTAACTGCAGGAATATACTCATTAGAAAAGAAATTGCCTCTGGAAGCCAAAGGGTCGATATCATTAGCCAAAATGTTCCTACGAAAATATATAGACGATTTTTGATCTTCCCATACTTAGAGATAATAGAAAATCCGATAAAAAATGTTATTATTACATAAAGTAAGCTAAGACTACCTTGCAAAATATCTACAATATCCAAAACAATACACGAGCTCGATTGGTTATTTTAAATTAAATGGTAAGTATATAATTATATTATGATCTATATATAATTATATTTATCAAAAATAGTTTTTTGTAACATTACAATTCTATTCCATCAAATCTGGTCGAAAAAATCATCGTTTAAAAATTCTTTATACATTTTCTTTTTTTCATCATCTTTAAGAATGGGTCGTCTGCTTATTGGTTCACCTAATTCTTCTAAAAGATCTCTCATTCCTTTTATACCTACATTAATTTTAAATTTACCCCCTTTGATGTATTTAACAACTTGTTTATTATTAAGTGATAATCTTAAAATATAACCTAATCCAAAATAAAACTGGTTTTCTGGAATAGGATCTATGGGGCTTTTACTCGTAACTTCCTTCAACATTTCATATAATAATATCTTACTCGCTAAGTTATCTTCTGCTTCATAAATTAAATAATATAAAGCATGATACCAAATTTTATCGCGTTTATCCTTAGTGCGCTCAATGAAAATTTCAGGTGTGATTAACTCTTTTTTAGCTTCCTGTTTTCTTTCTAAAAGTTCTTCTTTGATGCGTTCTTCCAAATCTGAAGAAATTAAATCGCTTTTTGCCATTTGGTTTATATCTGATCCAAGTTCTTGAATCTCTTCTTGTTTTACAGATTCAATTGCTTTTTGCATTTCTTGTAGTTCCTCAAAATCAATTTCTTCGATATCTGAAAAATCGCTTTTCATCGCTTCTTTTTGCGCTAAATAAACTTCTTGTTCAGATGATTGAAGATCAGGAGCAATTTCCTCGAGATTATCGTTATCCTCTAATTTTTCGAATTCCTTTACTTTAGCAATTGCTTCTTGCATTTCTTTTAATTCTTCGAAATCTAAGTCTTCCAAATCAGAAAAGTCGGATTCGAGAGTTTTCATATCTGATAAGTATGCTGCTAAATCGTCTTCCTTTTTCGAAAATGCTTCTTTTTCTATTTTTTTTTCTAAATCTTTTCCATTTTCTTCTTCTGTCATACTCCAATCAATTATATTCTATTTGTTTATTTCTAACTAGTATTCAATATTAATAGTAACTCTTCAATTCTTTAAATGTTAAGATTTGAAACATTATAAAGAGATAAAAATAATCGAGTTCATTATTCATTGTAGATATTAAAAATTATTATTAAAAAATTTGAGATAATCTTAATTTCCATAAAATATAATGTCAGACGACGAAAAAGATTTTAAATTTAAAGTAATAGTAGTTGGAGATCCCGCGGTTGGAAAGACGACTCTAATTAGGAAATATACCACAGGAACTTTTCAAAAGGATTATATTGCCACTTTGGGTGCTCAATTTTCTAATTATGAAGAAAATCTAGAAGGTAAGAAAGTAAGATTATTCATTTGGGATATTGCTGGACAGGAAACATTTGAAATCATGCGCCAGAAATTTTATAAGGGAACCAGTGGAGCAATAGTTGTTTTTTCCCATGCTTTTAATGAAAAGGATAGCTTTAATCACCTTGGAAAATGGTTCAACGAACTTTATGAGTACTGTGGGAAAATTCCAATGGCATTATTCGGAAATAAAATCGATTTAGTGGATGAAAACGAGATGAATCATGGTACAGATAAAATTGGATTGGATGTCAAAGTTAATAAATTTGTCAACGATCACGGATTAATTGGATATTTTAAAACGAGCGCTTTAACTGGACATGGGGTACTTGATGCGTTTCAAAAATTAGTTAGAACGCTTTACTATAAAGCTTCATATGAATAAAATTTAATAAAATAAAGTAATAGAAATAAAAAAATTAAGTCTTCTTGTAAATAAATCGATCCCAGCTTGAAGTATTGGGCATTTGTTCCGGCATTCCCTTACGTTTGCGAATTTCAAGGATAAGGTCTTCTTCTAAATTATGTGGTACCTTTTCAAAACCAGAAAATTCGTAACCAAAAAATGCTCTTCCTGCAGTAGAACCACGAATATCGTCAGCTATGCCAATAGTTTCAGCTGCTGGAATTTCACCATGAACTCTTACGTATTCTCCTTCTGGAACTACATTTGTAATTTTGCCACGTCGTTTGTTAATAATAGCATTTACTGGTCCCTCTGTTCCCTCTGGAGTTTTCACATCAATAATTTGAATGGGTTCAAAAAGATGAGGGTCAGCGTCCAACATTGCTAGAGACATCGCTGAAAATGCCATACCCGCGATTTGACCATAAGAGGTATGCCTTGTATCTTCATGGATTGTCATATCTGTAAAAACAATCTTAAATCCAGCTGCTGGCTCTTTTGCGAGTATACAAGCGCCTAACCAATCTCTAAAAGCGGCTGTTAAATAAGATTTAACTCTATCAAATCGTTGTAATCCTGAGGTGCCATTTACAAGTAAGCTTCCTTGATATACGTCAACAATCCTTCTAGCTTCTTTTGCGTCCCAACCGGCTTCTTCTCTTAAGATTTTTGCTTTATCTTTTTCACTCATCAGATCTGTTATTTTTCCGGATTCAATTAGTTTTTCTGTTTTCTCGTCTAGCGGTTCAATGTATAATAAAATACGATTATGGGTGTTAGCCGATTTCGTATAAAAATCTCTGCTTTTTTTAGTAATTTTTTCTCGATACACGATAATCGGTTCTCCAATTTGAATTGCTACCTGATTATTAATACGCTTTGTAAGTATCTCAATTTGAAGCGGATCAATTCCACTTAAAATAAATTCTCCAGATTCTTTATCTAAACGATACATCGCAGTCGGATCCGCTTGAAGCCACTTGCTTACTACTGTATCCAATTTATCTATTTCCTGTGGATCTAGGGCTCTTATACTTCTTGAAACAACTGGTTCACAAGCGTATTGGATTTTTTCAAAGGTAGGTAATTGGTAGGCTTCCTCCTTATCTTTTGGTACGTCACTTGCAGACATAAAAGTTTCTCCAGATGGACAAATAAATCCGTATAACGCAAATAAATTACCTGCTGGAACTTGGGGAATGTCTAAAAGATCTGTGATTTCCATAACACCTAATCGTTTTACTCGATTTGTACTCCTACCACCTATCAAATAAATTGAATCAGATTGATCGAAGGTACCAGAAAAAACACGACCAATTAGAGTAGCTTGGTACCCTCTTCGTGGGTCTAAGAATATTTTTGTAATCATGCCATAGAGAGGACCTTTAGGATCGCATTTTTGAAGTGATTGTCCTAGTTCTGAGTCCAAATCGCCCCCCCAGATGTGAGGGATTCTATACTTTGAAGCTTCTACCGGATTAGGTAAATGATCCACAACCATCCTTAACATAGGCTCGTCAAGTGGAAGATTATCTCGTAGCCATTGAATGTCGCCTTCCTTATATTTTGCGAATACATCTTGTGGCTTTAATCCTTTTTCCAATAAAATTTCATATGTAAATCCCCAACCATGTTTCGCTGAACCAACGGCAACGCTATTTTTTGAAAAATCGACACTCCAACCCGATCCTTCGGGTCTAATCTTTTTGATTAATTCATTTACCTGTCTAGATATTTTATCAATCTTTTCAAAGGTATCTTGTGGACTTAATTTAAGCTCACTTATTAACCGATCTACCTTATTTATAAATAATACAGGTTTACAAAATTCTTCACCAACGGATAATCGGATATTTGTCTCTGTTTGAGTCATAACGCCCTCTAAAGCATCAACGAGAATTATAGCACCATCGCTACCCCTAAGAGCACGCGAAACTTCTCCGGTAAAAGAAATATGTCCAGGAGTATCGTTAATTTGAAGGATGTATGGTTCATTATCATCCGGTTTTCTTGGGTCATTGAATGCTAGTAGAACAACACTCGTGAAAATAGTAATTCCTCTTGCCTGCTCCTCTTCGTCAGAATCAGTCATCTGAAGTTGACCAGCGTCCTCTTCCCTCATTAAACCAGCACGTCTTAACAAATAATCACTTGCCGTCGTTTTACCGTGATCTATGTGTGCAACTATGCTGAATAGTCGTTTTTTCTCGTATGAACCTGATGTAATGAGTTGCGCAATCTCTTCAGGATTTTTTACTTTAACCATTTCAATTTCACTCTTTAAACTTAACATTCATAGTAATTAGCTATAAAATACTAAGAATAATATTTAAAATCTAAATTAGTAAATTAATAAAATCATAAATATTTTATGGAAAAAGCAATCTACTACTAACTCAAATGATTTATTAAAAGCTTTTTTTCATAAAATGGTGTAATAAATCTTATGATATTACCAGAATCCTACACAAAATTAAAATTTTTCTTTAAATAATTAATAATGGTTTAAAGCTAAAACTCATATATAAAATGAAGTAATCGTGATAAATTTGTTTTAGGTTAAATTTAACAAAGAAATCGTAATTAACAATCTATACGCTCAACAAAAGCGTCAGTAGTTTTTATTATTATAGTTTTTTTTTCATACTTGTTCATTTATATTTCCCTCTTTTTATTGGTTTTTTTGATATTTTTGATTAAAAAAATTAAAAAAAATTATTTTATACTTTCCTCGTAGGAAAACTTAAGGTATTGAAGCTCAAATGAATTGAAGTTCATTTTAGCTTTTAACGCTTTAATATCGGCTCCTTCCATTAGCATTTACCTCCTTTTTATTATTTTTCTTATTCTGTTTTTTTTTTGTTCTTAATTAAATTAAGGTAAAAATACATATTTAGTTTTTAGTACTAAACTATAAATGGACTCTTGAACATTTGATGAACCGATCTAAAAAACATGAAGAAGCAAAAAAAAGGTGTTTATGAAAAAGGTAAAACCATATTTACCAATACGTAGATACTTCTTTTACCTGATTTTGTCATTGTTTCTTTAGAATTCGATAAATTTACAATTCTTAAATTATCTGGAATTTTGTTAGTGATGAAATCTTTTAAATAATCTAAAAAAATGTAATAATCCCTTGTAGTTTTTATCCATAAATAGCCATCTTTCTCAAAAAAATCTGGATTCTTTCGTTTAAATTTGTCTGAGTGAATTTTATCTTTAATTGGAGGGCCTCGACGTAGATAAGATTTCTCTATTTCAGGACTTTCGCAGTAAATAGGGATATTATAATTCTCATAATCCACTTCAAAATATACTTCAAATTCTATTTTACCAAATCGCTCCGCATGCGAGAATTCTTTTTCTCCGTTGGTTTTTACATTATCCCCTATGGAGTATAATTTATCCCTATTAATCGTATAATGAATCTCAGTGTTTTCGTTTTTAAGCTCGATTATGAAGATTTTATCTACAAGGGACCTTTTTATAGTAGAAATGTTTATTTCCGGAATTTCTTCTATAATAAAAAACTTCTTATTGGGATTATCTAGTAATTCCTTGATTCTCTGATTACAATATTTATATGCTTTTTCTGAAATTGCAGAAGCTACATTTCGATTCTTATCAATAGGATCAGAAATGATGATATAATCGTTTTGAAAATGTTGAATCTTTCTTAAATCATTAATGGATCTATTATGGAAATCAATAGGGTTATTTTTAAGTAAACTGAAATTTAAAAACAGATTTTGCAGAGTCTCGTAATGGTATATAAGAAGCTCTGCACTATAGCCAATGAATCCTATTTTTCCTACAGCACTTCTGTCGCCGTAACAATGATTAGCTTTAAAAAACTGCTTTAATATTCTTACTTCATTCTTTTGTTCTTTCGTTAAATTATTCTTGATAAAACGACCGTGCCAAGGTGATCTATCGACTGCTGTCACGGGACCATGAGTATTTATAAATTCTAAATCTAAATCGAAAAAGAGAACGATATCTATTTTAATTTTATGATTTTCAGCGAAGTAGTCTACTGTTACATAAGGATGTTCAGCATAAAGGAGTCGTGGATTATGAAATTCTTTTGGAGTTAACGATTTTATTATCCAATTATTACACAAATTAAGAAAATCTTTCTTAGACTCTTTTTTTAATTTATTTTTGCTTAAACCTTCGTAGTTTGGCTTATATAGCTCATAATTCAGTCCAACAAATAAATCAATGTCAAAATCGTTTTTTAATTGCGTTTGTTTGATTCCTGTGGAACCTTGAGGCTCAATCTTTGTGTATTTTATGTGTAATTGTTGAGCTTTTTTATCTATTAACGTCTTGAGTTTTTCAATTATCTCGTCGATAAAAACGAGATCTTTTTGAGTTGGTCTGATATCGTTTAGAACTTCTTTGAAAATGGAGCTGATTGAATTCATAGCTTAATTCTCTGAAACCATTGATTAAAATAAAAGTGGGTTTTATAATATAAATGTGTTTAGAATTCTAAAAAAATCTTTTATACTTAACTGATCTTCTCATGATCTACTATTCTATGCTAAAAATCTTTAATTCACAGTGTGAGCGTTCGCGATTATCTTCACATTCCCCACCACGGATGTTGTATAGATCTTTGAAGGATAATATATTCGCGTAATGCTTGCTTTTGATCAGCTGTTAATTCATCTAGGAATTTACCCATGATCTGTCTTACATGAGATTCAGGGACATTAACGAATAAAGTTTCGTCTTTATCGATATCTTTTCCTATTTCAATGCCGCGAATCGATATTGCTACTTCGGAATCTTTAACAGCTTTTTCTAGAGTTTTACCTTTATCTTGAATTTGGTGAACTCTTCTCGCTTTCTTTCCGTCAGCAGTAATTAATGCTACTTTGGGATATAAAGTACCTGCTTCAACATGTACTCCAAATACTGCGGGATCTGAGTTTCTAAATATGAAATCGGGAATCATTTTTAGTTTTGCAGGTAAGACTAATTCGCTTAATCCTTTCGCGGTGTCCTCTGCTTTTCGCACTTCCGCATATTCTATATAATCTTCCAATAGTCTATAAATGACATTATTCGTGAAAATTCTAATATTATCTGCTATAGCTTGCTCTTTTGCTTCTGGTAGAATAGCCACATTAAATCCCAAAACGGCTGCTGAATATGGATCGAGACTTTTAACTAAATTTGCATTCATAATATCCTCTTTTTTAATTGAACCTACATCAGCAATACTTATCTTTACACCATTCTTTGTGAAATGATTTTCTAATGCTTCAAGAGAACCTAAAGTATCTGCTTTTAACACTACGCCAGCTTTATCTGTTTTAATTCGAATACTTTCTACTTCTGATTTTATTTCGTTGTATACAGTTTCTTCTTGTGAAGGATCACCAATACCTCTAAATGGAGATCCAGCAACAACATCATCGATATTAGGCGCGAGGATTTTAATACCAGCTGCCGCACTTACTATGTCTACTGAATCAAATTTTTGTCTAGGATCTCTTATCTCATCTAAAGGTTTCGGCAGGAGTAATGCTCTTACTTTTGACTTAACAGGTTTCTCTAAGCCACCAACAATAAATTCATCGCCTTTTCTGATTACTCCATCGTAAATTAGGACATCCATAGTTACTGCCTGGCCTTTTTCTTTCTTCACTTCCAAAACTACACCTTTAGCGGGTCCTTCACTAAATTTCAAGTTTTCAGTTAAAAATTGTTGCACTAGTCCCATTAAAACCAACAGTAAAGTCGATATTCCCTCGCCTGTTTTGGCACTCGTAGGTACTATTGCCACTTTTTTAGTAAAATCTTTTATTTTATCGTATCGATCTATTCCTTTAAAACCTTCCTGTAAAAAATCTACCCCGATTTGAATTAATTTTTCGTCAAGAAAATCTCTTACATGAGGTTTTTGCTTATTATATGAATCTAAAAAATCAGCATCTTTAATAGATTTCCACCCTGATATCCGATCGATTTTATTAGCAGCAATAACAAATGGTACTTTACGTTCGCGTAAAATTCTAACTGATTCCCACGTAATTGGCATGGTCCCTGCTGTTACATCGATAACCAATATCGCTATATCGGCAACAGCACCCCCTCTTTTGCGTAGGTTCATGAAAGCAGCGTGTCCTGGAGTATCAACAATTAAAATACCAGGTAATTGGATTTCTTTATCAGCAAATTCTTGTTTTGATTTTTTTAAGAACTCTTTTATATCTTCAGTTGGAAAATAAGATGCTCCTATGTGTTGCGTAATCCCAGCAGCCTCTCTTTGTTGCACTACGGTTCCTCGAATATAATCTAACAGGGAAGTTTTACCGTGATCGATATGTCCTAAAATCGATGCAATAGGAGCCCTTATAATCTTTTTATCGGTTTCAGTTGCCATATAAGCTCACTTTTGATATAAAATAATAGAAAAAATCTAATTAAATCTCACAATTAAACAAAGCATAATATGATATAGATTTTATTGTATATTCTACTAAAAATAAACAGATTTGATTTACTTTTTCAAGTAGGATTCAAATAATTTTTTAAGTATTTCGCAGTAAAAGAAGATTTATTCTTAATAATCTCTTCTGGGATCCCCATAACCACTACCTTACCTCCTTTTTCTCCACCTTCAGGTCCCAGATCAATCAAATAATCAACAGATTTTATAATTTCCATATTATGTTCAATAATAATTACTGTATTACCTTTATCTACTAATTTTTGAAGTACCTTAAGCAAAAATTGGATATCATACATGTGGAGCCCGGTTGTTGGTTCGTCCAGGATATATAACGTGTTTCCTGTGCTAATTTTTCTCAATTCCCTAGCTATTTTCAATCTTTGGGATTCACCCCCGCTTAACGTTGTTGATGATTGCCCTAATTCTAAATAACCTAATCCTACATCCACTACAGTTTTCAGCGTTTGTTTCAAATTAGGAATACTCTCGAAAAATTCAAGAGCTTGATGAAAAGTCATCTTTAGTACATCTGATATTGTTTTTCCCTTGAATCTAATTTCTAAAGTCTCTGAGTTGTATCTAAGACCTCTACATAAATCGCATTTAATATACACATCTGGAAGAAAGTACATTTCTTTGAGAATATACCCCGTACCCTTACACTTTTTACAATGTCCTGCTGAAGTGTTAAAACTAAATCTTCCCTTTTTATATCCCCTTTCCCGCGAGCTTTCAAGCTTAGCGAAAATGTCTCGTATATAATCTAAAGCTTTTGTGTAAGTAGCGGGTACAGAACGAGGGGTTCTTCCAATAGGAGATTGATCTATATTTATTATTTTGTCAATACTCTCGTATCCCTTTATTTTGTCAAAATCGCCACTTATTAATCTGGAACTGCGAGTGTTTATTAAGTTATGTAATCCCTTGTATAAGCAATCAATTATTAAGCTAGTCTTTCCAGCTCCCGAAACTCCAGTAATACACGTAAAGATACCTAAAGGTATTTTTACTTTTATATTCTTTAGGTTATTTTCGCGAGCACCTGTGATTTCAATAAAATCGCTATTCGGTTCTCGTCTATTCTTGGGGACTTCTATTTTTTTCTTCCCCGATAAATATTTGCCAGTTAAAGTATTAGCCTCTAAAATTGTTTTAAAAGGGCCTTCGGCTACAATCTCTCCCCCACTTTCTCCTGCTAAAGGTCCTAAATCAATTATATGATCAGCATTGCGCATAATCTCGTCGTCATGCTCTACAACAATAACTGTATTACCCAAATCTCTTAATTTTTTCAACATCTCAATTAATCGTGATATGTCTCTTTGGTGTAATCCTACGGAAGGCTCGTCTAACACATATAACACCCCAACAAGCCTAGATCCTAATTGAGTGGCTAACCTTATTCTTTCTGCTTCGCCAACAGATAGCGTGTGGGATCTTCTACTTAAAGTAATGTAATCTAAACCAACATTTTCTAAAAAAGATAACCTATCTAGTATCTCCTTTAACACGTCTTTAACAATTGTTTTTTGGATATCGTCTAATTGTAAATCGTTAAAAAAATCTAAAGAATCTTTAACCGCTAAATCTGATAATTCAGCGATATTGATTTTATTAATAAGAACTGAAAGACTTTCAGGGTTCAACCTTTGCCCCTTACATTGAGGACAGTTTATTTGATTCATAAAAGTTTCGTAGGTATCGCGAGCCCAATCGGATCGCGTCTCCATGTACCTTCTATGTAGCATTGGAATAATTCCTTCGAAGGGTCTTACTACATGATAAGAAGATTTAATTTCTCCTCTTTGATTATTAAAACCGTTATTTTCACTCTTAAAGTGGAATTCAATTGCTTCCTCTTCTGATCCAAATAAAACTTTGTTTAAATTCTTAGGATCAATATCCTTTATCGCAGTTTTATGAGTATCAAAATTATAGTGCTTAGCTACTTGATTTAATGATTGCCAAAAGTACCCAGTTAACGACCCAAATCCCGGGATATTTCTGATAGGAGTGTCTTGGAGTGGAAGGTCCAAATCATTTCCTAAAACTAATGAGTAATCAAATTCCATTACGGTCCCTAGACCACTGCAATATTTGCAACTTCCGTGAGGAATATTAAAAGAAAACATTTTGTGGTCAATGGGTGGAAAAGAGATGCCACAATCTACACACGCTAAATGTTCAGAATAAATTTGTTCTCCAATGTTAAGAACTTCTACAACCACGATTCCATCAGTTAGTTTAAGGGCAGTTTCTATTGAATCGGCTAATCTAGTTTTAATATCATCCTTCATGACTAGCCTATCCACGATTACATTAATGTTATGCTTTACATTTTTTTCCATTGAAATTTCTTCATCTAAAGTATACTGTATACCATCTACCTCAACTCTAACATAGCCTTGTTTTTTAAGATCGTTTAAGAGGTCTTTGTATTCGCCTTTTCTATCGCGAATAATTGGTGCTTTTATAATAAATTTTTGGTTTACTTCAAGTTCTTGCAGAATTCGTTGAATTATTTGTTGAGGTGTTTGGGGCGTAATTTCTTTACCACAGTTGGGGCAATGAGGAACTCCAATATTAGCGAAAAGTAGCCTATAATAATCATATATTTCTGTAACCGTTCCTACAGTACTTCGTGGGTTCTTTGACAATGGCTTCTGCTCTATGGCTATAGCAGGAGAGAGCCCTTCAATTGAGTCCACATCGGGTTTATCCATTTCTCCAAGAAATTGTCGGGCATAACTTGATAATGATTCGAGAAACCGTCTTTGGCCTTCAGCATACAATGTGTCCATTGCTAAGCTAGATTTACCACTACCACTAATTCCAGTTATTACAACGAGTTTATTTCTTGGAATTATAACATCAATATTTTTTAAATTATTTTGTCTTGCTCCTTTAATAATAATAGAATTATGATTCATAATGACCCTTGTTAACCATTAATTTATGTGTAATGAAAACATTCATGTTTTTATATTATATTCTTTCTTAATTTCCTTAATCTTATCTCTTAAATAGGCAGCATGTTCGAATCTTAGCTCTTTGGCTGCAAGAAACATTTTATTCTCAAGGTACTCAATTACAAAAGTTTTATCTCCTTGTTTTTCTAAATCTTCAATCTTATCATTAACACTTCTTTTTAATTTCTTTGTTTCTCTTTCCTTAAACTCTTGTTCGTCAGAAAGCGAATCTAAGATGTTTTTCTTAATTGTTTGAGGCGTAATATTGAATTTCTTGTTGTGAACTATCTGTTTTGTTCTTCTTCTATTTGTTTCTTCAATTGCTTCTTTCATAGCTCGAGTTATCTTATCGGCATATAATATCGCTCTGCCTTCTATGTTACGAGAAGCCCTACCAATGGTTTGTATAAGCGATCGCGTGTCGCGTAAGAATCCCATTTTATCTGCGTCTAAAATTGCTACTAGTTGAACTTCTGGTAGATCTAATCCCTCTCTAAGAAGATTAATTCCCACTAAAACATCGTGAGTCCCATCTCTTAAACGTCTTAATATTTCAAATCGCTCAACAGTTCCTACTTCTGAGTGTAAGTAAGCAACCTTTAAACCTAATTCCGAATAATACTCCGCGATATCTTCTGACATTCGTTTTGTTAGAGTGGTTATCAATACTCTTCCTTTGTTGGTTATAACTTGCCTTATTTCGTCTAGCAAGTCATCAATCTGATTTTTAGCAGGACGAATTTCCACATAAGGATCAACTAAACCTGTCGGTCTAATTATTTGTTCAGCGGATATTCCACCACTTTTTTTCAATTCCCATTCTCCGGGAGTCGCGCTCATAAAAACTATATAATTTATTTTCGATTCCCATTCTTCAAAAGTTAGAGGTCTATTATCATATGCAGAAGGAAGTCTCCACCCAAAATCAATGAGGTTCTTTTTTCTTGATCTATCTCCCCCAATCATTCCATGGATTTGAGGAATCGTTATATGACTCTCATCAACAACTATTAAAAAATCTTTTGGAAAATAATCAATTAAACACATCGGTGGACTACCGGGTGGTCTGCCATCAAGGTGTCTAGAATAATTTTCCACTCCCTTACACCACCCCATTTCCCTCATCATCTCAAGATCAAATTTTGTTCTTTTCTCAATCCACTGTGCTTCTGCGTATTTTTTTTCTTTCGAAAATTTTGCTACCTGAACTTCTAACTCTTCTTCTATCGATACTAAAGCCTTTTCCTTGTTTTCTTCAGGTATGATAAAATGAGTAGCAGGAAAAATCCTGCAATTTGAGATCTCTTTTATTATGTTATTGGTAATATGATGAATTTCTTGAATTGACTCAATAACGTCTCCAAATAAGGATATGCGAATAGCAGTGTTTAAATAAGCTGGAAAGATATCTATAATATCTCCTCTAACCCTTACTACGCCCGGCTTAAATTCTACTTCCTTCCTTTCATAATTCATTAAAATTAATTGTTTTATTATTGCTTTTCTTTTAATAATTTGACCAACATCAAGGCTCAAAGAAATTGCTGTCCAAATTTTAGGATCGCCAATCCCATAAATGCAAGAAACAGTTGCTACTATTATAACATCGTTCCTGGTTCTAATCGCATGGGTTGCAGCTAATCTAAGTCTTTCAATTTCTTCGTTTACGCTGAAATCCTTCTCAATGTATAACCCTGTTATAGGCATATAACTTTCGGGCTGATAATAATCGTAATAACTAACAAAGTAATGTACCGCATTTTCAGGAAACAATTCTTTAAGCTCGTTATATAATTGTGCTGCAAGCGTTTTATTTGGCGCCATAACTAAAGTAGGTTTTTGAATTTCTTGAATTATGTTCGCAACACTGAATGTTTTCCCCGTGCCGGTAGCACCTAATAAAGTTTGAAACTGAATTCCTTTTTTTATGTTATCGCTGAGAGTCTTGATTGCTTCTGGCTGATCTCCGCTAGGTTTGAAACTAGATTCAATTTTAAAATTAGATATCACAATTTAAACACTAAAATTTAATGATTAACTAAAGATGAAGTTAAACTTAATTTATAGACGATATGTCTATAGATTTTTTAATGTAATACAGTTTATGTTTTTTATTATTATAAATAAAAAGTAAGGATTTAAGAGGCAAGGATTTCTACATGAATATCCTCTGCACCTTCCTTGGTTCGAACTAAAATATTTAGAAATTCGCCGACATCTACGGATCCAAATATACTATTGAGAAGATCTATTACATCGATGATGGTAAATTGGATTGAGTCTCCTGCTCCAATTTCGTAAAAATTTTCCTCGAAATTGCTAAATGAAATAAGTGTACTATTGAAATAAACAGAATCTATTGTAAGATTACACAATCCCACATTGTCGATTTTTATTACAAGGTTACCCGTAATAGATATAAATGTATTTGTTCCAGTATCATCGATATTTATTTCGTATAAGTTTGAATCGACAAATACGGAGAAGTCCATGTTATATTGTGCAGAAGTGTTTGTAGTGATGTGTACATTTACAATATTAGAGGCATTTAATTTAAATCCAGTAATATTGAAGGATACTAAAGCACACTCTTGTATATCGAGGGTTATATCTCCATATTCAAAATTTACATCGCTTGTAAAGGATAAGCTAGTTGAACTATTCAGATATAATTTATCTAAAGTAATCATTTCATCTCCCGTGTTTTTGATTAAAATTTTGCCTGTTTCGTTAGCAGCTATATAAGAAGCAGTATATCCTTCTACGACATCAATGATTTCAATATCTGGTTTATCTACAATCGTGTGAATGAATCCAATGTCTGAAGCTTTTGTAGTGCCATCGAAATTTGCAGTCACTATAATTCCTATCTCATCGTTTACCTTAATCCCTGTTAAATAATCTGAGGCAGTAATTGTAAGACTTCTTTCTGCGCCAGGAATTAAATTAAAGGGAGAAAAACCCAATATGGACGTCCAACTTGAAGAAGACGTGAGATATATAGAATCAAGTCCTAGTATGATATCTCCAGTGTTTTTAACCATTATGTTTACGCGAGTTGTACCATTATCATAAGTATACGCATATGTTTTTTCGAGATTAATTGGAATATGCTTTCGAAAATCAGTTTGAGTGGTGATTTGTGCTTCTGGTGAGGCTATTCTGCTTTCATCTAGAATAGAAATTTTAAAGGGATTATAGTTTGAAGTAAATAGTACCTCATCCTTTATACTGTTGGGAGTAATTACACCAATTTTGTGCTCGGTTCTTATTGGATCAAATTGATAGAGAGTATTTGTGATTTTAACACGCGCTTTTTGACCAGGTTCCAAAATTGGAGATCCAGAAACATACTTAGTATTGTTGAGTGTATTTGTTTCATTATCGATGTAGAAATCTTTCAATATTACTGTAGTTAACCCTGTATTTTCAATTTCTAGATTTATTTCACTAGTTGAGTCATTAACTTGAACGACTTTACTGTTTATTTTATTAATCATAATTTCTCCTTCCTTAGCTTCTTGTACAAATAGATTACTCGTGTTGTTTGTGAAAGTGAAAGATGATGAATCAATCGCAGTTGATTGAGCCTCCACTTCAATGTTTACTACATCGTTTTTTTCAAAAGAATTTCCACTAGATTTAATATTTACCCAAACTAAATCATCATCAGTTGCATTTAGAGCATTAGTTTCAAAAGCTTTGCCCATATTAAAATCGTAGCTCTCTCCGTTAATTTTTACATCACTAATCGTTAAATCTTTTGAACCTGTGTTTTTCAACTTGAAACTAGCATAACCAGTATCAAATACTTCCGGATTTTGTATTCGAAAGCTCGATTCTAAAGCAGTGTAATCAAGTTTAAACAATTTCACCATTCCATTTGTTGAAATATATTCTGACTTAAAGACCTTAAATTGATAATCACCATCGACAGGTATGTGTGCGACATATAGGTTCCCAAGATCATCTGTCAATGAATTTATTTGATTTTGGTAATATTCAATAAATGTTCTGAGGTTATTTGGATTAGCTGGGGGACTTGTTGGATTTCCATAGAACATCAATCTAATTAACTGACTTTCGAACCATTTTGCAGTGGGCTGGTTTGTAGTAGTGTTGTAATATTCACTTTCAACGAATACAGAATTCGAAGCCCAATTATCTTCTTCCATTCCAAAATTCTTATAAGATTGGTAGTTATCGTTACAAATCCTTACCATCCAAGGCCATTTACCTTCATCACCTCCTAAAGCAGAATACAGCATTCCAAAATAGACTAAGACATAATCTGCTTTTAATGCTTTGAAAGCTTTAGCACTATATATCTCGTTTGTTTGCATCATTGCCATACCCGTCAGCCCTATTCGAGTTTCGTTGATTGTTCCGTTATCGTTAACCGTTGTCATGTTTCCGATCGGAGTTATCCAATAACCGTAATCCCACCACGAGACAACAACGGATGTACCAGGCAGATTTGTTTTCATCCAAATTAGTGTTTCTTCCCAATCGTGTATATCTCCTCCTGGTGCTAATTGACTCTGCGATAGTTGAGTTATCGCGATGTTAGAAGCGTGCATAACTTGGGCGATACACATTATCCCAACAATGAAATAAACAGCACCAATTTCGGATTTTCCAACCATCCGTTTGACTTGGCGCTTTCGCTTTCTACTAACACCCAATCTCTTTTCTCCGTAAAAACTACCAAAAATTTTTAAAACATTAACTAATCCATACGCACCCACTAAGCATGCTGCGGGGGCAAATAATAATATTATTCGAATCATGCTACCAGTAAAATAAAAAATTAAAATTAGAAAAGCGAGTAGCAGAATATCAGCGGTATTAGCTCGTTTAAATAAGAAAAACAATCCAAGAGGTAAAAGGGTCAGAGGAATCAAAGTATTATAGTAAAATACACTCCATGAACTTGGCATATGTTCAGCTACGGAAGCTACAATGCTCAAAGAATCTCTAATTAAAGGACTCAATACACTTAATAATCTTTGACCAAATCCGAAAGGAATTATATTAGGAGCAACCCAAATTATTACGCCAACTATGACTACGGCTGGTATCAATCCCCATTTAATGGTATTTATTAAGCCATTATAAAAACGAGAAAAATCGTCTTTTTTAGTGTAAATTATGTGGAAAATAACAAGGAAGATCGAAAAATAAAACACACCTCCCAGTTCTAGACTAGTGAAGAAATGTTGATAAGCAAATCTAACATTTAAGGCATGTACAAATAAACCTACTCCTTCGATGCCAACGTACGCAATTAAGAGGTTAGCATCATATTTTTTTAATAAAATCATAATTCCACATACTATAGGAAGTATTAATGACACAAAATTAAATCCACCCCAACTAAGTGCTAAATACCCTAAGAAGACTCCACCTAATAAAGAATGAACAATCTTACCCGTTCTTATCGTTTTAATGAAAAAATAGAATGTAATTAGAGTTGAAAATACACCTATGGTCTCATTATCGAAAAAACCAGCGGTAGTTCGTTGCATAAAACCAGGATTAAAAGCTAAAAAAAATGCAGCGACTAAACCGCATCTTCTATCGAGTGCTTCTTTACCTACAAGATATATAGCAAAAACAGACGCACCTCCCATGATCGCTGGGAAGAAATAACAAATATCATATAAAGATATTGGAATACCTAAAAAATTCACAATTTGATAGATTGCTACTACGGTGAAAGTCAGTCCAGGTCTAAGGTTCCCACGGTTATATCCTTCAGGAAACCAACTTTTGAAGTCGTGCCAATTAAAGTATTCGAAAACAGAGTGTGTAGATAAATATTCCGCATTATAGTATTGTATCCAAGGATCAAAAGCTTTTATAAGGTAGTTCCCAGTCGATATAGGTGAGAGTCTTATTAAAATGGCTAAAAGTATAACTAAAAAGAGAGCAAAGAAAAACACGATGTTAAATGTTTTTATTGTTACGCTTGCTCTTGCGCGATCTCTAAGATTTTTTAAAGATGAGTAAATAAAGGACATATTTTTTCTTCTATATTATTGTTAAAAGGTATAATCGTTATGAAATTTAAAAGATTTTAAACCATTAAAAGATTGTTTTTTAACAAATTAATTGGTCTAGATATTATAACACGAAATTCAATTATTATAAAAATCCTATTTCATACATAAAATTATTGAAATTTTAATATTGTAATTAATAGGAATGGAAAAAACGAGATATATCTTTAAATTCTATTACATTGGGTCAAAAAAATATTTTGGTTCTCAACGCCAACCCGATTATTTAACTGTTGAAGAATGTCTATTGAGCGCTTTAAAGGAGAGAAAATATATAAACGATGATAAGAATTCGGGTTTCGAAGTAGCAAGCAGAACCGATAAGTACGTGTCAGCCCGAGGATCCATTTTTTCTTTTATTACTGAAAAAAGACCTATTTTAATGGAGATCAATACAGCTCTCCCAAAAAATATTGGAATCTGGGGGTATTCCGAAGTACCAAGAGATTTTTTATCAAGATACAATGCTCTCTATAGACATTACAAGTATATTGTTCCCTATTCATTTATCTTTCGTAGAAAAAAAACCTTAAATAATCTAAACGAAATGATTAGAGCGTGTAAAACATTTGAGGGAAGACATGATTTTAGTAACTTTGCCAAACAAGAGAAAGAAGATGAAAAAACTATCAGAGACATTATATTAGCATCCCTAAGATTAGACGGTGATTTCCTAATTTTCGATTTCAAGAGTAGAGCTTTTTTAAGACAACAGATTAGAAGAATGGTTGCTAAGATCCTTGAACTTGGTTTAGGAATAATTAGCTATGAACAGTTCTTAAATTTATTTAATCCCTCTAAAACCTACTCCTATCAACCCGCTGATCCCTTAGGATTAATATTGTGGGATATTAATTATGGAAAAAATCTACAATTCACAATTGATGCCAAATCAAAAGAGAGAATGACTAATTTCTTTCTGAAACAGGAGATAAAATTTTCAACCAAACAGAAATTATTCAATCTCATGCAGCATAACGATATTAGCGAGAAGGGCCTGTAATTGAATTTCTTCAGTACCTCCTTGACTTAATCGGTATTCAAACTCCGCAAGTAATTTCGTTAGCTCTATTTTTATATCTTCCGACACATCCAAGTCGTAAATTTCTCGATGTATATTCTTAATAATATTTATGCCTGACAATCCATACTCTCTTGTTATATCATTTAACAATTTTAAGGAAAGTTGTAATTGTCCCCTAAGAGCCCCTTCAAGAACTTCTCTAATCCGCTCTTGTGGGACTTCTCCAGCTACCCGGAATACCAAATCTTGATCAATATTTTTTGAGATTGTTCCGCATGATTGCAGATAATTTATAGCTCTGCGACAATCTCCCTTAGCCACCTCAACTAAAGCGTTTAAACCATTGGGGTTGACACTTATATTTTCTTTGTTTGCAACGAAATTGATACGACTTTTAATATCTTCTTTACTCAAAGAGGAAAAGCGGAAAACTACACATCTAGATTGAATAGGTGGAATAATCTTATTAGAATAATTGCAAATTAATATCATCCTACAGTTGCGTGTATATTTTTCCATTGTTCGCCTTAAAGCTTGTTGGGCAGGTGCAGTCATATTATCTGCTTCATCTAAAATTAGAATTTTAAATGATATATTGGAAGGAGGTTTAGCTTTAGCAAAATCCTTAATATAAGTTCTTATTACATCTATACCTCTGGCATCACTTGCGTTCAGTTCGAGAAAAGTAGTATTAATCGCCTTTTTACTACCGTATAATTCTTTGACCATAGCTAACGCAGAAGTTGTTTTACCAGTACCGGCGGGACCTGCGAATATAAGGTGTGGCATCGATTTATCCTTTACGAATTGCTTCAGTCGTTTAATAATTCCTTCTTGGTTAACCACATCATCTAATAAACGAGGTCTGTATTTTTCCACCCATGGTTTGTTTTCAGCAGACAATGTAACACCTAATACAAATAGATTTACTAATTATAAATAAAAAAATACTATTAAGAATTAAAGTTTCTTTATTTATTATTATTATACAACTATAAAAATAAGACAAAGAAACGATACAATGACAGAATATAAAATCACAAAAATTAAATCTCGATGGATTTTAGATTCACGAGGAAACCCTACTGTCGAGTCTGACGTGTTTGCGGGAAAAGTATATGCAAGAGCTGCAGTTCCTTCAGGAGCATCAACTGGAATTATGGAAGCTTTAGAATTACGAGACGGAGGAGACGCTTTCTTAGGTAAGCATGTTACTAAAGCAGTATCAAATGTAAACACCGTTATAAGCAATAAACTAAAAAATTTTGATGTACGAGAACAAACTAACATCGACGAGGAGATGATTGCAATTGATGGTACGGAAAACAAAAGCAACTTAGGTGCCAATGCAATACTTTCAGTATCTTTAGCTGTTTCAAAGTTAGCTGCGCTTCTATCTGAGAAACCATTATATCAATACCTCTACGAATTAGCATATGGAAAATCAAGGGAAGACTTCTTATTACCTATACCATCATGTAATATAATTAACGGGGGAGAACACGCTGGTAATGACCTAGCTATACAAGAATTTATGGTATTACCTATAGGTGCTGATTCATTCTCAAACGCAATACAAAATGTTGCGGAAGTTTATCAAACCTTAAAGAAGCTACTGAAACAAAATTATGGTCCTTCCGCAATTAATGTAGGAGATGAAGGGGGATTCGCTCCAAATTTATCAACAACTATGGAAGCGGTAGATATAATCATAGAAGCCATCGAAGCGGCGGGTTTTTTGATGGGTACCGATTTCGTACTTGGAATGGACGCAGCAGCAAGTGAATTTTACGAAGATGGAATTTATAATATTGACGGGAAAAAGCTCACAAATGAGGAACTAATGGAGTATTACTTGAATTTATTGCACGAGTATCCATTTAAATCCATTGAAGATCCATTTGATGAGAAAGATTTCAGATCTTTTTCAAATTTAACAGCTAAGGTTGATAGATCGATTCAAATTGTCGACGACGATCTCACTGTTACGAATATAAAAATATTGAAAAAAGCGATAGATGAAAAAGCAGGTAGTGCGTTATTACTTAAAGTTAATCAAATAGGATCTCTAACAGAAGCAATAAAAGCGGCTAAAATGGCATTTAATAATGGGTTCAATGTAATGGTATCGCACCGTTCTGGGGAAACTGAAGATAGTTTTATTGCAGACTTAGCTACAGGTCTTTGTACGGGACAAATTAAATCAGGTGCCACATGTAGGAGCGATAGAACTTGTAAATTTAATCAACTACTCCGAATAGAAGAATCATTAGGTCTTAAAGCAAAATACCCCAAAAGTTTTGATTCTTGGAAGAATTACATATAATTATTTTTAACTCTCCATTTTTCTTTTAAATCTATAAATATTTACATTTATTGATTTAGTTTTTTGTTTGTGAAATTCGTATGTCTTATTAAGCTTCAAGTGATAAGGAAACACATAATCGATCGCCCATTTATATTTTTTTATATATGTTGAGATAAATTGGTGTACGTTTGGATTTGCGAGATGTATCGAATATACAACGTGTGAGATGCTAAACGCTTTTGCTAAAAAATAACGATCAGCAGTTTTTTTTTGGACTCCAAAAGGAGGATTCATAATAGTAGTGATATAGAAATTCTCTGGATTTGCATTTCGAAAAAGTTCAAAATGATTTATATCGGAACAAATGGGGGAGATAATAGACTCTAGACCATATTTATTGATATTATTTTTTAATATTTTTAAAGCACTGAAATCTATATCTACACTTAATACATTATTTGCTTGGAGATACGCACACGCTATGGATAATCTTCCGGTTCCAGCCCCTAAATCCAAAATTAATCGGTTTTTAATATCGCTATTTTCGACTCCTGCGAAATAAACAATATCGACAGCACTCTTTGCATCTATGCAATATTGTTCTAACTTAATATTAGGATTCGAAAATCCTTCAGTTTGCTGAAGTAACGATATCAAATCTCTCTTGTTTATCGTAATCGCCTAAAATCTGTTCTCCATAATTTTTTTTATGAAAAATTATGAAAAAACTTAATTATTTTAATTAATAATAATTAAATAGAGAAATTAAAAGATTTTTGTTCAAATTTATGAAAGAATCTGCGAAAAATAATGAAATAGTTCTTACGGGTCAATATTTAGGCGTTGTGGAAGAATATTTACCTGATAAAAGGTCGACCTACATAAGAGATGGTCAAATTTTTGCCACTAAATCAGGAATAGTCAGTATCGATGAAGGACGAAGAGCTATAGAGATTAAAGGTCACCAAGACGAAGATAGAAAAACGATAAAAATTAACGATACAATAATAGGAACGATTCAATTTCTAAGACTTTATTCTGTTGGTATTAGTTTTGCTACAATCAATAATAAAATTCATTTTAATAGTTCTTATTTTGGCAATATTCATGTATCTCATATCTCCCAAAAATTTATTGAAAAAATCGCCGATGCATTCCAAATTACTGATATTGTCAGAGCTAAAGTTATTAAGCAAGAACAAAATGAATACAGCTTAAGTACCGTAGGTAATGATTTAGGTGTTGTCCATGCTGATTGTAGCATCTGTGGAACACCTCTTGATAGAATAGGACAAAATAAGTTAAAGTGTTCACGATGTGGAAATGATGAAAATAGGAAATTAGCTAGCGATTATGGAAGCGTTTCTGAAAGTCTAAGATACTGAATCGGTTAACTGTTTTATAACACATGTTTAGCTTAATAGTAATAACTAAAAAGAGGATTTATTTTGGGTAGCCGTGGAGGAAGAAAAGTTATTAATTTCTATAATTCAAGCGGAGAGTTAGCGAATATTGTTAAATTTCTTGAAGAAGTTCAAAAAAAAATAAATTATCTTAATCTAAATTGTAAAGTCGAAGGAAAAGAAATAAAAATCACATTATTTGGACCAAGAGATCTTCAATATTTAGCAAGTGAAAGATTAAGGGAGCTAGCTAACCAATATTTATAAAGATGCTTATCTTGTTATTGTTTTAAAACCAAAAAACATTTATTTAATTAAAGATTAAAGGACTTAGTTTTGGTGGATTATTGTGGCAAAAAAAAAAGCTGAACCGAAAGAAGAAGATTTAGATATTGATGATGAAGACCTATTTGATGAAGAAGAGATAGAAAGCCACTATCCAGATTTATCAGATGATTCAAAAACAAAAAAAGAATCAATCTCTATAGATGTAGTTGATGATGACGAGGAAGAAGAAGAAGAAGATTTTGAAATTGAACCCGAACCAGAACTACCAGATTATAAATATCTAAAATTAGCCATGAAGAAAGGTGCTAGAGACGATGATTATACATTATCTGTAGAAGGTCAATCGCACGGATTTTGTAACATTTTTGTACAACTCCTATTAGAAACGGAAGGTGTAAATTCAGCAGCGTATAAAATTACTATAATTGATCCTCCAGAAATATTCATTAGGTTGGAAGATGGCTATGAGATAAAAAAAATTCTTTACAATGCGATAGAAACCTTGAGAGCAGAAGTCGGAAAAGTCGAAAAATTGTTTAAAAAACTCATGTAAACCTCTCTTTTTTGTATTTGTATGAAAACTTTATAAGAAATTACTGATCTTCTATTCTTAATGCCATTTGATTTTTTGTTAAAGGATATAAATTCCAGTCTAACTTGTAAGTCGATAGGGACTGATAAAGGGTTAGCAAAAATAGGAGATGGTGTAGTTAATCTTACTTACTCAATAGCAAAATCTATTTTTCTAACTAAAGGTAACAAAAACAATAAGAACATACGAACGGGATTAAAAGTAAGTAAAAAAATTTTGGCAGAAGCTTTAAAAAAGGCAGATATGAAAAAATTTGCAAAAAGTAGGGCAGACGCGCACGACCTCGCTGACACCGTTGAGGCACTTATTGCTTACGTATGGTTTTGTGATAAAATGACAATAGAGGATTTAGTTAACATTCTCGTCGATTCTTTAAGTGGTGACCTAAACAATAGAAGCGAGGAAATTCAAAACGCAACGAATGCATTCACTAAACTCCTGTTTCACATTAAAAAATTTCTACCCGAGAGCTGAGCATGAAAGATTTCCCAATAACAATTGGATTTGACGATGCGAATTTTAAGTTTTTTTCTGAATCACACACAACAGATTTAATTGGAATAGTGTGTCAAGGCACGAGAATGGTTAGCATGGTCAAAAAAGAAATTACTATTGATGGAGATGATGCAACGGAAGTTTTAATCGAGCTTATAAAGCAAAATGAAAAACATGTGCAATTCGTACTTACTGATACTATTACTTTTGGTGGTTTTAACATAATTGATTTAGAAGAAATACACTACGCTACGAATAAACCAATTATTGCTGTAACTGAAAAAGAGGTGGATCTTGATGCAGTAAAGAAAGCGATTTTAAAAAAATTCCCTCAAAAGAACATAACTAAATTACGAAAAATTGTAAACGCAGGTAATTTATATGAAACTGTCATTGAAACAGCGGGAGGTCTTTCCAAAGTGTTTTTTCATTCTAAAGGAATTTCATATACAGATGTTAATTCTTTATTTCAAAAAGTTTGCATCGATTCCAAAATCCCAGAACCAGTACGCTTGGCACACATAATAGGTAAAGCGTTATAAATATATTAATAAAAGAGTTTTAGTTGGTATTAATCTCATACTCTAATATTTCTCTCATCCTTTGTTGTAACTCCGGTCTAATAGCTGACATTCCATAGGTTTTAAGACCGCCTAATTTTTTCTGGATTTCTTTAGCACTTAAAGCACCTGGCAAATCCTGCTTATTTGCGATTGCTATGATTTTAGTTCCTAAACTACGTTCAAATCTATCATAGATTTCCTTTGTCTGCTTTACATTTTTTTTAGTAGAATCACATACAATCACTGCTAAACCGGCTCCCCTGAGAAAATCCTGCCACATAAACTTAAACCTATTCTGACCTCCCAAATCCCAAACTGAACAATTCTGACCGTTCAATACGGAGTCTTCTACTTCTAAACCTACAGTAGGAGTTCTTTCTGTGGAGACCTCTCTCCCCTGCAACAAAGACAAAAGTGAAGATTTCCCTACAGATTGTTCCCCTATCAAACATATCTTCTTCTTAGTTGTTAACAAAATTAACCCTTTCTAACCACTACTTATGATAATTAGAAAAGGCAAGTTATCTTACAAAAATGAAAATAATATTCACATAATATGAAATTATAAAACTAAACGAAATTAGATGAGCAGAAAATACCAAATAAAAATAAATTAAAATTAAGTATTAATTAAAAAAATCAAAAAAAGATTATATCTTTATTATTCTCCTGTTTCCAAATCTTTCACAATCCCAACACATGCAGTTCTACCCATGTCGCGTACGGCAAATCGTCCGAGTTCGGGAAATTCTGAATAGCGTTCTAGGCAAAGTTTTTTGATTGGCTGTAGTTTGATAATCGCTGATTCGTTCTTCTTAAGAAATTTCGGATTGTCCTCGATTACGGCACCAGTCTTCTGGTCTAACTTTTTGCTTAACTCGATAAATTTAGCAGCTACTTGAGCGGTATGAGCGTGAACTACAGGGGTGTATCCTTGAGCAATAGCTGTTGGATGCCATATAACAATTATTTGTCCAGTCCAATTCCCCTTTGGAGTAACTACAGTTGGAATATTGGTCGGATGGCCCATGACATCGCCACGACTAACATCCGCCATAGTAATTCCTCTGATGCTAAAACCGATGTTATCACCAGGTTCGGCACTTGGTTGTTCCTCGTGGTGCATTTCGATGCTTCTT
>Ga0315553_10000082_pt1 | contig 75876 bp, 65 predicted proteins | sample SalMarSW160140MG_FD_203099 | JGI IMG/M metagenome (GOLD analysis project Ga0315553, IMG submission 203099) | Salt marsh sediment microbial communities from the Plum Island Ecosystem LTER, Massachusetts, United States - Salt Marsh Sediment SW1601-40 ... | reverse complement strand
CGTACTGACGCTGCGGAAGTCACCCCGGACGCGGCGCGCGGACGCGATCGACCTGGTGGCGGAGCGCGCGGAGCACGAGGACGGGACGCGCGTTTCACGTGAATCGTCCCGCAGGCCGGCCTGCGGCGCGAGCGTCGTCCGTGTGACGCGCGCCCCCGACGGCGAGATCATGAACGTCGGTCGCCGAACCCGGACGGTGCCGCCCGCGGTGAGACGGCCCGGTAGCCTGCAACACGCAGAATCGCGATCGGCCGGGGCGTGGTTCGGAGCTCCCTACCGCAGCCCCTCGCCCAGCCGTACGTGGAGCCCGGCGCTGAACGTCCGCGGCGCGTCCACCCGCACGAGGCCGCCGATCTCGTGGCCCACCTCGGCCGCGGTGTCGAACAGGTTGCGGACCGAGGCGAACGCCTCGAGCCGCGGGGTGAGCCGCCGCCGGAGCCGGAGGTCGAACAGGAGCGAGTCGTCGATCTGCGCCTCGTTCTCGTCGTCCTCGTACCGGGTGCCGTTGTACGTGGCGGTCACCACGGCCTCGAGGGTCGACGCGTCGAGGTAGCCCAGCCGCAGCGTGCCCTGGTGCGTCGGGGTGCGGACCGATCGGTTGCCCTCGATCTCGGGCCGGTTCGCGGCCTCCACGATCTCGCTCGGGGTGACGTCGTAGGACGCGCCCACGAGCCACGTGCCGCCGGGCCGGTACTCGACGTGGGCCTCGGTGCCGATCGTCCGGACGGTCCCCACGTTGCTCCGCTGGCGGCAGGCGCCACCGGCGGGCACGAACCCGCACGGCGCGACCACCTGCCCCTGGTCGACCACCTGGATGGTGGCATCGAAGATCGCGTCGCTCACGCGGGCCCAGAACCCGGTGAGCCGCGCGAGCCAGCGGACGCCGAGCTGGTAGTCGACGCCGATCTCCGCCCCGATCATGCGTTCGGGGTCGAGGTCGGCGTTGGCTTCGGTCACGATCCCGCCCGCGGCCCGGAAGGGCTTGTAGAGTTCGTTCAGCGTCGGGACTCGGAAGCCGGTGTACGCGCTCCCGCGCAGCGACACGCGATCGGACATGCGCAGGCGCGCGCCCACGTTCTCGCTCAGCTGGACCGCGGTTCGGTCGGCGAAGCTGGAGTCGACCGACAGCTCGCCGTCGTCGATGGTCGAGATGCGCCGGAAGCCCCCGTAGCTCCGCCACACGTCGAGCCGCAGGCCGCCCTGGACCTCCCAGCGCTCGCCGATCGCGATCCGATCCTGGGCGAACACGCCCGCGAGGATCTGATCGCCCCCGGTGTGGCGGCGGTTCTGGAACGCCCCGTCGACGTACAGGAAGTCCTCGAACGCCTCGCCCGTCGTGCGCAGGAAGTCGACCCCAGCGGTGACGTCGTGCGCACCCAGCCCGGCCCCGCTCCACTGCAGGTTGGTGCCGACCCCCGAGGAGGGGACGTCGAACTGGCTGAGCGACGGCTCCTCCGTGTCGCGCGTCGCGTCCTCGGAGGCCACGGCGTTCGTGTACGTCTGCGACTGGACGTACAGGTTCCACGCCCAGCGCGAGCGGTCGTCGATCCCCAGCCGGACCCCGACGTGTCCGAATCCGGCCTCGGTCGAGTTCGGCCGGAGGAGCGTCGCGTTGATCTTGTCCTGATCGAAGTATCCACCCTGGGCGAGGAGGCGGACGGACTCGGACGCGTCGACCTCGACCTTGCCCCGGAGGGCCACGTGGTCCTCGGAAGAGGGGACGTCGATCGCGCCCCGCTGGTCCTCGCGCGTGAGGATGTAGCCATCGGTGTCGAGGTACTCTCCCCCGACGAACCCGGACACGCGCCCGGAACCGAACGCGGCGAGCGCATCGCCGCGGAAGGTCGACAGGCTGCCCCCCTCGACGGCGGCGGTGAGGCCCGCCGCCCGCGGAGAGCGCGTGATGACGTGGATCACGCCGGCGAGGCTCTGGCCCCCCCACAGGGTAGAGCCGCCGCCGCGCACGATCTCCACCCGCTCGATGGCCTCGACGGGGATCTGGCTCCAGCGCACCCAGCCGAAATACGGGTCGTTGAGCGGCACGCCGTCCACCATCACGAGGGTGCGGCTGGCCGCCGTTCCGCCGAGCCCGCGGAGCGCCACGGCCTGCCACGACGGGTGGGCGCTCGCCGCCTGCACGTTGCGGCCGAACGTGACCCCCGGGATCTGGAGGAGGACGTCCTCGAGCGTGCGGGCGGAAGAGAGCCGGAGCTGCTCGCGCGACACGACGGTCACGTTGACCGGGACGTCGCGGAGCTCGGTCTCGGTGCGCGTGGCGCTCACGATGAGCTCGCGGAGCGGAACGACCCGCTCGGGCTCCTGGGCCGACAGACGCGCGGCGCCGGCCAGGGCGACGCACGCGATCGCGATCGAGCGACTCGTGGCCACGGCGGTCAACCGAGCTTCTCCTCGACGAGCTCCCGCACCACCCCGGGGTCGGCCCGGCCCTCGGTGGCCCGCATGACCTGTCCGATGAAAAAGCCCGACAGCGCGCTCTGCCCCTCGCGGTAGCGCGCCACCTCGGCCGGGTGCTCGGACAGGACGCGCTCGACGACCGACTCGATCCGGCCCGAGTCCTCGATCCGTCCCAGGCCCTCGCGCTCGACGATCTCGGCCGGGTCGCCGCCCGACTCCACGAGCCGCGGCAGCAGCTCCTTGGCCACGGGACGCGACACCGTCCCCGTCTCGACCAGCGTCACGAGGGCGGCCAGCGCCTCGGGCGCGAGCCTCGTCTCCGTCACGTGCCCGTCGGTGGCGCCGCGGACCTCGTGGATGAGCCAGTTGGCCACGGCGCGCGCATCCGCCGCACCGCCGGAGGCGGCCTCGAAGTAATCCGCCGTCGCGAGATCTCCGCTGAGGAGATCGGCGGCGTCCTCGGACAGGTCGAGCTCGGTTCGGTAGCGCTCGTAGCGGGCCGCCAGCTCGGCGGATGCGGCCCGCGCCCGGTCACGCTCGGCCCGCCCCGTGTCCTCGCCGATCGGACCGTCGTCATCCGCTACGGCACCCCGGTCGCGCGGCCCGCGCTCCCGGACGACTGCGGTGGCCGAATCGCCCGCGCCCGCGCCGTCCACGGCCCTCCGGCTCCACGTGTCTCGCAGCGCGACGGTCCGATTGAACACGAGGCGCTCGCCGTTCCCCGTGTCGCCCTCATCGCGCACGAAGTAACCCTGTCGCTCGAACTGGTAGTGCGTCCCGGGCGGGTCGCCCGCGACGCTCGGCTCGATGCGGGCGTCCGTCATGCGGACGAGCGAATCGGGGTTCAGATGGGCGAGGAACTCGCGGCGATCGCCGGACGGATCGGGGTCAGCGAACAGCCGGTCGTACAGCCGCGCCTCGACGGGAAGCGACTCGGTCGCCGACACCCAGTGGATGGTGCCGGCGGGTTTGCGGCCGTCGGACGCCGAGCCGCCGCGGGTCTCGGGGTCGTACGTACAGCGCAGCTCCACGATCTCGCCCGCGGCGTCGCGCACGACGTCACGACAGCGGAGGAAATACGCATGTCGCAGCCGCACCTCGCGACCCGGCGCGAGCCGGCGGAAGCCCCCGGGCGGGTGTTCGCGGAAGTCGTCGCGCTCGATGAGGAGCTCGCGCGTGAACGGGATCCTCCGGGTATCCGGCCAATCGCCGGGCGGGCTCTCGACGTCGTGCGGGAAGTACGGGGCGTCCGACCATTCGACCTCGGCCTCCGGGAAGTTCTCCACCACCACCCGCAGGGGGTCGAGCACGCACAGCACGCGCGGCGCCACAGTGTTGAGCGCTTCGCGGATCGCGTACTCGAACGTTCCGATGTCGACCCGCTTGTCGGCCTTCGCGATCCCCACCTGGTCGATGAAGATGCGGATCGCCTCCGGGGTCACGCCCCGCCGCCGCAGCCCGGCCAGGGTGGGCATGCGCGGATCGTCCCACCCGTCCACGTGCCCCCCCGTCACGAGCGCCTTGAGCTTCCGCTTGCTCACCACCGTGTAGTCGAGGTTGAGCCGCGCGAACTCGTACTGGCGTGGACGCGGGTTCCACGACCCGAGCTCGTCCCCGCCCCCGCCTTCGGCCCCGGGTACCTCGTCGAGCCCCGACGCGGACGGCCGGGTGTGCTCGATGAACCAGTCGTACAGCTCACGGTTGTTGTCGAACTCGAGCGTGCAGAACGAGTGCGTGATCCCCTCGATCGCGTCGGACTGGCCGTGCGCCCAGTCGTACATGGGGTAGATCGGCCATTCGTCGCCGGTCCGGTAGTGATGCGCGTGACGGATCCGGTACATGAGCGGGTCGCGCATCTTCATGTTCGAGGCGGCGAGGTCGATCCTCGCGCGCAGCACGTGCGATCCGTCCTCGAACTCGCCGGCCCGCATGCAGCGAAGGAGATCCAGGTTCTCCTCCACGCTCCGCTCCCGATACGGGCTCGGCCGGCCGGGCTCGGTCACGGTGCCCCGGTAGGCCCGAATCTCCTCCTCGGACAGGCTGTCCACGTACGCGAAGCCGTCCTCGATCATGCGCTCCGCCATCCGGTACAGCGCCTCGAAGTAGTCCGAGGCGTACCGGATGTCGCCCTCCCACTCGAACCCGAGCCACCGGATGTCCTCGGCGATCGCCTCCACGAACGCCGGGTCCTCGGTGGTGGGGTTCGTGTCGTCCATGCGGAGCGTCGTCCGTCCGCCGACCTCCTCGGCGACCCCGAAGTCGAGACAGATGGCCGCCGCGTGCCCGATGTGGAGGTACCCGTTGGGCTCGGGTGGGAACCGCGTGAGCACGCGGCCGCCGTGCGTGCCGGAGGCCACGTCGTCCGCCACGATCTGGCGGATGAAGTCGAGGGGTCGCTCGGCGCTCATGGAGCGCAACCTAACATGAAGACGGCCCCCCCGGGGTGTCTCGCGGAGGCCGCCGGAAGCCGCGATGCGACTCGAGGGTCAGTCCGACTTCATCTTCCGGAACACCCACAACAGGAGACACGCGCCCGCCACCGCGAGCGCCATGCTGACCAGGTTGAACCCGGTGATGCTCCCGAGCCCGAGGATCGAGCCGAGGAACCCGCCGATCCACGCTCCGCCGACGCCGACGAGCATGGTCTTGAACCACCCGCCCGGATCCTCGCCGGGCATGATCCACTTGGCCAGCGCCCCGGCGATGAGCCCGAACAGGGCCCATAACAGGAGTCCCATGATCACCTCCGATACAGGCTACGCGTAGTCGTCCCCCCGCACGCTCCCCTCACAGTACGGGCGCAGCGGCCCGTGGGATTCGCCCGCTCGCTCACGCCTCGGCCACGTCCCCGATCACCAGGTAGGAGATCTCGCTCATGAACCCAGTGTCGCCTTCGGTCCGCCATTCGATCGTGAGCCGATCCGGGGCGATCTCATCGTCGATCGCGAACGTCACGCTGGAGCCGTGTGGCGACGGGCGCGCGAGCTGCGTGAGCTGCCGGAGGGCGACGTGCTTGCAGGGGATGGAAATGAATTCGCCATCCGGACCCGCCTCCATCATCTCGTCCACGACCCCCTCGCCGTCGACCATGGCGGCGTGCGGGCGGAAGCGGATGGTGGCCGTTCCAGTGCGGGCCCCGCGCGTGAAGATGACGCCGCTCAACGCTCGAATCCCCATATGTCACCTCTCGGTCCCGGTCCGCCGGCGCGACCCGAGGCGCGCCACGTTCCCCTGGAAGCTCCAGATGAGGACGGCTCCGGACAAGAGGACGTTTACCATCCGGCCCGGACCGAAGGCGAACTCGGGGTTGGCTCCCTCGGCGACCCGGGCCGGCAGGGAGAACAGAGGCCCGAGGACCGAGAACAGAACCAGGAACAGGTTGGCGGAGCTCTCGCCGATCCCGATCAGCGGCGCCCAGCGGGGGCGGTAGCGGAGGAGCATCCCGCACGCGAACGCGAACGCATAGTATGCCAGTCGGCCCACCGGGCTCGCGATCCCGGCCGCGCGGATCGACACGTTGCGTGCCACGTCGAGCGCCGCGAACAACGGTGTGCCCAGGTAATACCAGCGGATCCAGCGATCCCGGGCCCTCATCAGGCCGCCGTCGAGCCTTCCTGGAACAGGTGAACGTCGCGCTGCGGGAAGGGGATCGAGCAGCCGGCCGCCTCGACCCTCTCCTTGACGCGTCGAGTGAGGTCCCAGCGGATCTTCCAGTAGTCGGGCGTGGCGCACCACGGACGGACGACGAAGTTCACCGACGAGTCGCCGAGCGAGTGCACCTCGATCACGGGTTCCGGGTCGGCGAGGATGCCGTCCGTGTCGCCCACGGCGCCGGCGAGGGCCTCCCGCGCCGCCGCCAGGTCGTCATCGTACCCGACGCCCACCACGAGATCGATGCGGCGGACCTCGTTCCCCGTGTAGTTCCGGATCACGTTTCCGAATACCTCGGCGTTGGGCACCACGACCCGGATGTTGTCGGGGGTGTCGAGGATCGTGGAGAATATGCCGATCTCCTTCACCTTCCCCTCAACGCCGCCTGCGCCGACGAAATCACCCACACGGAAGGGCCGGAAGAGGAGCAGCATGACGCCGGCCGCGAAGTTCGACAGCGTCCCCTGGAGCGCGAGCCCCACCGCCAGCCCTGCGGCCCCGAGCACTGCCACGAACGAAGCCGTGGGGATCCCGAACAGACCGAGCACGGCGATCAGCACGAGCCCGATCGCCATCCAGTAGAGAAGGCCCGACACGAACGGCACCAGCGTCGGGTCGGCCTCCCGGCGCTCGAACACGTGCCGGATGCCGTTCCGGGCCCGGCGGGCGATGGCCCGCCCGGTGAACAACACGACGATCGCGCCCAGGACCCGAAGTCCCCAGTAGGTGATCAGGCTGCTGAGCTGCTGGACGACGGTATCGAGCTGGATTGAGTCCACGTGTCCCCCCTGTCGAGTGGTGATCGGCCGGCCGGCTGGAGCTCCGTCGCGGATGCACGACGGCGCAGCCTCAGCCTGGCGGCGGAGGCCCGAGGGATTCAAGGGGTGGGAATGGCGGCTCCGGGGGAGCGAGAGCAGGAGAGAATGAAAAAAAGGCCGATCCGGGAGTCCCGAACCGGCCTCAGCCCGGCGTGCGCGAGGCGGGTACGCGCCCGGGATCCCGCGTCAGCACTGCACCTCGGCGTCGGGTTGCATCCTCGCGTCCACCCCGTGTGCCGGGAGGGCCTTCCAAGCCGCCGCGGGGGCCTCGCGCCCCGTGTCTACGGCCGCGCCGCCCTTCGCGAGGGCCGGGCCGTGCGTACCGAGGATCAGGAACGTGGCCATGGCCATCCACGCCAGCGACGCCGCGATCGCGATCCGAGCCTTTTTCTCCATCATATCGATCTATCCTGTTGAACGCGTCGGTCGTCGGGCGGCCTCCGCGGGGTTTCCTTCCTCGTGCTCTCTGACGATTCTGAACGTCTGAAAGTTTCGCGTGTGACATCCGGAATGTCGGTCCCGGTGTCACGCCCCGTCGCTTCATCCAGTACGACGACGGGAGTCGCCAAACGGTTGCAGATCGAGTGTACCGGTTCTGAAACGGGGCACCGGCGCGGGGAGGGCGCATGGGACTCGGGGCGAGGGCGGGGCTCCTGTTCACGGTCGGCGTCGTGGCCGGGATCCTCAACGTCCTCGCCGGGGGCGGCTCGCTCCTCACCCTGCCCGTGATGATCTTCCTCGGACTTCCGCCCACGGTGGCCAACGGGACCAACCGCGTCGCCATCCTCGTCCAGAACGTGGCCGCCGTGTGGGGCTTCCAGCGTCACCGGCTCATCGAGCGTGGCTGGATCCCGGTGGCGGTCGTCCCCGCGGTGAGCGGCGCCGCGCTCGGCGCCTGGCTCGCGGTGCTGATCGACGACAGCTCGTTTCGGCGCATCCTCGCGCTCGTGATGGTCCTGATCGCGCTGTGGACGGTATGGAACCCGCTCGGCCGCCATCGGAACGGGGGCGGAGCGGCCGGAGGGGAGCGGTCCGGCAGCCGGCGTGTGGCGCTCGTCGCCGCGTTCTTCGCCGCCGGCGTGTACGGCGGGTTCATCCAGGCGGGCGTGGGGTTCGTGCTCCTCGGCGTGATCACGCTCGCCGGGCTCGACCTCGTGCGAGGGAACGCGCTCAAGGTCCTCCTCGTGCTGGCCTACACGCCGATCTCGCTCGCGATCTTCGCTGCGGGGGGGCTGGTCGACTGGACGATCGGCCTTGCGCTGGCCGCCGGGAACCTGGTCGGTGCGCTCATCGGCGTCCGTCTGGCGGTGCTCAAGGGGCACGCCTTCATCCGGAACGTGGTGACCGTGACGGTGCTCGCCTTCGCGGTGCGGCTCCTGTTCTGGGGCTAGGACGCATCCGGGCGCGAGGACGCGACGAGGTCGATCGCGGCCGCGATGAGGGTCCACTGGAGCCGCATCTGGTCCGCGATCGGCATCGACCGAAGCCCCGCGTCGTACGCCTCGGCATCGATCGCCGCGGCCTCTTCTCCCGCGGCCGCCCGGGACGTCCATGCCGCGATGCGCCCTCGCCAGCGCTCGGCCGCCCGGTCGGGCGGACCGAGCTCCTCGCCCACGCCGGGGAGGAGGAACAGCGGCATCTCGGACACGAGGGTGAGCGGGTCGCCGCCCAGCGAGCGCACGTGCTCCATCGAGCTGGGCCGGAAGCGGTCGGCCGTCTCCAGGTCGCCGCGCGCCAGGAAGTGGGCCCGCATCGAGGACGAGTCGGGCCGCGTGGCGAACCCGCGCCCGATGCGGCGGAACCCCTTCTCGCCCAGCCGCTCGACGTCGTGGAGGCGATAGCCGAGCTCGGCCACCCGCTTCCGGCAGCGGCGCATCAGCGGTTCGGCGCGATCCACCCAGGCGGGCTCGAGCAGGAACCAGGGGCCGGCGGCGAAGGCCATCCCGTGGAGCGTCGCGTGGACGTCGAACGGACCGTCGGCCGTCGCCCACCAGGCGGCCGCCGCGGCGGGCTCGGGTCGGGCGTCCGCGTCCGATGGGCCCCGCGGGAACCCGAATTCGATGTCGTCGCCGGGCGCCTCGCGGTCGGCGCTCGACAGGTACTCCGACAGCCGAAAGCGGGGCGTGCCGACGCGCTGCCAGGCGGCGTTGCGGGCCGCCCCATCCGGGTTGATGTGGGGGAGGATCCACCACTCGAGCCCGGCGAGTGCCGGATCGTCCCGGTCGAGCTCCTCGAGAGCCGCGACCAGACGCCACAGGAGCCGCGGACCGACCGGCTCGTCGGCGTGGCAGCCGCCGAGGAGGCTGATGCGCACGGGGCCGCGGCCGAAGCGGGCCGCGAGAACCGGCCGCCCATCCCGCGAGCGCCCGATCTCGACCGCGGCGCGCGGCGGAACGGCCGGTGGGGCGACCTCCGCGACGCCCGCGAGACGCGTCTCGAGGCCATCCGGATCTCGTCCGGGATCCCCGATCACGCTGGCGTGAGCCGGACCAGAAAGGCGCCCGCCTCGCCCTCGAACGCGACCCCCACGGCCCAGCCGGCGTCGGACGCGTGCCGCGCGAAGGTCTCGTAGTCGACGTACAGCTCGCGGAACGGCCGTCCGACCGCCCCGTCGAACCCGAGCTCGATCCACGCCTCCCCCGCATACGGGCCGGTGCGGGGCAGATCGGCGGGCGCGGCGCCGTGCTCCGGGAGCGCCTCGGCGATGTCGACCAGGAGCTGGCCGCCGGGTGTCAGAAGCCCGGATGCGTGCGACAGGAAGCGGTCGAGACCCGCGAGTGTGCCGGTCGGCCCCATGCCGTTCATCAGCATGAGCACCGTGTCCGCACGCCCCGCGGCCCACAGCCGGAAGTCGGCGCGCACCACACGTGCGACCCCGCGCTCGCGCATGATCCGGACGAGCCCGGCCTCGTTCTCCACCGCCAGCACGTCGAGGCCCCGGGTCCGGAGCTCGAGCGAGTGGACGCCGGTGCCCGCTCCCAGGTCGAGGACCGATCCGCGGGCCAGCTCGAGCGCGTACCGCTCCCAGGGGAAGAGGTCGTCCCCCGCCCGGAAGAAGATCCCGGCCGGCAGCTCCTCGTCCTCCCCCAGGCTGCTGCGCACGCGCGTGTGGGCGTCGTGCCTCCCTTCGTGATACGCGCGGAGCGCCGCGACGTGCGGCGCCAGCGGGGGGACCCGGTCGAGGTAGGCGGATGGTTCGAACATGCCGGATTCTAGGGCCCGGCGCCCCGGGCCGGCGAGCGGGCGCTGGCGGAATCCGCTGCTCGCGATGCCTCGTACTGCACTCGGGACGCTTGCCGCCGGCCTCTCGTTGACGATGGTGTCCTGCTCGCCGGAATCTGCCCCGGCTTCGGAGGCGACACAGGCCGGCGAGCCGGCCGAGCTCGGGAGCGGACGCGTCGCCACCTGCACCACCGTGGATCCCGACGGGAATCTGACGGCGCTCGGGGTCCGCCTCGACGCGGCCCTCGTGAGCGACCCGCCCACCGAGCCGGACGGAACCGCGCCGTGCTACCTGCCGGACGAGCGCGCGTACACGATCTCGCTGGAGGGCTTCGTCCGGCGCGAGGCGGAGTAGCCGCCCCGACGCTGTCCGCGGGCGGACAGGAGATCCCACGGACGCACGCCGCTCACGCGCGCGCCGGCCTCGCCCGCACGGATGCAAGTGATTCCCACGACATGACTTGCGTGCCGTGCGGGCCGGGTTTCCCGTGTGGCACGGGTCTTCCCCGGAACCATCACGGGTCCTGAGCGCCGCGCCGCCCCTCCGGGGTGACAGCACGAGCCCGTGAGAGACACGATGCTACGATCCTATCTCCGCTGGACACTCCGCTTCTGGGGACGCAGACGCGCGACCTCCACCATCCTGCTCCTCGTACTGTGTATCGGTATCGGCTCCGCCACCGCGGTGTTCAGCGTGGTGAGCGGCGTGCTCCTCCGCCCGCTCCCCTTCGCGCACGAGGAGGACCTCGTGCACGTGAGCGAGCGCCAGATGGCGAGCGGATCGGACACGCGGACGTCCGGCATCACGTTTCGCGAGTGGCAGGGCACCCCGGATCTCTTCGATGGGCTGTCGGCGTACACCGAGGGATCGCTCGACTACGTCGGCCCCCAGGGGCCACTCGAGATCGAGTCGGCGAGCGTCGAGGGGAGCTTCTTCCGAGTTCTCGGCGTCGCCATGGCGCTCGGCCGCGGTCTCGAACCGGCCGACGATGTCGTGGGAGCCCCTCCTGTCGCGGTGATCGGGTACGATCTGTGGCGGGGCACGTTCGGTGCCGACCCGGAGGTGGTTGGGCGGACGGTCCGATTCGGGAACCGGACCGTCGAGATCGTCGGGGTGGCGCCGCCGCGGTTCGACTATCCGGGCCGGGTGGCCGCCTGGGTTCCCTTGTTCGGGGACCCGGGCTCGCGATCCTGGTCGTCGATCAGGGGCGCACGCTTCCTGTCCGTAATCGGGCGGCTCTCGGCGGGCGTGACCGCCGCCGAGGCGCGGGCACGGCTGACGGCGATCATGCGTGCCGAACCGGAGCTCGAGGGCTGGGGCACGACCGTCTCCTCGCTGCGCGATACGCTGGTGCGGGAAGTCCGCGCTCCCCTGTGGATCCTGTTCGGGTGCGTGATCGTCTTCCTACTCATCGCCTGCTTGAACGTGAGCGTGGTGCTCCTCTCGCAGACGCGAGGGCGACGACGCGAGCTCGCCATCCGGCGCGCCCTGGGCGCCCGTGGCGAGCGGCTGGCGGGGCAGCTTCTCGTCGAATCGCTGGTGGTCGTGGGGGCGGGAGCTCTCCTGGGCGTCCTGCTCGCCGGGTGGGAGATCGACATCCTGATGGCGCTGAGCCCGCGCGAGCTGCCCGAGACCGCCAGCCTGACGCTGGATGGGCGCGTACTGGCCTTCGCCATCGGGATCACCCTGTTCACGGCGATCGTGGCTACCATCGCCCCGCTCTTCCAGGCGCGGCGCGTGCGCGTGTCGTCCGCGCTCGGACAGGGGCATGCCGGCGCTGGCGATCGGCGGGATCGGGGCGTCTGGAACGGCCTCGTGGTCTCCGAAGTGGCCCTGACGGTGGTGCTCCTCGTCGGCGCGGGCCTACTGATCCGGAGCTTCGCGAGCCTGGTGGCCGTGGATACGGGTCTCGATGCCGACGGGGTGACCACCTTCCACGTCAGCCTGCCCGACTATCGCTATGACACGCCCGCGGCCAGGGCCGCCTTTCAAACGGCGCTCGTGGCGCGCGCGCGCGAGCTGCCCGGGGTGGAGAGCGCGGCCCTGGCGCGGAATCTCCCCCTGGCCGGGTCGTCGATGACCTCGCCCGTGCAGGTCGAGCGCGCGGCCGACGCCGAGAGGCCATCATCGACGGAGTTCACGACCGTGACGTCCGACTACTTCCGGACGCTCGGCATCGGGCTCGTCGAGGGCCGGACGTTTCGCCCCTCCGACGACGCGGGCGCTCCGCCCGTCGCGGTGGTGAGCGAGTCGTTCGCCCGCGCGGTCTTCCCGGGCCGATCGCCGATCGGCGATCGAGCGCGCACCCTGTTCGGGCCGCCGATCATGCGAGAGATCGTGGGTGTGGTCGAAGATGTCCGACACGCCGGCCCGCGCGTCGACGCGCCGCCCATGTTCTACGCGCCGCAGGCCCAGATGGAGACGCCGTTCTTCTTCCTCATCGTGCGATCCTCGGCGAGCCCGGCGGCGATCGCCGCGCAGATCGGCGCGGCGGTGCGCGATCTAGATCCCGAGCTCCCGCTCGCCGACGTCTCCACCATGCGGGACCTGCTTTCCGAGTCGGTCGCGGAGCCTCGCTTCTACGCGTCGGTGCTCGCCTACTTCGCCGTCCTCGCGCTGGTGCTCGCCACCGTGGGGCTGTTCGGTCTGCTGGTCCAGCGAGCCCTCGCGCGTCGTCGCGAGATCGGCATCCGGATGGCGCTCGGTGCACGCGGCTCGGACGCGATCGGCCTGATCGTCTGGCAGGGACTCCGGCTGGTGGGCACCGGAACGGCCATCGGGTTGCTTGGAGCGCTGGCGGCGAGCCGGCTGGTCGCCGGCCTGTTGTACGGCGTGACGCCGAACGATCCGATCACCTACATCGCGGTGACCGTCATCCTCCTGCTTGCGGGTGGGGTCGCCAGCCTCGGGCCGGCACGGCGGGCCGCGACCGTCGATCCGGTGGCGGCGATCCGGAACTGACGCGGCGCTACCGCCCACCAGGCGGTCGGTCGGGAACGGGGCGGTGCGAGCCCCCCTCGACGCTCTAGCGGGGCGACAGCGCCCGGAGGACCTCCTGCGGGGCGATCCCCCGCACGAGGACCCTCTTCCGCCGCCCCTTCTCGCCGCGCTCGATGGCGATGGCCGATTTCGGGCGCCCGAGGGCCCTCGAGAGGAACGCCACCAGCTCGCGGTTGGCGGCGCCGTCCACAGGGGGTGAGGAGAGCCGGATCCCGAGCGCGTCGCCGTGGACCCCGGCGACCCCTGTGCGGCCGGCCCGCGGCTGGACCCGGATGGTGAGCCGGACGCCGTCCTCGTGCGCCGTGACCCAGGTCAACGCCAGCGCAGGAACTCGAACACGCTCCGGCACGGACGGCAGTAGTACTGGCTCGTCGACGCCTGCCCGCCGAACGCCGCGAACTGCTCGGTCTCCTCGCCCCCGCAGAACGGGCAGCGCACCGACTCGGGGAGCGCGTCGGAGTGGAGCGTGTCGTCCACACGCGAGTGGGGGGCCCGGTTCCCCGTACGCGGTGCCTCCCCGCGCTCTCCCTCCCCCGTGTCGGCGGGCCGGTCGTCGGTCGCCCGCACGTCAGTCCATGAGGAGCGAGCGGTTTCGATCGCCCCTCACCCTGGCCAGCGTGTCCTCGTCGGGGCCGCCCTCCTCGGCGCGCCGGCGCTCGGGCGACCAGCCGCTCCACTCCATTTCGAGCGTGCTATCCCACTCGCCGTCCTGGCGCCGGACGAGATCCAGCTCGGCGGCCTCGAGGATGGGTCCGATGCGGGCCAGCCAGGACCGGCGCATGGCGGCCGCGTCCCCGGAGAGGATCCCCTCGTTCGCCAGCTCGCGCGTGACCGGATCGTCGTCGGGCCCGAAGGAGGACAGGCAGGCGTTCCACGCCCCCCGGAACGCGGTGTCGAGCGCGCCGCGGCCGGCCGGGGTCTCGGCCAGCCGCGCGGTCCAGCCGCGCGCATGCTCGAAGTGGTAGCGCTCCTCGTCGAGCAGCTTCCGCACCTTGTAGTGGATCGGCTCGAAACGGCTCTCGTGCAGCGCCTCGAAGGTGATCGTGAGCGCGGTGTCGAGCAGGAGGTTGAGGGCGATGACCTCCGGCCACGACGACACATCGCGATCGGTGAGCTCCGTGTTCCGGTACTCGAGCGCGTCGCGCTCGTGCTCGAGGGCCTCGGGATCGCGTCCGAAGTCGCGGAGCATGGCGTACACGATGCGGGCGTGTCCCCACTCGTCCTGCGCCATGGCCGAGCACGAGATGCCGGCCTCGACGGAGGGGGCTCCCAGGATCCAGTCCGAATAGCGGATCCCCAGCAGGCGTTTGTTGTCGGCCAGCGTGAACAGGAGCTCGCCGAGCGCGTCGCGAACCGCGGCGGGAACGTCGTCGGCCGCCTTGTAGGGCGTGCTGGAGGGGGAGGAGGACATGTCGGTCAGCTCGGCGTTCCGTATCCGGGCGGTGAATCCGAGTCGGCGTGCGATCCCTCGCCGACCGGCGGCGGCCCTCCCAGCGTGAACGGCCGCTGGGCGAGGTTCACGGCCGTGAACGCATCGCGCGGCGCGACCGCCATCTCGAACCACTTCGCCTCGTCGTACGTCTGCCACGCGTACACGCGCGCCAGATCCGGGTTGGGCGCCGTCACAGTGCCGATGTGCTCGAAGCGGTCGGCACGGTCCTTTCGCGCGAACACCTCGTAGATGCGCTCGTCGGACAGGCGAACCCGCCCCCCGTTGCCGGTCATGCCGCGACGCCGGCGGCGCGCAGGATGTCGCGTCCGCGCTCGGTGATGCGCGCCGTGGTCCACGGGGGATCCCACACGACCTCGATGCGGACCGCCCCCACCCCCGGCTCCTCGAGCAGCCGCTCGCGCACGTCCCACTCGATGAACTCCATGCACGGGCACGCGGTGGCCGTGAACGACAGACGCACGGTCACGTCCCCGGTGGCCTCATCGGCCTCGAGGCCGTACACGAGGCCCAGGTCGAGCACCGAGATCGGGAACTCGGGATCCGACACCTCGTACAGCGCGCGCCGCGCCCGCTCCGCCAGGGTGTCCGCGGGGCGATCGAAGCCCGGCGGCGGGGGCAGGTCGCCGCGGACGCCCCGCGATTCGCGCAGCACGGCCGCGAAGTTCATCCCGCGCTCGTAGCGGACGCCGTCAGCGGGACGGTCGAGGATCGGCAGGCGCTGGCTCATCGGACGTCCACCCGCGCGATGTCGAAGCGGGGAGCGGGCGTCTCGCCACCCATGTCCGCGAATCGGGAATCCACCACGTACACGGCGTCGCCCCGCAAGGCGGCGGTGGTCGCGTTGGCGGCGGCCGGCGCGCGGGATACGAGACGGGCCGTCTCCCAGCCATCCGCGCTCCGCAGCCGCAGCACCTCCTTGCGCGCCGCGTCTCCCTCGCCCGTGGTGGCAACGGCGATCAGGTCGCCGTCCGGCGTGAGGACGAGACCGTCCGCGCCGAACGCCTCGGCGATCCCGACCACGTGGATGTCGGTGGGATCGTCGAGCGGGATGCGCAGGAGCTGCCGCCGGCCGGATTGGGCGACGAGCAGGTACCCGTCCGGGTGCACGTCGAGACCGTTGAGCCCGAACCCGTCGGCGCCCAGGATCTCGTCACGCGCCCACACCGTCGCCTCGCCCTCGGGGGACACGCGGTAGATGACCGGGGCGAACGAGTCGGTCACGTAGGCGTTCCCGCTCGCGTCGACGGTGACGTCGTTCGCGAAGTGCCGTCCCTCGCCGGCGAGCTCGCCGAGCTCGGCCATGAAGATCCGCTCCCCGGTCTCGAGGTCGTACGCGCCCAGCCGGGCGTGCCCGTTCTCGCCCTGCAGCACGGCGAGGTCCGAGTTGGCCACCAGCAGCCGGTCGCGCGGGCGGTCGATGTGGATCCCGATCGAGCTCGTGATGTCGGGGTCGGAGACGAGCACCGAGCGGGTCCCATCGTCCTCCACCGCGGTGACCGTCCCGCTCGTCACCGAGGAGACGAGGAATCGCTCGCCGGCCGCGTCGTACTCGACGCCCTCCGGGTGGAGCCCGGGGTCGGCGATCCGCACCGTGTCGGGGAGCGCGCCGGCCGCCGGCGTGACGGCCGCGTTTCGGGCATCGTCGGCGCCGGAATCGGAGGGGGCGCAGCCAGCCCCGTACCCACCGATGGCTGCCACCACGAGCCACAGCGGCCCGCGGCCGAGGCGGGAAGGCGCGCGTGCGCCGCGGCCGGTCACGTCAGGCCGCGAGCAGCTTCTCGACGTCGTATCGGCTGCGCCTGACCGAATCGACGTACTGCTCGTTCATGGGGCCACGGGCTTTCCAGCGTTCGAACACCTGCTCCCAGGTCAGCGTCTCCTCGAACAGCCAGCGCTTCGTCCCGGGGTCGTACTGACAGGGGAGCTCGTACTCGAGCTCGACCTGATCGAGATCGGCGTCGTAGTGCGCCGGGATGTCGTAGCCGAGCTCCTCGCACAGCGGGACGACGGCCTTGAGCCACGTCTGGCGCAGCTGGTCGTTGGTCATCCCCTTGAGCCTGAACTCGAGCTGCGCGTTGTGGCGCTTCTTGTCGTCGGGCATCCCGAACCACTCGACGCCCATGGGGAACATCCAGTCGAGCGTGCGCTGCACGGCCTCCTTGGCCGCCCCCCCGGCCTCGGCGAAGCGGCGGATCCACACCTCGCCGTGCCGCAGGTGGAAGTTCTCCTCCATCCCCACCTTGACCAGTCCGCGCTTGAGCGGCCCGTAGCTCGTGTTCCGGTGGACGTCCCCCAGGAGCGTGATCCCGGCCCGGTCGTACAGCGCGTTCGCCGTGACCAGCTCGGCCCAGTTCTCGAGCGGCTGGTCGAACCCGTACGGGTGCTTGAAGCGCGCCGGATCCCGCTCGTACAGGAGCCAGTGGCGGTCGACCCCCAGGTCCTCGAGCAGTCGGTAGGCGATGTTCGCGTGGCCCAGCTCGTCCTGGATGATCGCGGTGGCCGACACCATGGTGTTCGTCGAAGGGGCGTCACGGGCGGCCATGAAATAGGCGGGCGCGCTGATGAGCTCGGTGTCGCCCTGCACGGTGAGCTGCGTGATGAGCGCCTTCTTGTAGGCCTCCGTCATGTCCTCCTCGGACTCGACGATGAAGCCCTCCTGCACCTTTCGCTGCAGCTCTTCGTCCGTGAAGCGGACCATCGCGCCGACGCTCCTCTACCGGGTGGAAACGGGTGCGCAATCTAGCCGGGGCACCGGGTTGGTGAAACCGAAACGAGCCGACCGCAACGTGTCCGGCCCCGTCGAAACGACGGGACGTCGATCGTCATACGTGCGGGAGCCGGTCACGTTCCGGAGGCGGGGCTGGCCCCGGCCCGACTTTCGGTTTATGTTCGGTACGAACGAGACTTCCAACCACGACCACCCACCAGCTCGAGGAGAATCCCATGTCAGACATCCGTGGCCGTTTCATGTGGTACGAGCTTCTCACCCGCGATCCCGGCTCGGCGATCGACTTCTACGCCGACGTGGTGGGGTGGGGAACGCAGGAGTGGGAGGGCGGCGAGAGCCCGTACACGATGTGGACCGCGAACGAGGCGCCCGTGGGCGGTGTGATGGAGCTTCCCCGGGAGGCCGTGGATGCGGGCGCGCCCCCGCACTGGCTCGCCTACATCGGGACGCCGGATGTCGATGCCACGTTGGCCCGCGCGAACGAGCTGGGCGCGAGCCCGATCTGGGGACCGCTGGACGTCCCGACGGTGGGACGCATGGCCGGCGTGTGCGATCCGCAGGGGGCGGTGTTCGCGGTATACACCCCGGCGACCCCCCCCGCCGAGGACGAGACCCCGCCCTCGCAGGGCCGCTTCTCGTGGCACGAGCTCGCCACGACGGACTGGGAGGCCGCGTGGGGTTTCTATTCCGAGCTGTTCGGGTGGGTGAAGACCGACGCGATGGACATGGGGGAAGGGAATATGTACCAGATGTACGGCCGCGGCTCGTTTCCGCTGGGCGGCATGTACAACAAGCCGCCCGAGGTGCCCGGACCCGCCGCCTGGATGCTGTACGCCATGGTGCCCGATGTGAACGCGGCGGTCGAGGCGGTTCGGGAGGAGGGCGGCCAGGTGCTGAACGGTCCCATGGAGGTGCCGGGCGGGGATCTCGTCGCGCAGTGCATGGATCCGCAGGGTGCGGCGTTCGCGGTGCACGCGGCCGCCGGCGGGGGAAGCTGAGCCGCCCCGGGGCCCGGGGCGACCGGGCGGCGCGTCAGGTCCGGCGTCCGGCGCTCCGACCCTGCGCCTCGCCCGGTTCGCCCGGTTCGCCCGTCGAGTCCGACGGTGCCTCCCCGTCGAGGTCCTGCGCGGGCTCGGGCGGGGACAGCTCGGGTCCGGCCGCGAACCTCAAGCTGCCGCCGTCGATCTCGATGTCGAGCGTGTCGCCGGTGATCGAATAGCCGCGTGCGGCGCCCAGCGCCGCCAACAGCCTCCGCTCGCGGTCCATGACGTCGCCCGCGCACGCACGACGCGTGCTCGCCAGGGCGTGGATCCGGAGCGAGCCCGCGGCGCTCGCCTCGAAGCTCGAGAACAGCCGGTTGCAGCCCGCCTGTCCGGACAGCTCGCCCGTCATCGTCCCGGCATCGCCCAGCTCCTCGGCGAAGCGCAGGTACGGCGTCTGGCGGAACGCGCTCGCCTCCGCGCTCCATTCGTGGACCTGGACGCGGGTCAGGTTCCACTGGTTGCTGGTCAACGTCGGCGGCGTGCGCGCCGTGCGCACCTCGCCCTCACGTGGCAGCGGCGGGTTCACGGGCCTCAGGCCGCGATCCGTGAGGGCGAAGCGCAGTCGGGTGGGGACCGTCGGTCGCGTCTGGACCGGCGCGCCGGGTGGCCGCGTGAGGAGCCGGACCTCGACGAGCCCGTCGTCGACGGACACGGAGCGCAACTGGAAACGGTCGCCCAGCATGCGCGTGGCGACGTCGACGGTGGAATCCCCGTCCGCCAGCAGCGCGTGAAGCCGGAGCATGCGGGCCAGCCCGCTCTCCTCGACGAGGACCGCCGCCGCGTCGGCCTCCCCGTCTCCGTCGAGGTCGCCCTGGGCGGATCCCTGGAGCGCGATCCGCTGCACCGTACCGCCCCCCGTGAGTCGGAGCTCCCCGTCCTCCAGGGTGACCTGACCGGATGCCGTCGCCTCGGTCATGTACGTCGCGCCGGCGAGCGCCTCGGGGCTCGTCGGGGGTGGCCCGTCGTCCCCACCACAGGCCGCCAGGCCGGCCACCAGCAACAGTCCCGGGACCGTGGCGGCCGACCAGCGGGGGCCGCGAGCGGCGGCCGCCTCGCGCGCTCCGCGCGTCACTCGGCCTCCAGGAACGGGTAGCGGTAGTCGGTCGGTGGCGCGAACGTCTCCTTGATCGTGCGTGGCGAGATCCAGCGCGCCAGGTTGAGCCACGAGCCGGCCTTGTCGTTCGTCCCGCTCGCGCGGCCGCCCCCGAACGGCTGCCGGCCCACGACGGCGCCGGTCGGTTTGTCGTTCACGTAGTAGTTGCCCGCGCTGTGACGCAGCGCCGCCCCCGCGACGCGGATGGCGTCCCGATCGCGCGCGAACAGGGCCCCCGTGAGCGCGTAGGGCGAAGTCGTGTCCACCAGCTCGAGCGTCTCCGCCCACCGGTTCGGGTCGTACACGTGGATCGTGATCACCGGACCGAAGATCTCCTCGCACATCAGCCGGTGCCGCGGATCCTCGGCTACCACGATCGTCGGCTCGACGAAGTACCCGGTGGAGTCGTCGCACCCGCCCCCCACGAGGATCTCGGTGTCCTCCGAGTCCCGCGCGTACTCGAGATAGGAGGCGATGTTGTCGAACGCGGGCTTGTCGATTACGGCGCACACGAAGTTGCGAAAGTCGTCCGGGGGGCCCATGCGGAGCTCCCGGGTCATCGCGACGAGCCGCTCCCGCACGTCGTCCCACAGCGACGAAGGGATGTACGCCCGCGAGGCGGCGGAGCACTTCTGGCCCTGGTACTCGAACGCGCCCCGGAGGATGGCCACGGCCAGCGCCTGGGGATCGGCACTCTCGTGCGCGAGGATGAAGTCCTTGCCGCCCGTCTCGCCGACCAGCCGCGGGTAGCTGCGGTAGCTTCCGAGGTTCTCCGCGACGCCCCTCCACAGCCGGTGGAACGTGCCCGTCGAGCCCGTGAAGTGGATGCCCGCCAGATCGGAGCTCGCGAGCAGCACGTCGCTGATCCGGGCGGCGTGGCCGGGAAGGAAGTTGATGACGCCCGGCGGAAGCCCTGCCTCCTCGAGGAGCCGCATGATGTGGTAGGACGCCAGCATCCCCGAGGTCGACGGCTTCCAGATCACCACGTTCCCCATCAGCGCGGGCGCGGTGCCGAGGTTGCCCCCGATGGACGAGAAGTTGAACGGCGAGATCGCGTACACGAACCCCTCGAGCGCCCGGTGATCCAGGCGGTTCCACGTCCCCGGTCCCGACGCCGGCTGCTCGGCGTAGATGCGGCCCGCGAAATGCGGGTTGAAGCGCCAGAAGTCGATCAGCTCGCAGGCCGAATCGATCTCGGCCTGGTAGACGGTCTTGCTCTGCCCCAGCATCGTCGCGGCGTTCAGACGCGCCCGCCACGGACCCGAGAGGAGCTCCGCCGCCCGCAGGAGGACCGCCGCCCGGTCCTGCCACGGCCACGTCGACCAGCTCCTCCAGGCCGTCCTGGCCGCCTCGATGGCGGCCTGCGCCTCGGTCTCGGCCGCCATGTGACACCGCGCGATCACGTGACCGTGGTCGTGCGGCATCACCACGTCGTGCAGGTCGCCGGTGCGGATCTCCTGGCCGCCGATGATGACGGGGATCTCGACCACCGTCGACTGCTGGCTCTCGAGCTCCGCCTTGAGCTCCTCGCGCTCCGGGCTCCCGGGTGCGTACTGGAGCACGGGCTCGTTCACGGGTACGGGCGGCTGAAAGCCCCCCTCGCTCCCGACGCTCGGCCCGGCCGCCGGCCGGGTGTCGGGGCGCGAGGGCTCGGCATCCGCCACGCGCGCGGTCATCATCTCCATTGAGCGTCCTCCGGGTCACACCGTGTAGAGAATTCGTTTCAGAAGTCGAGCCACACGGTCCGGCATAGGTGTATAATCGTGTTGTATAATGAGGTTCCGGGAAGGGGTTCGCCATGAGCGAAGGAGCGCGTTTCACATGATCATCGGTCGCCGCGCACGCCCCGTCGTCGCGCTGTCCGGACGTCGTGGCGGACGTCCCGGTCTCGCGCTGGTCGTGACCCTGTGCTGTGTCGCCCCGTCGGCCGCGAGTGTCGCGGCCCAGACGCCGTCCGAGCGCCTCGCCCGGCTCGAGGCGCGCTTCGAGGAGGCGCGCGCCGCCGCGGTCCACCTGCTCGCGCCGCGGGCGTTCGGAACCGCCGCGGATCGCCTCGAGGACGCCCGTCGCGAGGTCCGGCGGGGATCGGACGCGGGAACTCGCGTCCTGTCCGCCGCCGGGGATGCGCTCGATGCGGCCACCGCGGCCGCGGACGGCTCCCGCACGCGGTTCCGCGACCCGCTCGCGGCCCGTGACCGGGCCCGGGCCGAGGATGCGGCGGCGCGGGCGTCCGAGGCCTGGCGGGCGGCCGAGGAGGAGCTCGCCCGGGCGGGCCGGGATGCCGAGCGTGGCGACACGGGGGGGCTCGCGGAGCGCGTCGTGCGGGCCACCGAGCTCTATCGGCGCGCGGGCCGCGCAGCCCGCACGGACCGGCTCCTGGGCCCGGCCGAGGACGCGCGCCAGGTCGCGCTCTCGGCCGGGGCCTCCGAGCTGGCACCGGCGTCCTTCGCCGCCGGAGAGGCGGCGCTCGCCCGTGCTCGCGCGGCGCTCGACGCCGAGGGAGACGACGAGGCGGTCGAGACCCCGGCGGCCGCCGGACGCCGGGCATTCGAGCGTGCGGCGAGGATCGCGATGCTGGCGGACAGCGTCGTGCGGCGCCAGCTGCCGGTGGAGCGCCTCATCGAGGCGCACGAGGCCGATCTGTCGAGGCTGCTCGCGGCGGCCGGGATCGGCGGCGAGGCGCTCACCCGGGACACGGAGGCCGCGACCGACACGCTGGCGGCCTTCATCGACGGCCTCCGCCGCGACAACCAGCGATTGGCGGGCCGGCTCGAGGACGAGCGCGCGACCTCCGGGCAGCTGGCCGATCGGGTGGGGGTGCTGGAGAACGAGCTCGCGGAGTCCGAGCAACGGTTCGAGGACACCCGCGGTCGGCTGGCCGAGCGTCAGGAGCGCGATGCCCGACTGCGCGAGACGCAGGCGCTGTTCGGCCCGGAGGAGGGGGACGTGATCCTGAACGGGGATCGCCTCGTCCTGCGACTCTACGGTCTCACGTTCGCATCCGGCTCGTCGGACGTGGTCGACAGCCAGGCGCCGCTCCTCACCAAGGTGCAGCGCGTGCTGCGGGAGTATCCGAACGCGCCGGTCCGCATCGAGGGCCACACCGACTCGCAGGGGGGCGCCGAGGCCAATCGCGTGCTGAGCCAGCGGCGGGCGATCGCGATCCGCGAGTACCTGCTCGCGCGGCTCCCGATCAGCTCGTCGCGCATCGAGGCGGTGGGGATGGGGGAGGACCAGCCGATCGCGAGCAACGACGACGAGGAGGGACGGCGGCGGAATCGCCGCATCGAGATCATCCTCACCCTGACGGACGGCTGACGGGGGCGGTCGCGGTCGCACCTCCCGCGGGCTCGCCGCTGTCGCGGCTCCCGGTGCGGCGCGCGGGATCGTTGTCGCGCGTGATCTCGCCGTACAGCTCCGGGCGCCGGTCGTCTATCAGGTCGAGCTCGTAGACGCCCGGAGTCACGACCTCGCGCGTCTCGTCGGCGCGCGCGAGGTCCATGTCGACCATGAAGCGTCCGGCCGCCGGGCCCGCCTCGTACAGCAGGCGCCCGTCCGGATCGGCCGCCACGCTCCCTCCCTCGAACAGCACGCCGCGCTCGCTCCCCACCCGGTTCACCGCCAGATAGAACGCGTGGTTCTCGTACGCCCGTACGCACACGGTCTCGCGCTTGAGACGCAGGCGGGGCCAGTTCGTCGGCAGGATCAGGAGCTGCGCTCCCGCCAGCCGGAGCACGCGGGCCGTCTCGGGGAAGCTCCCATCGTAGCAGATATGGACCCCGATGACTCCGAACGGGAGCCGAAACACGCCGGGGGGCGCGGCCCCGGCGCGCGTGAACCGATCGGCTCCCAGGCACAGCGTGTGGATCTTCCGGTAGCGGCCCGGCGGCCCGTCGGGGCTCACCACGAACGCGGTGTTGAACACGTCCGCTCCCGCCCGCTCGATCGCCCCGCACACGACGTGGACGCCGGCCGCTGCGCACGCCCCCGCGAGACGGGCGATCTCCGGCCCCCCGGCCTCGACCGCCGCGTCGCGCGCCTCTTCCAGCGATTCGAACACGTATCCGGTGAGCGCGGCTTCGGGGAACACCACGAGCTCGGCCGCCTCCCGGGCCGCCGCCTCGATCTCGGCCGCGATGCGATCGGCGTTGGCGGCCGCGTCGGCCAGGCGCGGCGCCAGCTGCACGCCGCACACGACGGTCACCTCAGCGCCTCCCCCGGGGGCGCTCCGCGTGCCACGCGGCGATCACGCCCGTCGCAACGGCCCCCAGCGCGAGACCGAGGCCGATCCAGCGACCCACGCGCGCGGCGGGGCGGGCGCGCCCCTCCTGCCACGGGCGCTGGAGCTCGCGGCGCCAGTACGCGACCTCGCCGGCGATCGCATCGCCGGCGCCGCGGGCCACCGGCCCGACGACGTCGCGCACGCTCACGAGCCTGCCGGCGGCTTCGAGCCCACGAAGTCCTCGCCCCCATCCACACGAACGGTGTTGCCGGTCATCCACGCCGTCTCCGGCCGGGCGAACACCACCATGCAGCGCGCCACGTCTTCCGGCGTCGTGAGACGGCCGTAGGGGTTCTGGGCGGCGGCCTCCTCGATCATGTGCTCGGCGCCCGGGATCTTCCTCAAGGCCGGCGTGTCGGTCACCCCGGCGCGGATGGCGTTGGCGGTGATCCCGTACGACGCCAGCTCGAGCGCGAGCTGTCTGCAGTGCGACTCGAGCGCCGCCTTGGCGGCCGACACCGCCCCGTACGTCGGGATCACGCGGTCGCCGCCCGAGGAGGTCATCGCGAAGATGCGTCCACCCGCGTCCATGAGCCCGCGCGCGACGAGGCCCTGGGTCCAGTACACGAGCGAATGCGCCATCACGTCGAGCGTCATGTTCATCTGCTCGGGGGTGATCGTCTTCCCGTCCGCCACGAACGGGAGGAGCGTCCCGAACGCCAGCGAGTGCAGGAGGACGCGCACCGCGCCCGGATCTGCGGAGCCGGCGATCTCGTCCAGGACCTGGTCACGCTTCTCGGCGGAGGCGGCGTTCACGTTGAAGAAGCGCGCACCGCGCCCCAGCCCCTCGATGCGCTCGCGGATCTCCTCCACGTGCTGGAGCCCCGCGCGCCGGTCGAGGTGCACGCCGTAGATGTCGTAGCCGGCCTCTGCGAAGGCGAGGGCCGCCGCCTCGCCGAAGCCGCTCGAGGCCCCGAGGATCAGGGCGCCGGGAGGGGGTGTCATCGCGTCGGTGTCCTCGTCTCAGCGGGATCGTAGCTTCGCGAACGGTGGCAACATAGTGTCGGGAGGGGGGCGCGAAAGCGAGACGGGCCGGGCCTATTCGCGCGAGGACGACGCGGCGTAGCCGTACCGACGGCGATACGGGTAGGTGAGCGCCTCGACGAGCCATCGCCGTGCGCGCGGGGTCTCGTCGCGCCACTCCACCGAGGGCTCGATGGGCAGGGGCCCCCGCTCGAAGCGGAGCGGATTGCCGGAGCAGGTGTGGTTGGGATCGAGGCTCAGCCCGCCATCCCGGAGGAACTCGAGCGAGGCCCGCGGCTTCCCGATGAACTCGCACACGCGCTCGAGCGCGGGGCGCGGGGCGGCCACCATGTCCTCGTATCGCAAGCGAAGCGTGGGCACCCCCCGCCGCCGCATCCCCTCGAACAGGCCGTTGAACAGGTCCCAGGCGAGCGCCGTCTGCACGTAGGGGTAGCGTGGCATGTACTCGCGCTTCCAGTGGATTTCGGGACGGATCTTCCAGCGCCGCCACGCGTGCGCCACCGCGACGCTGTCGCGCACGAGGTGCACGACCCGCAGGTCGATCCCGTGGGTCGCCTCGAGCAGCAGCGCCTCGGGCGGGTACTTCGAGGAGTCGGTCACGACGCCGCACCCGGACGCGTCCGCGATCGCCCGATAGACTCGCACGAGCGCGTTCGTGTAGTCCTCGACGCGGCTCCGGAAGACGGGGGTCTGGAGACGCGGGATCGCCAGCCGCGGGAGGTTGGAAAGCCGACACAGGGAGCGCCTCGCCTCCGCCAGCGCCCCGACCGGCACCTCCCCCCGCGCGAACGCGGCCTCCAGCACGCGACCCCAGAACTCGCACTCCCGCAGCGGACGGCCGCACCCGCACAGCTGGTTCTCCTCGAGACCCCGCTCCCACAGGTAGGTGACCTCGCCGGCCGCGAACACGCCATCGACCTGCCCGAGCATCAGCTCCAGCAGCGTGCTCCCGCTCCGGCCGGTCCCGCCGATGAACAGGACGGTGGGGTGCCGCTCAGGCCGGCCCGGTCGGCTCGTCGGGGTCGCCACTGTTTCGGAGTCCGAGCACCGAGAGGAAGAACGCGGCCGCGATGATCTGCAGGCCCAGCAGCACGGCGGTGGCGGATGGGATCACGATCCGCAGCGAGACACGCGGGTCGAGCGGGCCGAAAGAGGCGCTCCCCCAGAAGCCTACGGCGTAGCCGCCGACCCCGAGTCCGAGGATGAGGAGCGCCGAGCCCGCCAGAATCCCGGCCTCGAGGCTGAACGCCGTGCCCAGCCTCTCGACCCGCGGGTCGGAGGGGAGCAGACCCGCATCGATGGCGAACACCTTCGCGAACAGGGCGAGGGCCACGAACTGGAACCCGCCCACGATCGCCACCGCGCTGTACACGAGCGTGTTCACATCGAGAGACACGCTCCCGATCCTCTGGGGGCCGGGCAGGAGGAGGATCATCGAGGCGAGCCCCGCGGCCATGAGCGCGATCCCGGGATACAGGAACAGCCACCGCGGGCTGAACAGGAGCAGGAAGCGGAGGTGTCGCCACCCATCGCGCCACCTCCTGAGGTGAGGGGGCGAGCTCCGCCCATCGGGCGACAACGTGGTCGGCACCTCCGTCACCCGCAGACCCTTGAGGGCGGACTTGACGACCATCTCGCTCGCGAGCTCCATCCCCTCGGTCGTGAGACCGAGGTCGAGGATCGCGTCCCGTCGGAAACCGCGCAGTCCGCAGTGGAAATCGCCGATCCCGATGCGGAAGAACAGCCGGCCGAGGAAGGACAGGACGGGGTTGCCGAGATACCTGTGCGAGGCGGGCATGGCGCCCGGCTCGATGCCGCCGGCGAACCGGTTGCCCATGACGAGATCGAATCCGGCTCGTAGCTCCCCCATGAACGCGTCGAGCGCGGTGAAGTCGTAGCTGTCGTCCGCGTCGCCCATGATGACGAACCGCCCTCGGGCGGCACGTATTCCGGTGCGGAGAGCGCTTCCATAGCCCTTGTGTCGGGCGGTCACCACGCGAGCGCCCGCCTCGGCGGCGAGCCGGGGAGAGCCGTCCGTGCTCCCGTTGTCCGCGACCAGGACCTCGCCCGCGATCCCGCGATCCTCCAGATACCCGCGTGCCTTCGCGACGCAGGTCGCGACGGTCTCGGCCTCGTCGAGACACGGCATCAGGATCGTGAGCTCGAGCGCGCCGATCTCGGGAACCGGCGCGCGGGGCTCGGTGGCAGATGTCCTCGGCATGGGTTCTATTGCGCGCTCCGTCGCCCGGCGGTTCGGGTGTAAGCACGGCCATCTTGGCGAGATCGCAGATTGCCTGCCAGACGCTCTTCCATCGTGCGCGTCCCGGGGGCCACGGCGGCCCTCGCGCTGGGCGGCGTCGGTCTCGCGGTCGCATACGGGCTCACGGGTCCGGCCGGCTGGTCCGACACGGGGCCGCGCCTGGTGGTCGAGCACCTGTTCTCGCTGCTCTCCGTCCTTGCCCTGTTCGTCCTCGCGGGAGCCACGGGAGGCTGGGCTCTCCGCCTGCTGCGATTCCCGCTCGAGGGGCCTGCGGAGACGGTCGTCTTCTCGGTGGCGGCGGGCGCCGGGATCCTCGGCACCGCGATCCTCGTGCTGGCCGCGATCGGTCTGCTCCACACGGGACTCGTCTGGGTTCTCCTGATCCTGTCGGCGGCCCCCGGTTGGCGGACGATGCGGGGCGGCGCACTACGCTTCGAGTCCCGGCGACCGCGGCCCGACGACTCCCGACTCCTCGCGGCGGGCGCCGTCCTGGTGCTCGCGGTGGTCGGCGTGTTTCTCGTCGCGCAGGCCCTCCTCCCGCCCGGCGACTGGGACACGCTCATGTACCACCTGCGCATCCCGTCGCAGCTCCTCGTGCACGGAGGGCTCTTTCTGCCCGAGGACAACCTCCATGTGACCCGGATCGGGCTCGCACACATGCTGTACGTGCCCCTCCTCGGGATCGGCGTGGAGACCGCCCCCGCCCTGGTCAGCGCCGTGTTCGCCCTGCTGACCGGAGTCGCGGGCTGGGCGTTGTGCGATCGGTTCTTCGGGCGGCGTGTCGCGTGGCTCGGTCTGATGCTCGTCTGGGGTGGGACCGCGGTGTTGATGGTGGCCGTCACGCCACGTGTGGACATGACCGTGGCATTCTACACATTCGTCGCGCACTACGCGGTGCTGGTCGCGCTCGAACGTCCCCACCCGGGCGAGGCACGGGACGATCGCGGAATCTTCCTGGTGGCGGGTGCCCTCCTGGGCCTCGCGGTCGGCGTGAAGCTGCAGGCGTTGGTGTACGCCGTCGCCCTCGGCCCCGTTCTTCTGTGGGCGCTGTTTCGCGGCCCACGTCCCGTCCTGCACACGGCCTACGCCGCGGCCGCCTTCCTGGCCCTGGCCGCCCCGTGGCTGATCAAGAACGTGGCCCTCGTGGGGGCCCCTCTGTATCCCGTCCTGGCCGCGCCCCGGCTGGAGCCGTGGCTCGCCCGGCTCTACGGCCGGTCGGGATTCCCCTCCGACGTCGACCCGCGGCTCACGCTCGTCATCTGGGAGCTCCGGGAGCGGCTCGACATCGTGGATTTCTTCCTCCATCCGGGACGGCTCGCGATCGAGCGAGAGGCACGATACTACTACGGGAACCCCATCCTTCTCCTCCTCCCGCTCGCCGCGTTCGTGAGACCCCGGCGCGTGATCGCGGCGACGGTCGCCCCCGCCGTCCTGTACCTCGTCGGGCTTCTGCTCCTCCTCCCCGAGGCAAACCCGCGGTACCTGATCCCGGGGCTCGTACCGCTGAGCCTGATCGCGGCCTTCGGAGCCCTGCGGGCGTCCGAGCGGCTCCGTCCGCGGGTCGGGAGACCGCTGCTGCTCATGGCGTGCGTCACCGCTCTCCTCCCCACGGCGCGCACGATCAGGGACCCGGCGATCGGGACGGCCGCGGCCCTGCGGCACGCGATCGGGGCGCGCTCGCGCGCGGAGGCCGTCCGCAAGCGCTGGGGGGCGAGCCTCCAGTACCTGGTCACCGCATTCCCCGCGGAGGCGTCGCTGCGCGAGCCCGGCACGCGGACGCTGATGCTGTTCGAGGCGAGAGGGTTCTACTTCGCCGAAGACGTCATCCAGGACAACCGGTTGCTCAACTGGCCCCTGCTCGTGCGCTCCCCGGGGTTCGGACCCGGGTGGTGTCCCGCCGATGCCGGATTCACGCACGTGCTCGTCAACTTCGGCGCGCTCGATTACTACCGCCGGTCGGGTCTGGACCCGGAGCGACTCGGGTGGCCGGAGTTCCAGGGGGTGGAAGCGAGGTGCCTGGCCACCGCCGCCCGAGGATTCGGGATCGTCCTCTACCGAGACACGACCACGACGGGCCCTTCCTCGCCTTGACGCGCCGGCCGTCCGGTCCGCCGCGACCACCTGAATCGCGCGCCCGGCCCCGTTGCGGGACTCCCGCGCCGCATCGAGATCCGGACCGGGAGCTCAGGGGTCCAGGAGCGGTTCCCGAGCCTCGACGGGACCCCTTTCGTGGATCACGTTTTTTCAAAACATTGACCGGAGCCGCGCCGCCGTGACCGCTCGGCCCGGTGCGGCCGTTCGGCCCGGCGCGCCGCGCGAACCCTCTGTCACCCTGCTGCGTTCTGCAACGACGCGGAATCGCAATCCACAAGGATCGGGGGTTTTCAACGATTCGTTAACAATCCTCTAACTATATGATTTTAGAACATCTTAGATCGACTGTACAGCTCGGATCATCGCGGTGAGCGCCCGGGCGCCGGCTTGCCGGTCACGCTCGCGGCGCCTATTCTCGGTGGCCCGACGAGAGAGAACGTGCACGCGGTCCACCGGATCCTCCGTCGCCTGGTATCGGTAGCCGAAAACCCACCAATTTCTAGAGAGCGTACCGAGCGGAAGATGATGACGGGAATCGAGACTCGTCCGGTGGAAGTGGTGGTCGACCTCCCCGAGGATCTGGCCGCCGACGTGGAGGATGTGAGACGGACCGATCCCGATTTCCTGGGGCGGGTGATCCAGTACGCGCTCGCGCGCCGGATCATCTTCGAGGAGCTCTCCATGCCGGCCCGCGAGCTGACCGCGGAGCGCTGAGTCGGGCTCGGTCCCACCTCCCCAACGCGGCCGCGGCGGGCCGGCGTTCCGGTTTCCCCACGGCCTCGCGCACGTTGACGGTCGACGGGGGGCAGGCTAAATCGCTGACATGAGTGTCCGGGTGCCTGATCCGGCGATGAGCACAGCGAGCCCCCGAGCCGAGGGAGGTCGTGTCCTCCGAGGAGCGTTCCGCCGATAGCGAGCTTTCGGCCGGGTCGGAGACCGCGGGTGAAGGTCCCGATGTCGCGTCGGGGCCGGAGAGCGAACAAGCGGACTCCGACCCGGTACTGAGGGCCAAATACGCCGATTTCTGTTCCGCGCAGCTGACGGAAGTGTTTCTCTCGCTGTCCGACGAGAGGATCTACGAGATCGTACAGGAAGAGGCGCGGGCGCAGGACGTGACCGCCGCCGCCATCGGGTTCCGCGCCATGGTGCGGCTGGCGACGAAACGGCTGCGGGAGAGCGTGCCTCTTCCGGATTTCGAGACCTGGAAGCGAGATTACGAAGCGGACCCGGAGCGGTACGATCGATATCTGCTCGGCTTGTGGCGGCAACTCACCGTTGGCGATGCGGACGATGACGGGTAGGGGCGAGGGGGGACCGAATGGCGGGGTACCGGGTGAACGATGGCGGGGACGAGAACCGGCCCCAGCTCCAGATGTGGGAGGATGAGCAGCGGGAAACCGCGATCGGGACGCTCGAGGAGGGAGGCGTTCGCTGGAGCACCCTGGTCGTGGTGGAGCCCGTGTCCGGCGACCTCTTCCGGGGGCGGCTGTCGTTTCGTTCCGGGGAACAGCGCTTCGACACCGCCCCGGTGATCCTCGAAGAGACGGCCGCGCGCGTGGTGCAGCGCGCCGCCGAGCTGCCCCGCGCCATGCTACGCCAGCTCCTGGCCTCCGCCCGAGGCTGACCTCAGGCGTCTCCGCGCGCCGGTCGCAGGATTTCCACGGCGAGCGTGCGGAGCATCACCGCCCCGGCCCTGAGCGAGGCTCCGACGTTTCCCGACACCTTCGACTCGCCCACCGTCCGGCGCCGGAAGCGGACGGGCACCCCGACCACCCGGGCCCCCCGCCTCAGCGCCCGCACCTGCATCTGGACGTACCAGCCGTAGCTCTCGTCATCGAGGTCGAGCGCCGTCAGCGTGCTCCATCGGATGGCGCGGAACGGACCCATGTCACGGACGCCGGACCCGAGCCACGCGTGCAGGACGGAGAGCACCAGCCGATTGCCGAGCCGCGCGTGCCAGCGAACTCCCGTTCCACCGCCCGCGGAGACGCGCTCGCCGATGACCAGGTCCGCCTCGCCACGGCCGATGGGCTCGAGCAGACGGGCGAGCTGTGCCGGGGCGAGGAAATCATCGGCATCGAGGAACACGAGCGCATCGACGAGCTCGCGGTGGGCGAGATCGCGGATGCCGGCCAGACACGCCCGCCCGTACCCGGGTCGGGGCTCCTCGACGACGCGAGCTCCCAGCGAGCGCGCCACCTCGGCGGTGGCGTCGCTCGATCCGTTGTCCACCACCACGACCGCGGCCGGCGTGACGGGTGCCGCCCGAAGCGCCTCGAACAGGACGGGAAGCGCGTCCGCCTCGTCGCGGGCGGGGATGAGGACCGCGCAGCGCGCCGGCGTCACGGCGACCTCGGTGGGGGCCTCGCTCACGCCGTCGGGTTCCCGGATCACCCTTCCGCCCCTCGATCCGGGGCTGCCGCGCGTTGAGGTGGGCCGGCGGCTGCGCCGCTGCGTGCCTCGCCGCCGCGCTGTGGTCGATGGCGTGGGTCCCGCGGGCGTCGGGCACGCCCCTGCCGCTCCTCGCCCTGTGGCTCGTGGCGCTCGCCGCGTACGGAATCGCCGCGGGGCGGGCGGCGTCGTGGTCGCCGCGCGCCATCTGGGTGGGCGGCCTGGTCCTGCGGGCCGGTCTCCTGCCCGCCGTGCCCACCCTGTCCGAGGACATCTACCGCTACATGTGGGACGGCTGGGTGCAGCTGAACGGCGTGAACCCGTTCGCCTACCCTCCGTCGGCTCCCGAGCTCGCCCATCTGCGGCTCGACTGGTGGCCGCTCATCAACCACCCGACGGTGCCTACGATCTATCCGCCCGGCGCGCAGATCGTCTTCGTGGCGCTCGGCACCCTCGGGCCGGGCTGGCTCGTGTACAAGCTGGCGTGGACGGCGGCCGATCTCTTGGCCGCGCGCCTGCTGACCGGGCTGGTGGAGGACGGGGCCCGACGCCGACGCGCGCTCCTCCTGTACCTGTGGTCGCCGCTCCTCCTGGTCGAGGTGGCCTGGAGCGGCCACCTGGAGCCGCTCGGAGTGGCGGCCATGCTGGGGGCGCTCGTCGTGGCGCGGCGAACCGGGCCCGACGCGGCGCCGGCGGGCGGGCCGGACCGCGGGCCCACGCGCCGGGCGGCTCGGGGGACCGGGGTGCTTCTGGGTGCGGGTGGCTCGATCAAGTTCGCCCCCCTGGCGGCCGTCCCGGCGCTGTGGCGCCGATACGGAGCGGGGGCCGCGGCGCTCGCGCTCGCCCTCCCCGCGCTCCTGTACCTGCCGTACGTCGGCGTGGGGGCGCGCGTGTTCGCCGGGCTCCGCACCTACGCGGACACGTGGGCGTTCAACCCCGGGCTCTTCCGGCTCCTGTCGCTCCCCGGCGGGGCCGACGTCGCGCGTGGCGTGGCCGGGGCGTGCGTGGCGGCGATCGCCGCGTGGGCCGCGGTCCGCCGCTGGGACCTCGAGCGAACGCTGTACTGGACGATCGGCGCCGCGCTCCTCGTGTCGCCCACCGTCCACCCCTGGTACCTGCTGTGGATCCTCCCGCTCGCGTGCGTGCGCGGCGGCCGGGGGTGGATCGTGTTCACGGGCAGCGTGTTCCTCGCGTACGCCGGGCGGGACGCGTACCTGGCCGTGGGGACGTGGCCCGAGCCGGCATGGCTGAGATTGGTGATCCACGCTCCCCCCATCGCCCTGCTCGCCCGGGATGGTGTGCGCGACGCCAGGGTCCGGCGAGCCACGCCGCCCTCCGTTCACGGGGAGCGGCCTACGAGCGTCCCGCCGACCCCTCCGCCAGCGCCTTGAGATGCAGCAGCTGGTGCGCGAGGCTCTCCACGATCGGCGCGATGGCCTCGGCCGTCTCCGGCGCCACCTCCCCGTAGCCGCGCAGCGCGGAGGGTCGGGAGCTCAGCACCGTGGCCCACCACACCGACGACCACGAGGCCAGGCTCCGACCGGGGTCGGGCGCGACCCGCGTGATCGGCACGCCGAGGACATCCGCCGCGCCCTCCGCCGTCCGGGCCAGCTCCTCCAGGGCGGCCCGCACGACGCTCCCGGCGCGTCCCGGGATGCCGCTCTGCTCCCATCGATCGAGCCGTTCCCGGGCCTCACGCACCAGCCCCGCGAGCATGATCCCCATGTGCCGCCGCTGCGTGTCGGTCAATGGCACGGGCGGCGGATCGCCGTTCCCGTCACCCGGATGGCTCACGGCCCAACCCCGGCTCCGGAGGCCACGGGCCGCGGGCGCATCGACTCGAGGGTCGATGCGAGATAGCCGAGGGCGAACAGACCCGTGAACGGCAGGGCGGCGACGACGCCCGCGATCGCGAGGTTGGCGACGGCGCCGGCGAGGAGGGCCGCGAGGCCGGCTCGCAGCCAGCCGGTCGGGCGTCCCCCGGCCGCCCCGTAGGCCACCCGCCCGGCGAACCCCGACTTCGGCGTGCGCTCGAAGGCGGACCGCGACCCGAGCGTGCCGCGCAGCACCGCGAACGTGAGCGGGACGCCGAGCCCGAGGCCCAGGAGCAGCGCCTCGCCGGTGCGGCGCAGGGCGTCGAGCGGACGCCGGCCCCGGAGCCGACAGGCAACGCCGTAGAACAGGAGAAAGGGGAGCGTCGCCAATCCGAGCGCCGCCCCGTGCACCCACCCAGGGAGCCGCGTGCCGACGAGCCCCAGCCACCCGCCCGCCGCGAGCGCAACGCCGAGCGTCAGGGTGAGCGGGTGGATCGCGTGACCCAGGAGGTGCGCCGAGGCCTCGAGCTTGACCGTCGGCGGGAGCGCGGCGCGCCACACCGCCGGGAGGAGCTTGCGGGCCGACTGGATCCCGCCCTGGGTCCAGCGCTCCTGCTGGATCTCGACGGCCCGCAGGGTCCCGGGGAGCTCGGCCGGCACCCGCACGTCATCCAGATACGCGAACCGCCAGCCCGCGAGCTGCGCGCGATAGCTCAGGTCCAAGTCCTCGGTGAGCGTGTCGGCGCTCCAGCCGCCCGCCTCGAGCACGCACCTCCGCCGCCACATGCCCGCCGAGCCGTTGAAGTTGAAGAACAGCCCGGCCCGGTAGCGCGCCTCGTGCTCGATGGCGAAGTGGGCGTCGAGGAACAGCGCCTGGGCGCGGCGCAGCCAGCTCGACCCGTCGTCGAGATGGGCCCACGACGCCTGGACGGCGCCGACCCCCGGGTCGGCGAACGGTCCGAGCATACGCCGGATGAGGTCCGGCGGCGGGACGAAGTCCGCGTCGAGCACGAGCAGGAACTCGCCGCGCGACCGCGCGAGCCCGTGCGACAGGGCTCCGGCCTTGAACCCGGCGCGACGGGGCCGGCGGATGTGGGTCACGTCCACGCCGCGCGCCCGCCAGCGGCGCACCCGCTCGGCGGCGATCCGCACCGTCTCGTCGCGCGAGTCGTCGAGAAGCTGGACCTCGAGCCGATCGGAGGGATAGTCGAGCGCGCCGGCGGCGTCGAGCAGCCGCTCGACGACGTTCGCCTCGTCGTAGATGGGGAGCTGCACGGTGACGACGGGAAGCGGTCCGTCCCAGCGGTCCCTCGCCTCGCGCTCCGGAAGCCAGGCGCGAAGCCAGAGGAGACGGAAACGGTGAACGCCGAAGGGAAGAAGTAGGGCCAGGATCGCCATGTAGAACCAGTCGCCCCACGTGCTCACGGGCCCGCCCGCACGCCCCGCGGGTACGTCCCCCCGAGGTCCGCCAACAACGGATGACCCGTGTCGAGCCGGGTGCCCCCGTCGGACGGGGTGTCGGGGTCGGTCGGAGCCCTCACGTCACCCCTCGCTCGTCCGTTCAGCGCCCGGAGCCCGTCCCGATCAAGCCCAGTGCGGCGTGAAGGCCGCCGCCGATGTCCACGGCATCGCCCACGGCCCAGAAGTGCATGAAGAAGAGCCGCGGCTCGTCGACGAGCAGGTGGTTGTGCAACCCCGTCACAGCGATCCCATGCTCGCGGAGGGCCCTGATCACCGGATTCACCTCGGCTGGCACCAGCACGAAATCGCCCGTCACGGCGGCTTTTCCGCCCCCCGTTGGTTGAAAGCCGATACTCGTTGCCAGACCCATGGACGAGGGGACCTCGTGGCCCTCGACCCGAATGGATTCGGGCCGTGGCACGGAGATCTTGTACACCCCGCCGGCCGCGACTCCGTGGTGCCCGAGCGCTTCGGCCACGCCGGCCGTGTCCAGCCCGAGCTCGCCACGCATGCCGGTAGGCCCTGCCCGGCCGGGTGTGGCCGTGCGGGCCAGGGCCGCGCGGATCGCTCGCGCGATCCGGACGCCGTCGCCTTCGGCGTAGATGTGCAAATACATGACGCGAGGCGTTTCCAAGAGCAGGTGGTTGTGCAGAGCGGTCTGCATCACCTCGGCTTCCTGTAGCGTCGAGGTGACCGGCTGCACCTCCTCCTGCGTCAGCACCAGGTCTCCGAGGGCGAGGACGGTTCCGTCGGGGAGGGGCGCCATCGCCACCCAGGAGCCGAGCGCCAGCGCCGGAGCCACGGGCACGCCATCGACAGTGACCTTCAGGTCGCTCCGAGGCATCGAGAACCGGTGGACGCCGTCAGGCTGCGCCGCGCCCGTCCGATCCATGGCGCGCTCCACGGCGCTCCAGTCCACCTCCTGCGCCGACACGCCCGCGGGCGCGCCCAGGGCGATCGACGCCGCGAGGATTGCAGCGGATCGGTTCATGTCGGCAATCTCCTCATGAGGGTCGTCCGGACAACATACGCGAGGCGACGCCGCATCTCGAAACCCGGCCGACCCGTTCCGACCCCGTCGCACACCCTTCGACCCCCGAGGAGCATTCTTGGCCAATCCCCGGCACCTGCTCGTCGGGACGCTGAGCCTGCTCGCGCCCGCGGCACTGAGGGGCCAAGCGGTCGGAACCGAGGCGGGGGGGTCCAATGCCACGCCGCCCGTCTTGACGGCCGCGGCACTGCCCGCCGGCGTCACGGTGGACGGGCGGCTGGACGAGCCCGCCTGGGCGACGGCCGACTCTATCGCCTGCCTGGTGGAGGTCGAGCCGCGACAGGGTGCCGCCCCCTCCGCGCGAACCGTGATCAAGGTGCTGGCCAACGCCGACGAGCTCCTGATCGCGGTGGCGGCCCATCAGCCCGACGGGGTTCACATCGTGAGCTATGCCAAGGCCCCCGACTCCCCGCTCCGCGACGAGGATCACATCCGCATCGTGTTGGACACGTTCCTGGATGGACGAAGCGGCTACGTGTTCGCCGTGAACCCATCGGGGGCACGGTACGATGCCCTCGTCGCCAACCAGGGGGAGGGAGAGAACGAGAGCTGGGACGGCGTATGGGAGGCGCGCACCTTCCGAGGAGACTCCGCATGGTTCGCGGAGATCCGGATTCCCGTGCGCAGCCTGGCGTTCCGGAAGGATCTGCACCAGTGGGGCTTCAACGTCGAGCGAAGGATCCAGGCCTTGCAGGAGACCGATCGGTGGTTTGGCGCCAGCCGGGACTACAAGGTCAGCCAGACGAGCCGCGCCGGACGTCTGCGAGGGCTACCATCCTTCGACCTCGGGATCGGGATGACCGTGCGTCCCGCGCTCACGGGAGGAGGTGGGAAGCCGACGCCGGACACGACCGTGGTGAGCACATTCCATCCGAGCCTCGACGTCACACAGCGCCTCGGAGCCAACCTCCTCGTGTCCCTGACGTTGAACACCGACTTCGCCGAGACGGAGGTAGACACACGCCGTACGAACTTCACTCGCTTTCCGCTCTTCTTTCCCGAGAAGCGCTCCTTCTTCCTCGAGGGCTCGGACATCTTCGCGTTCGGGTTCGGAGGCGAGAGCGACGTCATCCCCTTCTTCAGCCGCCGAATCGGCCTGGTGGAGGGGGGCTCGGTCCCGCTGGATGTCGGGCTGAAGATCAACGGCCGCCTGGACGGAACGAGTGTCGGCGCACTGGTGGTGCGCACCGGCGACGGCGATACGCTGGCTACCGCGGCGACGATGAGCGTCGTCCGGATCCGGCAGAACGTGCTCCGGGAGTCGTCCGTGGGCTTGATCGGCGCCGTCGGAGATCCCCTCGGTCGCGGTGGAAGCTGGACGGTCGGGTCGGACGCGACGTTCCAAACCTCCCATTTCGGGGGCGACAAGAATCTGTCCGTCGGCCTGTGGGGACTCGTGATGCACCGTGATTCTCTTCGTGGCGACCGCACGGCGGCCGGAGTTCGGGTAGCCTATCCGAACGATCTCGTGGACGCGTCCGCCAGCTACGTGCGCATCGGAGACGCGTTCGATCCGTCGCTCGGGTTCGTGCCCCGCCCGGGCGTCCACATGGCGGCCCTGGAGGTGAACTGGCAGCCGAGGCCGGGCAGGGTCGGGCCGCTTCCCATCCGGCAGTGCTTCTGGGAGAACCGACTCACCTACGTCGCCGGCCTCACGGGCGGATGGGAGAGCTACCGCTACTTCACGGCCCCCATCAACTGCCGGCTCGAGAGCGGCGACCGCTTCGAGTTCAACATCGTGCCCCAGGGCGAGCGGCTCGCCGAACCTTTCGACATGACGAGCGGGGTGTCCGTCCCGGCGGGCGCACACCACTTCGTCCGGTATCGCCTGGAGGCCGGCCTCGCCGCCAAACGGAAACTCTCGGCGCAGGTCACGTGGTGGTTCGGAGGCTTTTATGACGGCGCGCTCGATCAGATCGAGCTCACGTCCACCTGGAACCCCACGCCGCTGTTCACCGTGCAGGTGGGTGGCGAGCACGACATCGGCCACCTACCCGGGGGGGACTTCACTGCCGACCTGTGGGGGGTGCGCATCAATGCCAACATATCTCCCGACCTCCAGGTGTCGAGCTTCACGCAGTACGACACGGGGAACCGGGCCCTGGGCACGAACACGCGCCTGCGCTGGACCTTCAGCCCGCTTGGGGCTCTGTTCGTCGTGTACAACCACAATCTGAGCGACCCTGAAGGCGTGGCGTCGGGCCGTTGGAGTCCCCGAGGGCTCCGCTTCGCCTCCAACCAGTTGCTCGTGAAGGCTCAATACGTGGTTCGCTACTAGAGCGCCGCACTCGAGGCGCCGATCACGGTCGGTTGTTCGCGCCTTCCGGTACGAATAACTCTCCGCCCGATTCTCGGAATTCCTTCGCCTTCACACGCATCCCCGTCTCGAGAGCCTCGCCCTCGGGGATGGCGTGCGCCTCGGCGTATTCGCGCACCTCCTGCGTGATCTTCATCGAGCAGAACTTCGGACCGCACATGGAGCAGAAGTGCGCCACCTTGGCGCCCGGTGCGGGGAGCGTCTCGTCGTGGAACTCGCGCGCCGTGACCGGATCGAGGCTCAGGTTGAACTGGTCCTCCCAGCGGAACTCGAAGCGGGCCTTCGAGAGCGCATCGTCGCGGATCCGGGCGCCGGGGTGACCCTTCGCGAGGTCCGCCGCGTGGGCGGCGATCTTGTACGCGATCACGCCCGCCTTCACGTCGTCGCGGTTCGGCAGCCCGAGGTGCTCCTTGGGCGTCACGTAGCACAGCATGGCCGTGCCGGCCCAGCCGATCATCGCGGCGCCGATGGCGCTGGTGATGTGGTCGTAGCCGGGCGCGATGTCGGTGGTGAGCGGCCCGAGGGTGTAGAACGGCGCCTCGTGGCACCACTCGAGCTGCCGGTCCATGTTCTCCTGGATCATGTGCATCGGGACGTGGCCCGGCCCCTCGCACATCACCTGGACGTCGTGCCCCCACGCGATCTTCGTGAGATCGCCCTGCGTCCTGAGCTCGGCGAACTGGGCCTCGTCGTTCGCGTCCGCGATCGAGCCGGGCCGGAGCCCATCGCCGAGCGAGAACGACACGTCGTAGGCGGCCATGATCTCGCACAGCTCCTCGAAGCGCGTGTACAGAAAGCTCTCCTGGTGGTGCGCCATGCACCACTTCGCGATGATCGAGCCGCCGCGCGACACGATCCCCGTGACGCGGCCGGCGGTGAGCGGGATGTAGCGCAGGAGCACGCCGGCGTGGACGGTGAAGTAGTCCACTCCCTGCTCGGCCTGCTCGATCACCACGTCGCGGTAGATCTCCCAGCTGAGCTCCTCCGGCTTCCCGCCCACCCGTTCGAGCGCCTCGTAGATGGGGACGGTCCCGATCGGCACCGGAGAGTTCCGGAGGATCCATTGCCGCGTCTCGTGGATGTCCTTGCCGGTGGACAGGTCCATCACGGTGTCGGCGCCCCACAGGGTGGCCCAGCGGACCTTCTCCACCTCCTCCTCGATGGAGGACGTGACGGCGGAGTTCCCGATGTTCGCGTTGATCTTCACCCGGAAGTTCCGGCCGATGGCCATCGGCTCGAGCTCGGGATGATTCACGTTCGCCGGGATGATCGCCCGCCCGCGCGCCACCTCGGAGCGCACGAACCCGGGCTCGAGTCCCTCCCGGAGCGCCACGAACTCCATCTCGGGCGTGATCTCGCCGCGCCGCGCGTAGTGCATCTGGGTGACCGGACCCGTGCCGCGAAGGACGCGGGGGCGCCGGAGCGCGACCGGGATCCGCTCGGAGGCGCCCCGATCGCCGTAGCGGGCATCGACCTCCACGACGTCGCGCCGCCCCCGGATCCACCCGTCTCGCCCGGGGGGAAGCCCCTCGCGCGGGTCGTGGCCGGCCGGCCCGCTGGTGTCCTCGACGCGGAGCGGGGGCTCGCCGCCGGAGAGACGGATCTCGCGCACCGGGACCCGGACGCCGCGCGGGCCATCGAGATGGATCTTGTCGGAGCTCGGGAAAGGGTCGCTCGAGGCGGGCGCGCCGTCGGCGGCCCGCGCCTTCGCCCCGCCGTTCCGCCGGGGTGTCCCGTTTCCACTGGCAGTCATGTCTCGCAACGCCTTCTTCGTGCCGGGCGGGAGACGGAGGGGTTCGTCCGCCGCGCTCCCTACGCCGGTGTCAACCGGATCAGGTTCCGAGGGTGTGTCTCAACCCGCGCCTCGTCGGGGCCCGGTACCGAAGACGCCGTCGGGCGCCGAGGGCCGGGAGACGCGCGGGTACCCCTGGCAGCTATTGGATGGTAGGGCGTCCCACCTTGCCGGGGCAACGCGAGGTGGCTTCCTCAGGGCACCTTCGGGGTCAGGGGGTCCGCGCCGAACTCGAGCCGGTCGAGCGCGATGCGGCCGTCGCTCATCACGAGCAGCGGGTCCTGGTAGGCGCCGATGTCCTCGAGGGGGTTCCGGTCCAGCACGAGCAGGTCGGCCTCGAAGCCCGGCGCGACGCGTCCCGTGCGGTCGGCGATGCCGAGCAGCTCGGCCGCCACCGTGCTGGCCGCGCGGATCGCCTCCATCTCGCTCAGCCCCACGCCCACGAGCTCGATCATCTCGTGGCTCAGGCGGAGCACGCTCTGCGGTCCGTACCCCGTGTCGGTGGCGGCCACGATCGGGACGCCGAGCCGGTGCGCGAGGGCGGCCATCTCGCGCACGCGGGGCAGCATGTGGCGTCCCCGGACCTCGAGCACCGGGTTGTCGTAGTCGCCGCCCGGCTGCGTGAGATCCGTCACCACGGCGATCGTGGGGACGAGGTAGGTGCCGCGCTCGAGCATCAGCCGGAGCGTCGTCTCGCTCAGGTAGGTGCCGTGCTCGATGCTCCGGACGCCCGCCGCCACGGCCGCGCGCGCGCCCTCGTCCCCGTGCGCGTGCGCCGCGACGGGGATGCCGGCTGCGGCCGCCTCGTCCACGATCGCCGCCAGCTCGCTCTCGGTGAAGAACGGCTTGCGCGGATCGGTGTCGGGGAGCCCGGCGCGCTCGGTCGCGTTCACCTTCACGAAGTCGACGTCGTGCGCGAGCATCACGTCGACCAGGCGGCGGAGCGCCGCTTCGCCCCGGACGTCCGTCCCCAGGAGGTCCCCGAGCTCGGGGGCGTCGAAGAAGATCTCCTCGGCCGGTCGAGGCCTGACGTGATAGCCGGCGGCCAGCACCTCGGGGCCGTCGATCGCGCCGGCCCGACCCAGCTCGCGCAGACCCACGTCGGCGAAGTGGGACACACCCATGCTGCGCGCGGTGGTCACGCCCGACAGGAGAGCCCGGCGGGCCGCGTCGAGCGACGCCATGTGGACGTGCGCGTCGATGAGCCCCGGCACCAGGTACCGTCCGCCGAGCTCGATCACGCGCGCCCCGGCCGGAGCCGCGCCACCGGGCTCGATCGACACGATCCGGCCGTCATCCACCACCACGGTCGCGTTCGGGATCGGTGCACCGGAGCCGGGATCGATCGCGGTGGCTCCCACGAAGGCCGTTCGCCCGGACGCCATTCCCTGGGCGGGTTGAGCCGCGACCGGAGCCCGGCCCGGGACGGTGGCGAACGCGGCGAGCGCGATGGGCGCGAGGCGGTGGCGACGGGGCACGGGAGCCTCCGGGGTTGCGGGTCCTGGTCACGACGGCCGGGAGCGCGGGCGGCCCGACACTCCCCGACCCCACTGTGGCGAGCGTCATGCGGGCCGGCAACGCCGACCGGGCTCCCGGCGCCTCGCCCGTGCTCGCCGGCTCACCGAGTGGGGGGTCGTGCGCCTCGTGCGGCGGCCCTAGTTTCGACACCCATGCCGCTCGCGCGCCATGACGATCCGCACCCCGACGCCCTCTCCGCCCCGGCGGCCTTTCCCCTGCGCGTCGCCGCGGTCGACGTGGGCTCGAACGCGATCCGCTTCGTGGCGGCGGAGTTCGACGGCCCCCGCAGCTTTCGCGAGCTGTCCTACGAGCGCGTGCCGGTCCGCCTCGGGCACGCCGCGTTCCTCACCGGCGAGATGACCCGGCCGGCCATGGACGGCGCGGTGGAGGCGTTCGCGAGCTTCCGGGAGCGGATCGACGCGCTCGGAGTCGAGCGCCTACGCGCCGTGGCCACGAGCGCCGTGCGGGAAAGCCGAAACGGGCCCGCGTTCGTCGAGCGTGTGCACGCCGAGAGCGGGATCCGGCTGGGGCTGATCTCCGGCAGCGAGGAGGCGCGCCTCGTGTGGAACGCGGTCCGGAGCCGCATCGACTTCGGGACCTCCAAGTGGATGCTGGTCGATCTGGGTGGCGGCAGCGTGGAGGTGTCGCTGGTCGACGACGCCGGGATCATGTGGAGCGAATCGCACACCATGGGCTCGGTTCGCCTCCTCGAGGAGCTGGCGGGCGCCGACGATGCGCCCGCCCACTTCTCGGAGCTGCTCGCCGAGTACGCGGCCACGCTGCGCATCCCGGCGGCGGCCCGGCACTGGACGCCGGTGGAGATGATCGCGACGGGAGGAAACATCGAGGCCCTCGCGCGGCTGGCGGGGCGCGAGCCCGCCGATGGCGCCGTGCTCGAGATCACGCGCCGCGAGCTCGGGCGCGCGATCGAGCAGCTGTCGCACATGTCGTACGCGCAGCGCGTCGGACAGTTGGGTCTGCGCGAGGACCGCGCCGACGTCATCCTCCCGGCGGCCATCGTGTACGACCGGGTCGCCGAGCTGGCCGGGGCGAGCCGCATCCTGGTGCCCTGCACGGGGGTGAAGGAGGGGGTGCTGTTCGATCTGGTGGACGAGCTCACCTCGGACCGGGGTCTCGGCCGCCAGGAGCGCATCGTGCACGAGGGGTCGCTCACGCTGGGGCGCCGCTACCTGTTCGATGAGGCGCACGCGCGACATGTGACCGAGCTCGCGGTGTCGCTGTTCGACCAGCTGGCCGGGCTCCACGGCCTGGAGCCGGACGACCGCCGCATCCTCATCGCGGGGGCGATGCTCCACGATGTCGGCCAGCACGTCTCCTACCGAAAGCATCACAAGCACTCGCTCTATCTGATCGTGCACTCGGAGATCCCGGGCATCTCGCCCTCGGAGCTCCCCCTGGTGGCGCTCGTCGCCCGCTACCACCGGCGTGCCGATCCGCAGGCCGACCACTACCTGTACGCCGATCTCACCGAGGCCGAGAGGTCGCGCGTGGCGCGCATATCGGCCATCCTGCGGGTCGCGGACTCGCTCGATCGAGAGCACCTGCAGCGCGTGGCCTCCGTCGAGGCGAGGCTCGAGGATGGGGCGCTCGAGCTGCGGCTCTCCGGGGAAGGGCCGCTGCTGCTCGAGCAGTGGGCGCTCAAGAGGAAGGGCTCGCTGTTCGGCCGGGTGTTCGGGATCGAGCCCTCGGTCCGGCTGGAGGGTACCCCCGCCCCCGTGTGACGGGGTTACGGGACCGTTTCCGCTTTCTATGGTATGAAGGTGGGGGAGGCCCGTATCGTGCACGGCTGCCCCACGAATGCGGCTTACGGAGAATCGCGAGCGTAACGAACATGTCATCCTCCCCCGAAGAAACGGCCGGCCACGTGGGTCTGGAGCCGATGCCGCGTACGGCCGGATCCGAGCCCGTGGTGTGGCCGGTGCTCGACGAGTCGGCCCCGCCCGCGCCCGCGCCCGTCCACGATCGCGAGCCCGAGGATGAGGATGGGGGGCGACCCACGCCGCCGGAGGCGGTGCACAGCGTGGGCGACTCCATCCGGCTGCCGCGCGCCACGGTCCCGCGACCGGTGCCCGCGGATGCGACCCCGGACGACCCGTCGCTGTTCTTCAACCGCGAGCTGAGCTGGCTGGACTTCAACTGGCGCGTGATGTACCAGGCGCTCGATCCGCGCAACCCGCTGCTCGAGCGCGCGCGGTTCCTCGCCATCACCGAGAACAACCTCGACGAGTTCGTGATGAAGCGCGTCGGGGGTCTGAAGCGGCAGCTCGAGGCGGGCGTCATGCTCCCGTCGAACGACGGCCGCACGCCGGCCGAGCAGCTCGACCTCGTCCGGGATGGCGTGCGGGTCATGCGCGTGCGCCTCGCGCAGGCGTGGGAGGACGAGCTCAGGGAGCCCCTCGAAGGGGTGGGCCTGGTGGTGCGCGACTTCGAGGATCTCGACCCGGCCGAACGCGAGCACGTGCACGACGTGTTCCGCGGGCGAATCTATCCGATCCTCACCCCGCTGGCGGTGGATCCCGGACACCCGTTCCCCTTCCTCTCGAACCTGAGCTTGTCGCTGGCGGTCAGCCTCCAGCACCCGGATCGGAAGACGCGGCACTTCGCGCGCGTCAAGATCCCCACCGCCAACCGGTGGCTCGACCTGCCCACCGAGGGCCACGTGGTCCCGGTGGAGCAGGTGGTGGCCGGGTTCGTGGACGAGCTGTTCCGCGGCATGCGCGTCGAGAGCGCGTCGCTCTTCCGCGTCACCCGGAACGCCGACGTGCGGCGCGACGAGGAGGAGGCGGATGACCTGCTCAAGATGATCTCCGAGGAGCTCCGCGAGCGCCGCTTCGCGCGCGTGGTGCGGCTGGAGGTCGAGCCCTCGACGCCGTTCGAAGTGCGCGAGTTCCTGCTCCGGGAGCTCCGGCTCGACGCCGAGGATCTGCACGAGATCCCGGGTCTGATCGACATGCGTGGCCTGACCGAGCTGGCGGATCGGGGGCCCTGGGAGCACCGCTTCGAGCCCTGGGAGCCGATGATCCCGGGTCCGCTCCTGCGCGAGGGGGAAACCGAGGACGCGCCCGACATCTTCGCCGTGATCCGGGCGGGCGACGTCATCGTGCACCATCCGTACGAGTCGTTCGCCGCCACCGTACAGCGCTTCATCGAGGAGGCGGCGGCCGATCCGGCCGTCGTGGCCGTGAAGCAGACGCTGTACCGCACGTCCCCCAACTCGCGGATCATCGACGCGCTCGTGCGCGCCGTCGAATCGGGCAAGGAGGTGGCCGTGCTCGTCGAGGTGACGGCCCGCTTCGACGAGGAGGACAACATGGAGTGGGCGCAGGTGCTCGAGGAAGCGGGCGTCCACGTCACGTACGGCGTCGTCGGGCTCAAGACGCACGCCAAGGTCGCCCTCGTCCTCCGCGACGAGGAGGAAGGGATCCGCGCCTACTGCCACGTGTCCACCGGGAACTACCATTCCGAGACCGCGCACGTATACGCCGACATCGGGATCCTGACGGCGCGTCCGGAGATCGGACGCGACGCGGTCAACCTGTTCCACTACCTGACCGGGTACGCGCCCGAGCAGCAGTACGAGGAGCTCCTCGTCGCTCCGCGCGATCTGCGGCGCGCCCTCATGGAGCGCATCGAGCGCGAGGCCGAGCACGCGCGCAGCGGGCGGCAAGGCCGGATGATCCTCAAGATGAACGGGCTCGACGACCCCGACATCATCGCCGCCTTCTACGAAGCGTCACGCGCCGGCGTCGAGATCGACCTCATCGTGCGGGGGCTGTGCCGCCTGCGCCCGGGTCTGCCGGGGTGGAGCGAGAACATCCGGGTGCGCTCGATCGTGGGCCGCTTCCTCGAGCACGACCGGATCTACTGGTTCGAGAACGACGGCGAACCGGAGGTATGGATCGGGAGCGCGGACTGCCGCAGACGGAACCTCGACGATCGGGTGGAGGTCATGCTCCCCGTGCCCGACCGGCGGATCCAGAAGCGGCTCAGGAAGACGCTCCGCTTCGCGCTCGGCGACAATCGCCGCGCATGGGACCTGCTGCCGACCGGCGAATACCAGCTGGCGCGCCCCGGGCCGGACGAACCCCTGATCGACTACCACGACCGCCTGATGCGCACGGTGCGAAAGCAGCGCCGACGGGCCGACGCGCCGTGGGACATCGAGCCCATGGGGGACGACTGACGCAGCAGCGGACCGCGATCCGCCCGCCTCGGGGCGGTCACGGTCCCACCGGTCGTCAGCCCTCGGGACCTCCCCGGTGCCGCACCGTGGTCCCCCGGACCATGTAGATCACATCCTCGGCGATGTTGGTGGCCAGATCCGCGACCCGCTCCAGGTTGCGACCGATGAGGATCGCCTGGAGGCACCCGGAGATGTTGTGCTCGGTCATGTGCGTGAGCATGACCCGGAACAGCGACTCCTGGAGCGCGTCCACCGTGTCGTCGCGCGCACCCACGTCCTGGGCCTCCGCTGCGTTCTCGTGCACGAACGCGTCGAGCGAGTCCGACAGCATCCCGCGCGCCATGCGCTCCATCTCGGCCAGCTCGGGCGGGATCGGGACCTTCTTGTCGAGCCCGTCGAGCCGCCGGGCCGCCTGGGCGATGTTCACCGCGTGGTCGCCGATGCGCTCCAGATCGTTGTTGATCTTGAGGATCGTGACCAGCACGCGGAGGTCGCCGGCCATGGGCTGGTGCAGCGCGAGGAGCTCGATCGCCGTCTCCTCGATCTCCACCTCGGCCTCGTCGATCGCGTTGTCGCCCGCCACGACCGATGCCGCCTCCTCGCGAATGTCGGTCCTGCCGACCAGGGACACCGCGCGCGCCAGGAGCCCCTCGATGTCGTGCGACATCCGGTGGAGTGACTGCTTGAGGTCCTCCAGGCGTTCGTCGAATTGCTTGTGTGCCATCGCTCCTACCCGAACCGGCCCGTGATGTAGGCTTCGGTCCGCTCGTGTGTGGGGTTGGTGAACAGACGCTCGGTCACGGCGTACTCGATGAGCTCGCCGATGTACAGGAACGCGGTGAAATCGCTGACGCGGGCCGCCTGCTGCATGTTGTGGGTCACGATCACGATCGTGTAGTCGCGCTTGAGGTCCCCGATGAGGTCCTCGATGCGCCCCGTGGCGATCGGATCGAGCGCGCTGGCCGGCTCGTCCATGAGCAGGATGTCGGGCTCCACGGCGAGCGCACGCGCGATGCACAGCCGCTGCTGCTGCCCTCCCGACAGACCCAGCGCGTTGTCGTCGAGGCGGTCCTTCACCTCGTCCCACAACGCGGCGGCGCGCAGCGACTTCTCCACGCGCTCTCCGAGGTCGTCCTTGAAGCCGTTGATCCTGAGACCGAAGGCGATGTTGTCGTGGATCGACTTCGGGAACGGGTTCGGCTTCTGGAACACCATGCCGATCCGGCGCCGCACTTCCACCGGGTCGACGTCGGGCGCGTACAGGTTCTGTCCTCGAAACAGCACCTCGCCCGTAACGCGGGCCGACGGCACCAGGTCGTTCATGCGGTTGAAGCACCTGAGCAGCGTGCTCTTCCCGCACCCCGACGGCCCGATGAAGGCCACCACCCGATGCCTCGGGATGGACAGCGAGATGTCCAATACGGCCGCGTTGTCGCCGTAGTGGACGCTCAGCTCCCGGGTCTCGAGCGCGCTCTCGAGACCTTCGGCGACCGCGCCTTGTTCTATCACGGAGCTCACAGCTTCCTCTGGTACTTGTTCCTCAGGAGGATCGCGGTGGCGTTCATCAGCAACAAGACCACCAGCAGCACCACGATCGCGCCCGCGGCGAGGTCGTGGAACGGAGTCCGCGCGTCCGCCGTCCAGTTGAAGATCTGGATCGGGAGCACCGTGAACGGGTCGAGCGGCGTCTTCGGGTCGAACGCGATGAAGGTGAGTGCCCCGATCATGATCAGCGGGGCCGTCTCGCCGATCGCCCGCGACAGCGCCAGGATGGTGCCGGTCAGGATGCCGGGCATCGCGACCGGGAGCACGTGGTGCTGGATGGTCTGCCAGCGCGACGCGCCCAGCCCGTAGGAGGCCTCGCGCAGCGAGCTCGGGACCGCCCGGATGGCCTCCTGCGCCGAGATGATCACCACCGGGAGCGCGAGCAGCGCCAGGGTCGCGGCGCCGGCCAGCACGCTGCGCCCGAAGGCGAGGAAGCGCACGAACACCGCCAGCCCCAGGATCCCGTACACGATCGACGGCACCCCGGCGAGGTTCGCGATGTTGGTCTGCAGCATGCGCGTGAACCAGTTCTTGGTCGCGTACTCCTCGAGGTACACGGCCGCGCCGACGCCGAGCGGGAACGCCAACAGCGTGACGAGCCCCATCATCCACAGGCTCCCGAGGATGGCGGAGCGGATGCCCGCTCGCGCCGGCAGACGCGAGGGATACCGCGTGAGGAAATCCAGCGACAGGACGTGGAGCCCATCCTTCGTCACGTCCACGAGCAGCACGAGGAGCGACAGGATGCCGAACCCGACCGCGGCGAGGCACAGGCCCCGGAAGATGCGGCCGGTGCGCTGCCGCGCCGCGATGCGCGGCTCGAAGCGTCCGCCGCGTGGGGCCAGCGAGGGCCCGTTCACTCGTACACCTCCCGGAAGCGCCGGGTGATCTTCTGGCTCAGGAGGTTCATGGCCAGCGTGATGAGGAAGAGGACGAGTCCCACGGCGAAGATCGTCCGGTACTCGAGGCTCCCGTACGGCGTGTCGCCGAGCGACACCTGGACGATGTAGGCCGTCATCGTCTGGACGCTCTCGAGCGGATTGAGCGTCATCCTGGGTGTCGCTCCCGCCGCCAGCGTCACGGCCATCGTCTCCCCGATGGCACGCGACACGGCGAGGATGAAGCTGGCCACGATCCCCGACAGGGCGGCCGGCGTGACCACGCGCGTGGACACCTCGAACTTGGTCGCCCCGAGCGCGTACGCCGCCTCGCGCAGCGAACGGGGGACGGCGTTGAGCGCGTCCTCCGACAGCGAGGAGACCATCGGGAGGATCATGATCCCCACCACGATCGACGCCGAGGCGGCGTTGAAGATCCCCGTGTGCGGGAACACCGCCCGCAGGATCGGGGTGACGAACATGATGCCGAAGTATCCGTACACCACCGTCGGGATCCCGGCCAGGATCTCGAGGATCGGCTTGATGAGGCGCCGCGTGCGGGCCTGCGCGTACTCGCTCAGGTAGATGGCGGAGGCGAGCCCGATGGGGATCGCGATCAGCGACGACCCGAGCGCGATGATGAGCGTCCCGTTGACGAGCGGCAGGATGCCGAACGACTGCGGCACCAGCTGCGGCGACCAGCGCGTCCCGGTGAGGAACTCGATGGGCGACACCTCGGCGAAGAATCCGGCGGACTGGCTGAGGAGGACGGCGACGATCCCGATCGTCGTGAGGACCGAGATGGCGCCGCACGCGAACAGGAGCGTGCCGATGGCGCGCTCCTGGACGACGCGGTGTCGTCGGGCGGTGAGGCTGGAGGTCCCGCCGCTCATCGCGGGCTCGTCATCATCGGCTCAGACGCCCAGCTTGGCGCGCTGCTCCGCGTAGTCCGCAGCGCTGAGCGGCACGTACCCGGTCTCGGGAACGAGCGTGGGGGCGCTCTCGATGTAGAAGTCCACGAACGCCCGCACTTCGGGCCGCTCGAGCGCGCTCTCCTTCACGTAGATGAACAGCGGCCGTGACAGCGGCGTATAGGTGCCGTTCTCCACCGTCTCGCGCGAGGGAGCGACGCACCCGCCGCCGCTGTCGATCTGGACGGACTTCAGCTTGTCGGGGTTCTCCTCGTAGTACGCGTACCCGAAGTATCCCAGGGCGCCCTCATCGCCGCTCACCCCGAGCACGAGCACGTTGTCGTCGGCGCTCGCGGTGTAGTCGGCCCGGCTCGCGTCCGCCTCGCCGACGATCTCCTCGGTGAAGTAGTCGAACGTCCCGGAATCGGTGTCGGGCCCGTACAGGACGACCGGGCGGTTCGGCCACCCGGCGCGGATCTGGTTCCAGTTCTCGATCGTCGAGCCGGGCTGCCACACCCGCTTGAGCTCGTCGACCGTCATGCAGGTTACCCAGTCGTTGGCCGGGTTGACCACCACCGTGAGCCCGTCCCACGCGATCGTGAGCTCGAGCGCGGAGATCCCGTTCGCCGCGCAGCGCTGGCGCTCGGAGTCGCGGATGGGCCGCGAGGCGTCGGAGATCGCCGTCTCGCCGTTGCAGAACTTCTCGAACCCGCCACCCGTCCCCGACAGCCCCACCGTGACCTGCACGCCGGGGTTGGCGATCTGGAACTCCTCCGCCATCGCCTGGCTGACGGGGTACACGGTGCTCGAGCCATCGAGCTGGATCCTGCCGCTCAGCCCGGTGCCATCCCCTTCGTTCCCCCCGCCCCCGCCGCACGCGGCGAGGAAGGGAAGCGCCACGAGTCCGATGGTGAGCCTGGTGGTGCGCGTCATGGTCGTCGTCTCTCCCGTTGGATCCGATCGTCCGATCGCGAGCTGCCTCGTCGACCGCCCGGCGAATCAGAAGTGAAACTGGTACTGTGCCTTGAAAGAGTTCTCCGAGTCGACCCCGTCCGCCCCGAAGGCGACGAAATCCCAGTTGAGCGCCAGCTTGTTGCGGCCGCCGAAGAAGATCTGCACCCCCGGCGTGAAGCCCCACACGGTGTCCTGGTCGAGGTCCGTGTTGGGATCGGCCATCGTGACCCGGAACAGGGGCTCGATGGATTCGACGAAGGACCCGTCGCCGACATCGAGCTTCCAGGCGCCGATGGCCTGCCAGGTGAGCATGCCCGCCAGCGGATCGCCGGCCTCGAGATCCGGCGCGCCCCCCGCCTCCGCCTCGAGCCCGTTCTTGCCGAACACCACCCCCGCCTGCACGTGGGGGCCTTCCGCGGCGCGGAAGCTCCCCCACTCGGCGAACAGCTCGAAGGCGCCGAAGTAACGGGCGTCGATCGACTCGTCGGCGCGCGTGAAGGCGATGTCGGTCACCGCGGCTCCGGCGGACAGGGCGAGTGGACGGTCGGCGAGCTCGGTCGTGTACTGCGCGCGTCCGACGAGCTGCTTCTGCGTGTCGAGGTCCTCGTTGTCGGCGGGCCCGCGGCCATTGAACGCCGCCAGCCAGTAGTGGAAGCGGCCGTCGGGCGAGGATCCGTCCACCATCACCCCCACGTCCCGGTCGGACAGGTTGTTCCGCGTCGTGAGCTCGTCGAGCGACAGGGCCGTGGTGCCGGAGACGCCCGGGACGTCCAGGTCCCGCTCGATGGTGAGGATCTGCGTCGAGCTGGTCATCTCGAACCCGTCGAACGGGCGCTTGAAGTGCCCGATCCGGATCTGTGCGCGAGGGTGCTCGGCGCCGGGCTCGAGGTTCAACAGCCCCCATGCGTCCTTGAGCTCCACCTCATCCACTCCCGCGAAGTCCGGCTGGAAGCGGCCGCTGATCCAGTCGTTGAACGACACGTCGAGCGTAAGGCGAGCCCGCCGGATGAACAGGTCGAGGGCCGGAACGTCCTCCGAGCACGGGGTGGTGGCCGGGGCCCCGGTGCTGAAATCGGAGCAGGAGCTCCCGGCGAGCTGGGTCTGAAAGCGTCCCGAGAGCTCGATCTTCACCGCGTCGGACTCGAACTCCACCTGGGCCGACACCGCCCCCGGATACAGGGCCGACGCCACCCCCGCGGTCGCGGTCACCATCCAGCTCGCCGCGATCGATGCGCTCGGCCGAGCGCCCGCGCGTGGCCAGTGTTTCAAGTTGCTCCTCCTTGACGTGGGTGCACGCGACGTCCGGGGACGACGCGCAGCCGGGTCGGCGCGCGCGAGCGCCGTTCGGTACCGGCAACGTCAAGAAGGTCCGAGGATTTTGTAACAAACCCGTATTGTCCCGGTAACGTTACAGAATAAGCTCGCTACACGCACCGCCGGCCCGAACACCGGGTCGGCGCCGCGTGGCGCGAGCCTCCGGGGTTTTCGAGCCCCGAAGCTGCGTTCACGAGGTGATCCCGCGGTGACGGCGGCGTAACAGTCAGGCAACGCCGTCGGGGCGGGGGCCGTCGGCAGCGAAGCCTGGCTCGGGCCCGCCGCCCTCGTCAGCGTCCTCGAGCGACTCGCTCGACACCGGAAGCGTGAACCACGCGGTCGTGCCGCGCGACACCTCGCTCTCGATTCCCACCTCGCCGCCGTGCGCCACCACGAAGTGCTTCACGACCGCGAGACCGAGTCCCGTGCCGCCCTGCTCCCGCGAGCGTCCCGGATCCACGCGATAGAAGCGCTCGAACACCCGGGACAGGTGGGCCGAGGGGATCCCGGGCCCCCGATCCACCACCTCGGTGCGCACGAACGCCCCGTCGGGCCGCGTGCGGACCGTGACCTCCGAACCGCCGGGCGCGTAGCGAACCGCGTTGTCGAGCAGGTTGCGGAGGATCTGCCGCACGGCGTCGGAGTCCGCGTTGACGATCGCGTGCTCCACATCCTCCACGCCCAGGCCGAGGCGCTCGCGCGCCGCGGCCGGGATGAGGTGCGTCCACACCTCCATGGCGGTGGCGGCGATCGGCACGGGCTCGAGGGTGGGGCTCCAGCTCCCCGATTCGACCAGCGCGAGGTCGAGGAGGTCGTCCACCAGACGGCGCATGCGGGTCGCGTTCGCCAGGATGCGGCGCCCGAAGTCGGCCGCGGCCTCCTCGGTCAGGCCGCCCTCTGCGATCGCCTCGCCGAACCCCACCACGCTGGTCAGCGGGGTCTTGAGCTCGTGCGATACGTTGGCCACGAAGTCGCGGCGCACGCCCTCGAGGCGACGCAGATCGGTGAGGTCGCGGAGCATGAGGAGCGCGCCGCCCCGGTGGGGGCGCGCGGTCATGAGCACCGTGCGGGCGCCGAGGCTCACCTCCTCGGTCACGGACTGGCCGTGCTGGGCGCGGTCGACGGCTCCGAGGATCTCGGGGGAGCGGAACAGGCTACCGACGCGCGCCCTTTCGGGCGCCGAGCGGCCCACCCAGCGCTCGAAGGAGGGATTCGCGATGACGAGCCCCCCGGCCGAATCGATGAACGCGAGACCTTCGTCGAGCCCGTCGAACAGGGCTCGCAGGTCCCGGGCCTCCTGGCGGGTGTCGCTCAACCGTTCCCGGATCTCCCCGGCAACGCGGTCGATGGCGACCGCGAGCGACGAGATCGTCCTGTCGCCCGACAGCGTCCCGAGCGCGCCCGTGCCGCCGTCGGGGAGTCGGTCGAGCGCCGCCTGCGCGCCGGCTAGCGCCCGCTCGACGCGGGTGGCCAGGAGCCGCGTGAGCGGGTAGAGCAGCGCCAGCGACACGAGCAGCGCGACCACCAGGAGCCCGCGCGTCTGGGCCGTCACTCCCCCCGCGAGTGGCAGCCCGGTGGACACCCGGAGGATGCCCTGCTCGGCCGGGATCGCCACGTACAGGAGCGATCGTGCGACGGTCGCGCTGGCGCGCTCGGCGACGCCCGTCCGACCGGCGAGGGCCTCGACGACCTCCGGACGCCCGGCGTGGTTCTCGACGGACGGCAGGCGGCGGGTCTCGACCTCGGAGTCGCCGAGCACCGTCCCGTCGCGCGAGATGAGCGTGATCCGCAGGTTGGCCGCCGCGCCGAGCGAATCCGCCAGCGCGTCGTCGAACGGACGCCCCTCCAGCAGGCTCCGCGTCACCCGGGCCGTGCTCTCGAGCCGCGTCGCCGTGTCGGACCGAACCCGGCTCGACACCTGCATCCCCACGAGGGCGATCAGGGCCGAGAACAGGGCGATCAGGAAGGCCGCGAGGATCAGGTAGAAGCGGGTGGCGAGTCTCACGGCGGGGTGTCGGAGCTCCCTGCTCGAGCGGGCCTGCCCCGGCGGGGACCGGACCCGGTGCATCCACGAGCGACCGGCGGCGAACCGAGCCGGCGGACCGCGTCTGGACGCTACACTACTTGTCGACGGCGCGGAAGCGATACCCCACGCCCCGCACGGTCTCGATCAGCGGTGCCGACGGACCGAGCTTGCTCCGCAGCCGCGCGACGTGCATGTCGACCGTCCGGGTCTCGATGGCGGCGTTCGTGTCCCACACGGCCTGGAGGAGCTGCCTGCGGGTCTGCACGCGGCCGCGGCGCTCGAGCAATACCTCGAGCAGCCGGTACTCGAGCGGCGTGAGCTCGACCTCGCCCCCCTCCGAGAAGGCGCGGTGCGCCTCGCGGTCGAGCTCCACCGGTCCGACCGCGATGCGTCGGGTGGTGGACACGGGCTCGGCCTTGGCGCGGCGCAGGAGGGCCTCGACGCGCAGCGCGAGCTCGCGGGCGCTGAACGGCTTCGTGATGTAGTCGTCCGCGCCCACCTCGAAGCCCTTGACCCGCTCCTCCTCCTCCCGGCGCGCGGTGAGCAGGATGACCGGGATCGACGAGGTGCGCTCGTCGCGTCTCAGGCGCTGGAGCACCTCGTAGCCGTCCATCCCGGGCAGCATGAGATCGAGGATGATCAGGTCGGGCCGATCCGCCTCCGCGGTCGCCAGCGCGCTCTGCCCGTTCACCGCGGTGGTCACCCGATATCCTTCCCGGCTCAGGTGATAGACGAGCACGCTGAGGATGTCGGGCTCGTCGTCCACCACCAGGATCTGTGCATCCGCCATATGGGATCACCCGTACCCCGTGCAGTCGTGTCGCGAGCGTCGCCGGCCGTCGGGCGGGGCGACGCGCCGACGCTGATTCTGAAAAGGCCCTGTGGGAATTATCGTAACACATATGTAACGATTCCGTGACGACGGCCGGGTCGGGGGCGACGCGATGCGTACGACCGCGTTGCCCGACGCGGTCGTACGCCCGCGACCCGCGCGGGCTCGCGCCTCCCGGGTGACCGGCTCGTTCGGCACTCGTGACGACACCGTGACGAAGCTCGTCTGGAGCCGTTACCTCCCAACCCTATCCTCCGCGTCGGTAGCAGGCCCGATGCACCGATTTCCGGAGGGACGAAGTGTCCATTCGTGCACGCGGATCGTCGTGGGGTGGCCCGCCTCGCGCGATCACGCTCTGCGTTCTCCTCGCCCTCGCCTCCGGTCTGGCCGCGCCGACGCTCGCGCAGCAGACCGGTCGCGTTTCGGGCCGCATCCTCGATGAGGACACGGCCCATCCCCTGAGCCTGGCCCAGGTCCTGGTCTCGGGTACGGGCGCCGGAGCGATCAGCGACGTCGACGGCCGCTTCTCGATCCAGCACGTCCCGGCGGGGACGCACGACCTCGAGGTGCGGCTGCTGGGATACGCGCTCAAGACCGTCACCGGGGTCGTGGTCACGGCCCGACAGACGACCGTGATCGACATCTCGCTCCCGCAGCAGGCGGTGGAGGTGCAGGAGCTCACCGTGTCGGTGACCGACGAGCGGGGGACGACGACCGCCCTGCTCGAGACCCGGCGCCAGGCTCCGGCGGTGACCGATGCGATCGGTCAGGAGCAGATCTCGAAGTCTCCCGACTCCGACGCCGCGGCCGCCATGCAGCGCGTGCCCGGCGTGTCGATCGTGGACAGGAAGTTCGTCTACGTCCGCGGGCTCGGGGAGCGCTACGGGAACACCACGCTGGATGGGGCCATCCTCCCGTCGCCGATCCCCGACCGGAAGGCCGTCCCGCTCGACCTCGTGCCGGCGAGCTTCATCGAGAACGTGTCGACCTCGAAGAGCTACCTGCCCAGCCAGCCGGCGGATTACGCCGGGGGGCTGGTCCAGATCGAGACCCGCAAGGTGCCGGGCGAGAACTTCTTCAAGATCGGGGTGCGCAGCGGCCTCGACAGCAGGAGCACGTTCGAGACCGGGCTCGACTACTCGGGCGGCGGGCTCGACTTCCTCGGCTTCGACGACGGGTCGCGGGACCTGCCATCGCTGATCCCGCGGGATCGGTCCGTGAACGCGTCGAACTTCTCGCCCCAGGAGCTCGAGGCGATCGGCGAGGCGTTCGGGTCGACCTGGTCCGGGCGACCCGCCAAGCTCCCGATCAACAAGGGCGGTGAGCTGGCGTTCGCGGCCGAGATCCCGATCGGCCCACGCGATCTCGGCCTGTTCGGAACCGCCAACTACAGCGACTCGTGGGGACGGCGCTCGAACTACGTGGAGCGCGTGTTCAGCACCTCCGGTCTGGCCGATCCCGAGGTCGACTACGCGGGGGACCTGTCCTCGCACGAGGTGACGCTGGGCGGTCTGCTGAACGCCGACATCTCGGTCGCCCCGCGGCACCGGCTGAGGTTCTCGGGGATGCTCAACCGGGTCACGGACGACGAGGCCCGCGTGCTCGAGGGCTTCAACCTCGACTCGAACACCGACCAGCGGAACACGCGGCTCCAGTACGTGGAGAACACCCTGTTCCAGGGCCGCGTGGACGGCAAGCACTACGTGGACGTGTTCGGCGGCACGACGCTCCAGTGGCGGGGCTCCTACTCGCGGGCCGGGCGCTACGAGCCGAACACGCGCGAGGTGCTGTACCGGAAGACCGCAGGGGGCGTGTTCCTGTTCGACACCTTCGTGCAGAGCGGGAGCGTCTTTCACCAGGACCTCGGCGAGGACGCCTTCAACGGGTCGCTCGACATCGAGTTTCCGCTCCGCGTCAGGGGCGTGTCCGGATCCTTCCAGGTGGGCGGAGCCGCGACGCGCCGCAACCGCGACGTGTACACCCGTCGCTTCCGCTTCCTGCCGCAGGGCAACCTGGGCAACGACGTGCGGGCGATGGAGCCCGACCGGCTGTTCACGCCGGCGACGATCGCTCCCGACAGCTTCCAGATCCAGGAGGCCACCTTCCGGCCGGACGACTACCAGGCCGACCTGACCACGCTGGCCGCCTACGCGCAGCTGGACGTCGCGATGCTGCCCCGCCTGCGCTTCGCGGGCGGCGTGCGGGTCGAGTCGACCAGGCAGAACGTCGACCCGATGGACCTGTTCCAGACATCGCTCGAGCCGCTCCAGGGCGCCAGCCTGGACGACACGGACTTCGTCCCCGGCGCCACGGTCACGTGGGCGGCGAGCGACGAGATGAACGTCCGCTTCGGGGCCTCGCGCACCATCGCCCGGCCGGAGTTCCGCGAGCTGGCGCCGTTCACGTTCGCCGACTTCGCCGGCGGGTACCTGGTCGCGGGGAACCCGATCCTCGAGCGCTCGCGGATCACCAACCTCGACGTGCGCTGGGAGTGGTTCCCCCGGCCCGGCGCCGTCCTCTCGGTCAGCGGGTTCTACAAGAAGTTCACCGACCCGATCGAGGAGATCGTCTACCCGTCGACCGAGTTCATCAAGAGCTGGGTGAACGCGCTCTCGGCCCGGAACTTCGGCACCGAGATCGAGGCGCGCTCCGACCTCGGGTTCCTGTCGGAGGGATTCGAGAACTTCGCGCTCAACCTCAACCTGACCCTGGTCGACTCCGAGGTCGATTCGGGGGATGAGGCCGTGATCTTCATCCCCGAGAGCGGGCCGGTGACGATCGACGTCGTCGATCGTCAGCGCCGCCTCCAGGGGCAGTCGGCGTACGTGGTGAACGCGGGGGTCAACTGGTACGTGCCGACCAGCGGGACCGCCCTCACCGTGCTCTACAACCGCTTCGGCGGCCGCATCAGCCAGGTCGGAACGCAGCTCCTCCCCGACGTGCTCGAGGAGCCACGCGATGCGCTCGACGTGGTGATCGATCAGCCCCTCGGTCGCCGGTTCGACGTCAAGGCGTCCGCCTCGAACATCCTCGGAAGCGAATACCGCTACACCCAGGGCGGAGACCTGCTCCGTGGCTGGGAGCCCGGGCGGGTCTTCTCGCTCAAGCTGAGCTGGCAGCCCGTGGGAAACAGCGGTTGACCGATTCGATCTAGGGCCCCGTGGGGTCCGAGGTCTGCCGTGCGCGACCCACGCTCCGGTCGCGCCGCGGGCGAACGATGCCGGGGCGAAGGAGAACACGACCATGAAGTTGCTCAGACGGAACAGCGGGCTCGGGCTCACCGTCCTGTTTTCGGCCGTACTCGCGGCCGGGTGCAGCGATTCCACCTCCGGGCCCAACCCGCCGCCCCCGCCACCGCCGCCGCCGGGCGGACCGGCGGTCCTCAAGGGCAATATCACGGCCGGCGAGACCAGGACGCTCACCGAGTCGGAGTACCTGATCCAGGGGACGGTCCTCGTCGAGGATGGCGGCACGCTGGTCATCCCGGCCGGGACGGTGCTCGAGGGTGATGTGACCATCGCGCCGACTGCGCTCATCGTGCGCCAGGGCGGCAAGCTCATGGCGCAGGGGACCGCGTCCGATCCGATCGTGTTCACCAGCTCGGCGCCCGTCGGCTCGCGGACGCGTGGCGATTGGGGCGGTGTGGTCCTCAACGGCCGCTCGCTGTGCAACTTCCCGGCCGACGAATGCGTCGCCGAGGGGAACGCGGGGCCGTACGGCGGCAACGTGCTGGACGACGACAGCGGCAGCCTGAGCTACGTCCGCATCGAGTACGCCGGCTACGAGGTGAGCTTCGGGAACGAGCTCAACTCCCTCACCCTGAACGCCGTGGGCTCGGGCACCCACATCGACCACATCCAGGCGCATTACGGGCTGGATGACGGCGTCGAGCTGTTCGGCGGCACGGTGGACCTCAAGTACATCCTGATCACGGGCGCCTCCGACGACTCGTTCGACTACTCGACCGGCTGGCAGGGCCGCGGGCAGTTCTGGATCGCGCAGCAGGATCCGTTCGACGCGGACAACGGGTTCGAGGTCGACGGGAACGAGGAGGATTACGACGCCACCCCGTTCACCGACCCGCTGATCTACAACGTGACGCTGATCGGGAAGGGCTCCACGGGCGCCGCCGGCGAGTCGACGCGCGGCATCCTGTTCCGCCGCGGCACGGCCGGAAACGTGTACAACGTGATCATCCAGGGCTTCGAGGTCGGGTTCGACATCGACAACGCCGAGACGGTGGGCCGCGTGGCGATCCGGAACAGCATCGTGTTCGGCAACGGCACCGAGTTCGACACCGATGACGACGCGATCGACGAGTCGGGCCTGTTCCGGACCGCCGCGTGGAACAACGTGGTCGGCGCGGATCCCGGTCTGATGGATCCCTACAACCGCACGTCGCCGGACTTCCGTCCGAGCGCCGGGTCCGCCGCCCTGTCGGGCTTCGCCGCCCCGCCGAACGACGGGTTCTTCGACGTCGTCGACTTCATCGGCGGAATGGCCCCGGACGACGACTGGATCTCCGGGTGGATCACGGTCGACCAGAACTGAACCGCGTGACGCGCGCGCGCCGGGGGCCTCCGGGCTCCCGGCCGCGCCGCCCGCGCGACATGCGTAACGGCCGCGTCAGCCTCGTTTTCGCTCTGGGTCTGCTACCGCTCCTACCAGGGCCCTGCGGAGACGGTTCGTCCATCGAAGGGCAGAGACTCTCCGGCTCGGTGAGCTCCCTCGAAGAGCTCGCCACCGAGGTCCTCGCCGGGCTGGCGTCGGCCGATACGTCTCGTCTCGAAGCCGTGCGGCTCACCGAGCACGAGCACAACGACCTCGTGTGGCCCGAGCTCCCCGCCGGCCAGCCAGGGAGCGACTTCCCGGTCGACATCGCGTGGGACAACATCTCGCTCCGGAACCGGGCCGCTCTCGGCCGCCTGCTGTCCGCCTACGATGGACACGCCCTCGGGCTCGTCGGGGTCGAGTGCCGCGGCGAGAAGGCCACCTTCGAGAGCTTCGAGGTGCGGACCGACTGCTGGGTGACGCTCGAGCGCGACGGCGACACGCTCCCCCCGCAGCAGCTGTTCAAGGATGTCCTCGACCGGGACGGCGAGCTCAAGATCTTCCGCTACTACGAGCCGTAAGCCCGCGTACCTGCGCCCGCGACGGTCGTCTAGCCGGGAAACCAGTCCTCGTGCGCCCGGACGTCGTCGCCGAACCCGGCCGCGACCAGCAGGTCGCGCGCGTCGGTCTGCGCGAGCCGCACCGCCTCGCGCAGGCGGGACAGCACGCCCCCGCTCAGCTTGAGGGCCGCGAACCGGACGCGCTCGAGCTGGAACTCGTCGGAGTGCCCCGACAGAGGGAGGTTGTTCCCGCACCCCTCGACGAGGAGCTGTGTCGCCTCCTCGCGGTCGGGAGCGCGGAACAGCGCCTCGAGCCGGCGTCGGGTCGCGAAGCTGAGCGGGCAGTGCCCGGGTGCCGGCAAGGACCGCTCTCCGTGCAGGGGTCGTGGACCGGGGCCGTCTCACCGATCGCCGAGGAACGCGCGCGCCTCCTCGAGGGCGTCCTGCCGCGCGCTCCCGACGGCGACCTCGAGCAGCGCCCGGTAATATGCGCGCGCCGCGTCGTCCTCGCCCGTCGCACGCGCGGCCCGCGCCGCGCCGAGCAAGCCGTCGAAGCGCCGCGGGTAGAGCTCGAGCGCGCGCGTGTATGCCGCGAGCGCCGCGGCCGGCTCTCCCCGCTCGAGGAGGAGGTCGCCGAGAAGCTCGTGCGCCGGGAGCGTGGGGGCGGGCGTCACCGGGTGCTTGGGGGTCGAGACCTCGAGCTCGGCCGCCTCCCGCATCCGCGTCACGCTCGCTTCCCCTTCCCCCCGGGCGTGGGCCAGCCACGCCTCTTCCTCGAGGCGGAGCACGCGGATGTTCCGCGCCCACAGCTCTTCCCCCGCCGTCGTGGCGGCCCGCTCGAGCTCGCCCAGACGACGGATCGACCCGCGGGTCTCCTCGAGCTCGCCCGTGTGGACGGCGCCGAGACCGCGGGCGAACCACTGGATGGCCTCCGGCCACGTGTAGCGGTCCCAGTCGAGCGTCGCCGGCTCGCGGGGAACCGTGCTCGCCGCCTCGGCCCACGCGCGTCGCTCGAGGACGTACCGGGCCCGGGTCGAGGCGAGGTGGAAGGCCGTCTTGAACGACGGCTGGAGCCGTGGGGTGCCGAGGAGCCGCTCGATCTGGGCCGCCGCCCGGTCGTCCGCCCCCTGCTGGAGGTAGGCGTACACGAGGTACTCGATCGCGTGCGGGAACTCGTCCCACACGAGCTCCCCGTGCTCGCCGGCCGGGTGCTCGAGGGCCGCCTCGGCGGCGAGCAGATTGCCGCGGATGACGGCCCCCCAGTCCCCGAGCCGCGTGTAGATGTGGGTGGGCATGTGGAGCGCGTGCGGGTTGCGCGGCGCGATCGTCTCGTACTCCCGCACGATGTCCAGCGACTCGTGCTCGCGGCCCTGCCGGTCGTTGGCGTGGATGAGATAGTGCATGGCCCCCGGGTGCTCCGGGTTGTGCGCGTACACGCCGAGCAGGAGGTCCGCCGCCCGCGCGGAGCGGGCGCGGGCCGAGTCCGCGTCCGCCGGCGCGGCCGCCAGGTGGGCGAGGGCGTACAGCGCCGAGGCGTCGTCGTCATCCGGGAAGGCCTCGTGGAGCGCCCCCATGGCGCGCTCCCAGCGCCGGATGCGCGCCCAGTGGTCGGTCGAGGCGGGGTCCTCGAAGAAGGCGCGCGCGCTCGCGACCCACATGCGCTCGCGCTCCGTCGGCGGCCCGAGTCGCGTGGCGTTCTCCACCTCTTCCCACCCGCGCTCGAGCTCCTCCGGGCCCGGACGCGTCGGCCACGCCGGCTGGAACAGCGTCATGGCGATCCCCCAGTGGGCCATCGCGCACCTCGCATCGAGCTCCGTGATGCGGATGAACGCCGCCTGCGCCTCGGGGTAGGTCATGTGGTGGAGGAGCGCGACGGCGTGCTCGAACGCCGCTTGGGCCGGCTCGGAGCAGGAGACCGGGAAGTCGACGACCCCGAGCGCGGAATCGCTCGCCTCTTGTGCGCGGCCGAGCGACGGGACGGCGATCCAATGCCCTGCCAGGATCGACGCCACGGCGATTCGCGCGTGGTACGGAGGTCGGCCGATCATCCGTTTCTCATGCGGTCGGAGTGCCTTCGGGATCCGCATCCGGCGCCATGCCGCGGGGCGGAACTCCGGATCGTTCTCTCGAAGCCCCCCACGAACGGCGGCGCGACACCACAGGCGCGGGCATAGACCGACAGCTGCCGGCGGTGGTGCAGAACTCCTGCTTGGGGACGTTGAACGCGACCCAGCCGGGGGAGCCCATGTCCCACGGGGGTGGGGACCGTCGCCGCGAGCTCCTCGTCGTCCGCGCTCCGGATCCCGGCGGCCACAGGTCCAGCGTCTGCTTGTCCGCGGTCATCTCGATCTTCTGGGGAGCGTGACGGGCGCGAGTCCGTACAACCCCCATCATGATGCTGAGGGGACCGATCGCGAGCCAGCGGCGGGCCGTTCGGCCTCGGTGAGGGAGGTGTTTGGTCCCCGTAGGGAGGCGAGATCGAGCACCGCAGGCAGGGCGTCCAGGGGACGGGATCAGCCGCCGAGGTCGAGGACCACCCGGTAGATCGAGCCGTCCTTCACCGCCAGCACGCGCAGGGTGTCGTCGTCCAGGAACCTGACCGCGTTCGGACCGTGCGCGACGATCTCCCGATACGCCGGACCTGCCCGGCCGTCGACCGCGATCTGCCACTGCTGGTTGAACAGCACCGCCGCGGCGAAGTGGCGACTGTCGGGGCTGAAAACCGGGTAGGCGAAGGCGTGCCCGGACCCCAGCGCCTCCCCGTCGACGAACACGGAGTTCCCACCGGGAACGCCGGGGTTCTGCGCCACGTACGCGAGACGGCTCCCATCCGGGCTGAACGCGAGCCGCGACACCTGCGGCGTCCGGGGTCCCCAGTGGCTCTGTGCCCCGGTCGCGAATTCTCCGATATGACCCGGCGGCGTGCTCTGGCCGTCCAGACTCACCTCGCATTGCATGTATCCGTGACAGGCGATGTACGCGAACCGCGACCCATCGGGACTGAACTGGCCGATCAGCCCGGCACCCGCCCAGAACGCCTCGCTCTCCTCGCCGTCGAGGTTCAGGTATCGATTGCCGTCCCGGAACAGCTCGTACCAGTATCGCTGACCGTCCGGACTGAACTCGAAGCTCGACAGGTTGTGGCTCCCTGAGGGAAGCTCCTCGCCGTCCACGACGACGAACGAGCCACCCGTCGATCCCCGGCCGATGTAGGCCACCCGACTCCCGTCGGGACTGAAGTGAAGGTTGGCGATCCCTCTGTACTCCGGTCCCGGCTGGCCGTCGATCACGACTCGGGCTCCGTTGGTTTCGTGCGTGGTGTACGCGAATCTTTTCCCATCCGGACTGAACGCCACGTAGAGGGTGTTCAGGTTCGGGTCTGCAATCGCGTAGGTGGGGGACGCCCCGGGCGGGAAGCCCTCCAGCGAGCCGTCATAGTGGAGCGCCATGACCGTCTGGTCGGTCACTTCCATGCCATCGACGACCAGAACCTGTGGGTTCTGCTGACGGTATCCGGGTGGAGCGGGTTCCGTCTCGATGTACGCGACCTGACCGTTGGGCCCCAGGCTCAGGCCACCCGGCGGCGGCCCGGGCGGGCCTTCCACGCCGTCGATCACGAGGTGATGGACGAGATCCCTCATCCCGATGAACGCGTAGTGGGCCCCATCGTCGGTCATGAGCAGCGAGCGCACGTCGTCGTACGCGGCGCTCGGGGTTCCGTCGACGACCACCCGCTTCTTCCGATCGGCGGTCGTGCCGACGTACGCGACCCGGTCGCCGCGCACCCGGACCTGCCCGATGTCGATCCCCGCGAAGGCCGGGCCGGGCTCGCCGTCGACCACCATCCGCCACTCCCCCTGCGCGCTCTTGCTCGGGTAGGCCAGCCGGCTTCCCTCCTGGTTGAAATGAAAGATCGTGTTGGGACGGTTGCCTGCGCTCGTAGGGAGAAACGGGTTCCTGGCGTAGAAGATGGTACCGACCTCCTCGCCGTCCACCACGGCCACGTAGTCCTCCCCGCGCCGTCCCAGATACGCGCTTCGTCCCCCGGACTCGCTGAACGCGACGGTCCACCCGAGGTAGACCCCGCCCACGTCCTCGAACACCGGGCCCTCCACTCCGTCGAGCAGCATGACCTTCCGACTGCCTCGCTCCGCGGCGATCAGCACCCGCTCGCCGTCGTCGCTGATGAACACCGAGTTGGGGCCCCCCGGACCTAGGGGGCCGAGAAGCGTTTCCTTGGGATCCACGCCCAGCGGCGCCATCCCGCCGGCCGCCTGGGGATCCACCACTGCTTCGACCCCCGGCGGCCCCGCCTGCGTGCCTCCGAGAATCTCGTCGACCGCCTTCTTCACGAGGTCCCGCAGCTGGGCATGTGCGGGGGCCTGTGCGCCCGCGAAAAGTCCGAATGCCGTCGCCAGGACGAACGAACTGCGGGATCTCATGACGTGACTCCCTTCACTCGGGGCGTGAACGCTTCTCGGGGGATCTCGGCGAGGATCTCGTCCTTCTCACCGAGGCCCCGATCCGTTCGAGGCGGGCGACGATGGCCACGATGTTCCCCGCATACCGCTGGTGCGTGCCACCTCGGGCATGTTCGTCCGCCGGACCAGCACGACTCTCTCTACGTCGAAGTAGATCCGCGCCCGCAGACCGCCACCCCGAGCTCGCCACGGATGAGTTGATTTGTGTCCCCGGTACCCGGCTCCGCTGCGGGGTCGGCGCGCTCGGTCCTCGAGCCAGCGCAGGACGCGCGTTCACCCGCCGCCACCCTTCCTCGTGCCCGTGAACGGGAATGGAGGATAGGCATCGGGAGATGCCACCGGGTCTCGATAGACCACGGTGCCTTCCATGGTGTCGCCGGTCACCGTGCCGGTGTACACGTACGTGACGGGCACATCCCGCCTGAAGCCGCGGGAAACCGTGAACGTGATCCGGTCACCGTCCAGGCCGACATCGCCAAGGGGAGCCGGCTCGGGTTCGCCGACGCGCTCCGGCCAGCGCGGGGAAATGAAGGCGGTCCCGGTGACTGTCGTCCCGTCCTGCTCGAAGGTGGCGTCCATCGACACCGACCGGCGTGACCCTATCCCGCAGTTCGGCTCGCCGTGCATGCAGTAGGTGATGATCCAGTCGCCCGAGACGTCCACATCCTGGGCCTCGAGTGCGGGCGGGGCGAGCAGCGACAGGGCGGCCAGCACTCCCAACGGTACGATGCGACACATGGGGGTCTCCGGTTTTCGTGGGGTCTCCGGTGCGCAAGCTCCGCGTCGGGCCCGGCGCGCGGTATCGCGTAATCACGCCATTCGCCGGGTGCGGCCGTCCTATGGCGTGAACCCGGTATGGCGAACCGTCCGCCGACGGCTAGCTTTCGAACCCTGCGGTGAGGCTCGACCCAGTCTTACGGTCTTCCGAGGCGCTCGTGATCAACCGGGACGGCCACGGCAACGGCACGCATGGCGACCGGACGCACGTCTGGATCGTCGAGGACAACGCCTTCCTGCGGGAGACGCTGGCGGAGGTCCTCGACGCGCAGGGGTGGGCGCGCTGCACGCTCGCCGTGGAGACGTGCGAGGAGGCGCTCGAGGCGCTGGGTCGCGGCGACGTGCCGGAGGTCGTCCTCATGGATCTCGGCTTGCCGGGGATGGACGGGCTCGAGGGGATCGCGCGGATCAAGGCGGCCTCGCCCGCCTCCCACGTGATCGTCGTGACGGTCCACGAAGACCGCGAGAAGATCTTCGAGGCCCTGTGCGCGGGCGCGTCGGGCTACCTCCTCAAGCCGGCGGCGTCCTCCGAGGTCGCCGACGCGATCCGGACGACGCTCGACGGCGGCTCGCCGATCAACGCGTTCATCGCGCGCAAGGTGCTGTCGCTGTTCGGAGAGTTCGCGGTGCCGCGGGCGGACTACTGCCTGACGGCGCGGGAACGGGAGATCCTCGAGCTGCTGACGAACGGGCGCAGCCAGAAGCGCATCGCCGCGGAGCTTGGTCTGAGCCCGCACACGGTCGACACGCACCTCCGGAACATCTACGCGAAGCTCCAGGTGCACTCCCGCACTGCGGCCGTGGCCAAGGCGCTTCGGGAGCGGCTGCTTTGAGAGGTCGCGACGGCCGTCGTGTGGCCGCCCTCGCGGCTCTCGGAACGCTCCTCGCCGGCACCGGTCTCGTGAGACCGGCCCTCGCCCAGACCGGCGCGCTCCCGCCGGGGGATCCGTACACGGTGCGTGCCTACTCCATTGCGGAAGGCCTCCCGGTCTCGGACATACAGTTCCTGGAACAGGCCGCGGACGGGCACATACTCCTCGCGGTCGCCCAGGAAGGCCTCTTCCGATTCGACGGATACGCGTTCCGCCCCATCCGGCTCACGGGGTTCGACAGCCGGTCGCTGAACTGGCTCCAGCGCGATCCGAGCGGTCGAGTATGGACCTCCAACGCGGTCGGTGATCTGGGATTCCTCGATGTCGGCGGACGGTTCCATCCGCTCCCGGGCCCGCCCGCGAAGCTGTACGGCATCACCGAGACGCGGGACGGGGAGATCTGGATGGGAACGGCCGCGGGTCTCGTCCACCTGCGCCTCGAGGAGCCCGATCCCTACGAGACCGTCGGTCCGGACAGCGGGCTGCCCGCGGACACGATACAGGGTCTCGTGGAGCTTCCGAGCGGTGAGCGCCTGGTCGTATCGAAGGACGGCCTCTACCGGGAGCAGAGCGACCGTGATGGTCGGCGCTACTTCCCGCTCGGTCCGCGGGTTCGCGTCCGCCGCGTCGCTCTGCGGGACCTCGTCCGCGTGGACCCGTCGGGACTCTGGCTGGGGGCGTGGGACGGGCTCCTCCACTACGACGGTCACGCCGTGAGCGTGTCCGGCGTCGACGAGGGGGAGTTCGCTCCGCCGTCCCTTCCGGACTCCTGGACGTGGCCCGCCCGGCCCCTGACCCTCGACGACCTGGAATGGGCCCGTGGCGCCGTCGTCCCGGTCCACGTGGCCCTTCGCGTCCAGCCTCCCGATACCGCGGCGGCCGCCTCGCTCGGGGTCCTGCGCGAGATCCTCGACGCGAGCGATGGAAGCCGCATCCTCCGGGAGTACCCGACGGACGACGACCCGACCTCGCTAGCTCGCGAGCTAGGGGGCAGGGTCGAGCCTCTGTCCCTCTCGCAGCACCTCCCGTTCCGGGACGTCGGAGATATGCTGGAGGACCACGAGGGGAGCATATGGATCGCGACCGACAGGGGGCTGGTGCAGCTGGCCCCGAGGCGAGTGTACGCCCTGGATCGCGGTGTCTCGCTCCCCGAGCGATTCACCACCGCCATCTGCCAGACGAGGGACGGAACGGTATGGGTGGGGACGTGGGGAGGCGGTCTGCATGCGTTCCGGGATGGGCGCGAGACGCGACGATTCACGGCCGACGATGGTCTCTTCAGCAACGAAGTTCGCGCCCTTCACGAGGACGACGCGGGGACTCTCTGGGTAGGGACCTCCGAAGGCGTCCAAGCCATTCGAGGACGCCCGGTCGGCGGATGGCGGGGGCGGTACGCGAGCGCGTTCGCCGAGACGGTTATCCCCGGAGGCCGCCGCGTGCTGGCCGTCGCGTCCCACGACGGGTTGCAGTTCCTCCCGCTCGACGAGCTCCCCCGGGACTCCGTTCCAAGCTACGAGCCGTTTCCGGGTGTCGAGTGGGGGTGGCTCTGGGCCCTCCACGCCGACTCGGAGGCAGGTCTCTGGGTCGGTGGAACCGGAGGGCTGTTCCACGTCGACGGGGATTCGGTGCGGAGGTACGGACCCGAGCACGGGCTTGCCACCGACGAGGTCTCGGCGATCCACTCGTTGTCGGACGGCTCGCTCTGGGTGAGTACCTACGGGAGCGGGCTCTACCGGGTCGAGGACGAGACGTTCACCCGGCTCACGGTCTCGAACGGACTCCCCGCTGACGGGATCTGGGCGATGGTGGAAGACGGACGGGGCGGAGTCTGGATGTCGAGCGACTTCGGCATCGCGCGCGTGGGGCTCGAGCGTCTGCACGCGGTCGCCGACAGCATCGCCGTCGGCCTCGAGGGCGCCCACGACCTGGAACCGATGCGGTTCACGGAGGCCGAGGGGATGCCGATCCGCGAGAACAACCGCGCGTCGCCTGCCGGCTGGCGCCTGACCGACGGGACGATCGTCTTCAACAGCATGGACGGTCCGGTCGTGATCGACCCCGAGGTCGCGACGCGCCCCCTTCCCACCCCGAAGACCGCCATCGAGGACGTGCTGGCCGATGGCGTGTCGGCGGGGCTCGCGCCGGAGGGGCCGCTCGAGCTGGCGCTCGGGACGAGGTACGTAACCTTCGAGTTCGCGGCACTCTCGTTCGCCGCTCCCTCCCAGAGACGCTACCGCTACCGGCTGGACGGATACGACGACGAGTGGATCGACGGCGGCGGAACCCCCCGGACGACCTACACCGGGCTCACCCCCGGCCGATACACGTTCCGGGTCCAGGGTGCCTCGGGCGGAACCGGCTGGGGCGAGGAGACCCGGTACGCCATCGTCCTCCCCGGCTACTTCTGGCAGAGCGCCTGGTTTCGCGTCGCCGGGGTCCTCGCCGTCCTCGGCATCCTCGTCCTCGTGTACCGGGCGCGGGTCGCGCACCTCCTCGAGATGGAGCACTTCCGGCTGCGCATCGCCTCCGACCTGCACGACGACATCGGCTCCAACCTGAGCTCGATCTCCCTGTTGACCGAGATGCTACAGGGGCAGGCCGCGGCGGGTGGTCTCGAGCGCCGACAGCTCGAGCGGATCCGGGCGGCCGCCAGCGACACCATCGACTCGCTGCGGGAGATCATCTGGCTCGTCGACCCGACCCACGAGCGCCTCCCCGACCTCGTGTGTCGCCTGCAGAGCCTCGCCGATCAGCTCCTCGATGCGGTCCCGCACACGTTTACGGTGCACGATGCGATGCCGGATCTCCCGCTCGACATGTCGTGGATGCGGAACGTGCTCTTCGCGTTCAAGGAGAGCCTGAGCAACGCCGCCAGGCACGCGAGCCCGACCCGGGTCGACGTCGACGTGCGATTCGAGGGAGGATGGCTGTCGGTCGAGGTTCTGGACGATGGCGTCGGCTTCGATAGCGTGGAGGTCCGCCGCGGACACGGGCGGACGAACATGCGGCGACGGATGGAGGCGGTCAGCGGGGAACTCGAGATCGTGAGCGCCGTCGGGGACGGGACCGCGGTGCGATTGAGCGCGCCGGTCGGATGACGACGAGCGATCGCGCCCCCCGGGTCCGACATCAGCCCGTGGTGCCGACGTCACGGGGGCGCCGCCCCTTCCCGAGATCCGTCCACGATATCGAGGACCAAGACGCCGGATACACTCCGTCCCACGATTCGGGCGTGGCGGCGCTTCGCGGCGGGTTTCGACGGAGGTGCCCGTCGGCTAACCTCGCCGCATGATGACCGAGCCGACGTGATGTCGACGGAAGCGACCTGATGTCCGGGAAACGCAGGGGACAGCGAGTCTCGACCCTGTTCGGGACCACGCTGCGCGAGGCGCCCGGCGAGGCGGACTTCGAGTCGCACGGGCTCCTGCTGCGCGCGGGCTACGTGCGCCAGCTCGCCACGGGGATCTACTCCTACCTGCCGCTCGCGTGGCGATCGCTGCGCAAGATCCACCACATCCTGCGCGAGGAGATGGACCGCATCGACGGGCAGGAGCTATCGCTCCCGGTCGTCCACCCGGCCGAGCTGTGGCAGGCCACCGGGCGCTGGTACGACATCGACGACACGATGGCCCGCTTCGTCGATCGCCGCGGGCGCGACCTGCTGCTCGCCATGACGCACGAGGAGGCGGTCGCCTGCCACGCCGCCTCGGAGATCCGCTCCTACCGGCAGCTCCCGGCCATGATCTACCAGGTGCAGACGAAGTTCCGGGACGAGCTGCGCTCGCGCGGCGGGCTCATCCGCGTGCGCGAGTTCCTCATGAAGGACTCGTACTCGCTCGACCGCGACGCGGCCGGGATGGAGCGCCAGTACGGGGCGCACTACGAGGCCTACGAGCGCATCGGCCGCCGCTCGGGGCTCCCCCTCGCCGCCGTCCGGAGCGACGTGGGGATGATGGGCGGGAGGATCGCGCACGAGTTCATGTACGTGACCCCGATCGGCGAGGACTCGCTCGCGCTGTGCGGTGCGTGCGGGTACGCGGCGAACCGCGAGGTGGCGGAGTTCCGGGTCGACATCCCCGATCGCGAGCCGGCGCCGATCGAGCGCGTCGACACGCCCGGCGCGTCGACGATCGCCGAGCTGGCGGCGATGCTCGACATCGAGGCGGCCGACACCGCGAAGATGGTGTTCTACGTGGGGCGCGTCGGCGACGACGAGCGCCTCATCGTCGCGATCGTGCGCGGCGACATGGAGGCGAACCCGGTCCGGGTCCAGCAGCTCGCCGGGGCCACGACGCTCCGGCCCGCCGAGGAGGAGGAGATCCGGGCGGTCGGGATGGAGCCGGGGTACGCGTCCCCGGTGGGGATCGAGCCCGACGCCGCGGTGTTCGTCGTCGACCGGGTCGTGGCGGAGACGCCGAACCTCGTCGTGGGCGCGAACGAGCCCGACGTCCACCTCCGGAACGTGTGCTGCGGGCGCGACTACGAGCCGACCGTCGTCGGCGCGGTGGCGCTCGCCTTCGAGGGCGCGGCGTGCGCCGCGTGCGGCGAGCCCCTGCGCATGGCCCGCGGGGTCGAGGTGGGGAACATCTTCCAGCTCGGGACGCGCTACTCCGAGGCCCTCGGCGCCACGTATACCGACGAGGACGGCGAGGAGCGCCCCATCTGGATGGGCTCCTACGGGATCGGGCTCGGCCGGCTGCTCGCCTGCGTCGCCGAGGAGCACCGCGACGAGCGCGGTCTCGCGCTCCCGGTGAGCATCGCCCCGTACCACGTGACCCTCGTCTCCCTGGCGCGCGAGGACGAGGCGCACGAGGTGGCCGAGCGCCTGTTCGGGGAGCTCGTGGCGGCCGGGATCGAGACCCTGTTCGACGACCGCCGCGAGCTGAGCGCCGGGGTGAAGCTCAACGATGCCGACCTGCGGGGGATGCCGCTCCGCGTGATCGTCGGCGAGCGCTCGCTCGAGGCGGGCGGCGTGGAGCTGAGCCCGCGCCGGAGCCCCGAGGGGGAGGGGAAGCCGCCCCGCCGGGTGGTGCCGCTCGAGGGGGCGGTGGAGGTGATCCGGGCCGGGATCGAGGCCCTGTTCGAGCCTCTCCGGCCGTGAGGCATCCGGTGCCGTGACCCGCCTCCCACTCCTCCTCGCCTGCCTCGCCGCGGTCCTCGCCCAGGACCTGTCGGGTCCCGTCATCCGGGTCATCGACGGCGACACGATCGTGGTCGAGATCGCGGGGGAGCGCGAGCGGGTGCGCTACATCGGGATCGACACGCCGGAGATGAACGATCCGCGGCCCGCGGTGCGCGAGCTGGCGGCCGAGGCGCGACGCGCCAACGCACGGCTGGTCGAGGGCCGCCGGGTGCGGCTCGAGCTCGACGTGGAGACGCGCGATCGGTACGGGCGTCTGCTCGCCTACGTGTGGGTCGGCGACACGATGGTGAACGAGGTGCTCGTCCGGACGGGTCACGCGGCGCCCTACACGTTTCCGCCCAACGTGCGCTACGTGGAGCGCTTCGTGAGCGCGGCGCGCGAGGCACGGGCCGAGAAGGCTCCGTCCGGGGCCGAAGCGGGGGAGCCCCCGGCCCGAGCGCCCCCGGGGAGCATCCCGGCGATCGAGGCGGCCACCCACGTGGGCGAGGTCGCGACCGTGTGCGGGGTGGTGGCGAGCACCCGGCACCTGACCAGCGGCCGGCGGCCGACCTTCCTCAACCTGGGGCGCCCGTATCCGGACCAGGACCTGACCATCCTCATCTGGGGTGAGGACCGATCGAAGTTCGCCGAGCCCCCCGAGCGGGCGTTCCGCGACGCGTATGTGTGCGTCACCGGACGGATCGAGCTCTACCGCGGGCGGCCCGAGATCATCGTGCGCGACCCGGCCAGCCTCGGCGTGCCGGAGTGATCACGGTCGTTACGGCGCCGGACGATGCCGTGGTACATCCGGGTCTGGAGGTGGCCGCCCGGGGTCGAGACCCCTGGTTCCGCGACGGAATCGGCTCGGCGCTGGAGCACATGCTCGTACCGCGAGGCATCCACAGGGAGCGGGTCGGGGCGGCCGGGGGCCTGCCCGGATCGCTCGATCGGGCACTCGCGGAACCGCGATGAGCGATGCCGCCGGGGCGAAGCCCGTCTACCGCCGCATTCCGTGGCGAAAGATCCTCGGCGAAGGCGTCCTCATCGTCGTCTCCGTGTTCATCGCGATCGTCCTGGAAGGCGTCTTCCAGGAGCGCGGGCGGAAGCAGGACGCGCTCGCGGCGCTCGCGCAGGTCTTGGACGAGCTCGGGGAGGACCGCGCCGACCTGGCCGAGATCGTGGCCGAGCAGGAGCTGCTCGACCATCGATACCGGGACGTCCTGCGCTGGCTCGCGACACCCGCCACGATGCCCCGCGACTCCGTCGGGGCGGCGCTCGATCGGCTCGGGCGATCGAATCGAACGCTCTATCCGAGGCGCGGGGCCTGGACGGCGCTGATCGCGACCCACGCGACCTCGATCGAGGATCGGCGGCTCCTGACGCGTCTCGGCAACTTCTTCGAGAGCCGGCGTGATCGCATCGAGGACAACGGGAGCGCCTACGACTTCAATCTGAACGACGTGATGCGCCGAACCGTCCCGGCCGTGTGGGATCCCGTCCGGGACCGTCTCCTCACCCGGGACGCGAGGGCGATATCCGAGCTCAGGGGCCAGCTGCGGTTCCTCCACACAGGCTGGAACCTGTACTACCTGGACCTGCTGCGGGAATACCGGACGGAGATCGATGCGCTCATTGCCGACATCGGGTCGTATCTGAGCGCCCGGGGAGTGCCGACGGGAGCCGTCTGAGCCCGACCGGGCATCGCGCGCGACGCCCGGGCCCGCCACCTGCCGGGCAACACGGATCGAGCTCTACCGCGGCCGGCCCGAGATCACCGTGCGCGCCCTCGGGAGCCTCCGGGTGCCGGAGCAGGGCTCGGGGCAGGTCGCGCCGGTGGCCTCTCCCCGCGGCGGCTCGCCCTCGCTTCCGCCGCCGAGGAGCTGACCGGCCGCGCGCCGGATCACGTGACGGTCGCGACCTCCGCCCGGCGTCGCCGCGCGGTACGCCTCCGCGTCGCCCGCCGGCGATCGCGCAAGTCGTTGCCCCGTCGCGTATTGATAGCTGTTTGAGACGCCCCCGTATCATGGAGTCTGGGAGGTGGTGATGACTCCAGATGAGGGGGATGGATGGGATTCGCGGCGCTCGTCCTGAGGGAGCGGGGAACGACTCCGTACGGCGGGGATGCGGAGGCCGGCCAGGACGGAGCCCCGCGCGACGAAGCCGCGGACAGCGAGGCTGCCGATGCGGAGGCACGGGCCGCGGACAGCGGGGCTGCCGACCCCCACCCGTTTCCGCTCCTGGCCGCGTCGGAGCCCGCGCCCGGTGACGTGGACGCGATCGAGGCGTTGGGCGACTCGGTGGCCCTGATGGCCGCGCACCTGCACGCCGGCATGTACCCCTACCTCGTGGGGCTGGCCCGCTTCGACCGTGTGGAGGGCTGGAAGATCGAGGGGCACCGGAGCTGCGCCCACTGGGTGAGCTACCGCACGGGGAACGACCTGGTCACGGCGCGCGAGCACGCGCGGGTGGCCCGGGCGCTGGAGGACCTGCCCGAGATCGGGGCCGCCATGGCGCGCGGGGCGCTGTCGTTCTCGCAGGTGCGCGCGCTCACCCGGGTCGCGAGGCCGGAGACCGAGACGGACCTCGTGGAGCTGGCCGAGGGGTGCACGGTGTCGCAGCTCGAGCGCATGGTGCGGGCGTGGCGCACGTCGAACCGGCTGGACGAGGCGGAGCGGGAGCGGGTGCGGCACGAGTCGCGGACGTTCGTGGCCTACCCGGACGAGGAGGGCATGTGCGTGGGCTACTTCCGGCTCGACCCGGAGGTGGGGGCGAAGCTCATGCGCGCGGTGGAGGCGGCGAGCGACGTGCTCTACCGGGAGCGGAGCCCCATGCCGGTGGGGCCGGCCGAGTCCCAGCGGCAGGCGGCGCAGCGGCGTGCCGACGCGATCGACCTGGTGGCGGAGCGCGCGCTGGCGGCCGGGTTCGGGGCCGAGGACCCGAAGACGCTGTCGGGCTCGCGCGCCGATCGCACGCAGGTCGTGCTCCACGTGGAGCCCGAGACGCTCGAGGCCGAGGGCGAGCCGGGAATGTCGGAGCTCGAGGATGGGACGCGCGTTTCACGTGAATCGTCCCGGCGGCTGTCCTGCGACGCGAGTCTCGTCCGCGTGACGCGCGCGCCCGACGGCCAGATCCTGAACGTCGGTCGCCGGACCCGCACCGTGCCGCCCGCCGTGCGGCGCGCGCTCGAGGTCCGGGACCGGGGGTGCCGCTTCCCGGGCTGCGGCCTGCGGTTCACCGACGCCCACCACGTCGTCCACTGGGCCGACGGCGGCGACACGAGCCTCCAGAACACCGTGCTCCTGTGCGGCCACCACCACCGCCTCCTCCACGAGGGTGGCTGGGCCGTCGAGTGGTGGGGCCCGGACCGCCGCGCCGCGTTCCGGGACCCGCGCGGCCAGCTCCACGTGGGCCGGCCCCCGAAGCCGCCCGGGCTGGAGGCGGACCCGGTGGCGGCGCTCGTGCGCCGCAACGGCGAGCGGGGCGCGCGGCCCGACGCCCTGACGGCCGGCGCCCGCTGGCGCCACGAGCGCGACATCCCGGACGAGGTCTACTTCCGCGCCATTGAGGCGGTGTTGTAGTGACCTCCTAATACCAACGCGAAGGCCCTCACAGAAGCTGCGGTGGATCACGAGCGGTGCAGGGGTTACGCCTGTACTCAGACCTCGCCCACGCGCTCGCTGAGTTAAGAATGACCGCCGTCGAGGCATAGCTAGCCCCTTGATCTCCCCACCCGCCTCGGCAAACACGAGTCCGATGCTGATAGGGTGTCGGCGGCGGTTGTAAATGTCCCACTTCTGCGGTCGAAAATGTCCCATCTCAATCCGTAGGCTGAGGCCGGCGTCGACCTGACGCGCGTCGCCTTGGCGGTCAGTTCACGTTGGCGTCTCCACCACATGATCGGGATGCGCCGGTGTTTGGATGGGAGCGACACGTGCAACTCAGACATTATCTGCAAGAAGGGTATACGCAGCGAGAGATCGCGAAGGAGTTGGGGATCGACCGGCGGACGGTGTACCGGTCGATCAAGAACGGGGACTTGGACCGGGAGCTGTAGCCCGAAGACGGTGATGTACGGGCCGCGGCCCCGTCGCTCCACCCCCCTGGGGGAGGGAGGAGGGGGCTCTGCCTCGTAAGTACCAGCAGATTGGCACTTACGTGGTTCTCGGGCCGTGGACACAGGGTCGCGCGCACCGCGAGGCCGGGAAGTGTCAACCCTCCCGGGCGCGCGGCTGGCTGCTTCAATGGGGCCGGGGCCTCTCGGCCCCGGATGGCAGTCGCAACCTACGGAAGCGCTGCGTGGCGTCCCAATGGCGCTTCAATGGGGCCGGGGCCTCTCGGCCCCGGATGGGGGATCTCGCGACGGCCCGCGCATGGGAACGCCGGAGCCGGCTTCAATGGGGCCGGGGCCTCTCGGCCCCGGATGGTTGATCGTGACCATGGGATCACTTCCCAGGTCGGTCGCTTCAATGGGGCCGGGGCCTCTCGGCCCCGGATGGCCTCCGGGTTCGTGGCGGATCAGGTCGTCCTGATCACTGCGCTTCAATGGGGCCGGGGCCTCTCGGCCCCGGATGGAGACCGCGTTCCGCTGGTCCTCGTCCTCGAACTCGCCTGGCTTCAATGGGGCCGGGGCCTCTCGGCCCCGGATGGGCGGCGGATGAACTGATCGATCCGTCGGCAGCGGTGCTTCAATGGGGCCGGGGCCTCTCGGCCCCGGATGGGCGGTCGAGTATATGGGTCGCACAGCGGGGACGTTCTCGCTTCAATGGGGCCGGGGCCTCTCGGCCCCGGATGGCGGCCAGGCGCGCCGCATCAACGGGTATACCGGCTCGACGCTTCAATGGGGCCGGGGCCTCTCGGCCCCGGATGGCCGGTATCTGATCCCCGACTGAGGGCGGAAGAGGAGCTTCAATGGGGCCGGGGCCTCTCGGCCCCGGATGGCTGGAGCGGCCGGATCTCAACCTGTTCGGGCTCCACCTGCTTCAATGGGGCCGGGGCCTCTCGGCCCCGGATGGTGGACTGCGAAGCACTCGCCCGTGTGTGGGCGGACTTGCTTCAATGGGGCCGGGGCCTCTCGGCCCCGGATGGCTGTTGCGGGAGGAGCGGACGGTGCAGAGGTGGCTCGCGCTTCAATGGGGCCGGGGCCTCTCGGCCCCGGATGGCTGACCGACCTCGAACGGCTCATCATGGAGTCGCTGTGCTTCAATGGGGCCGGGGCCTCTCGGCCCCGGATGGTCGTGTCACTCGGTGATACACGCTATGCGCCAAGAATGTGGCTTCAATGGGGCCGGGGCCTCTCGGCCCCGGATGGTGGATGTGACGAAGGCCGACACGCCGTCCTCGTTCTGGCTTCAATGGGGCCGGGGCCTCTCGGCCCCGGATGGAGCACTCGGTTTCGAACAGAAGCCCTCCGTCGACCCGCTTCAATGGGGCCGGGGCCTCTCGGCCCCGGATGGAGGGCACT